>ERZ1292640.2246-Hain-H43-02um-R1-2246-length-15505-cov-10_pt1 | contig 15505 bp, 14 predicted proteins | sample MGYA00564404_ERZ1292640 | MGnify/ENA primary metagenome ERZ1292640 (study PRJEB36523, sample SAMEA6512636) | groundwater metagenome | collected 2019-01-08 | study: AquaDiva: Metagenomics assemblies of 32 groundwater samples
ACATGATTACTGCATAGACAGCATACGTCAAAGCGATAGGGAATGCTATCCACCGCCTTCGTCCCACGCGGGCGCAGAGGCGCGAGCCAGTGGTGTCATGGCAAACTGTCAGCGTGAGGACGACTCAGATGCGCAGCACCTATTGCACGACCGCGTCATATCAAACCAAGGACAGATCGGAAATCCGCGCGTCGAGTGCAATCAACTGACGGCGCCGTCGACCGGAACGCTGAAGAGAATGCGATTGCGCTTCCCGGTATGCTCGTAGCGAAGGTCGCGGGTAAGGCGGGTGACCAGCGGGATTCCCAGACCGCCGACCCGCCACGTCTCAGCGGGGCCCGAATAATCGGGCGGTGAGACGTTTGCGAACGGGTCGTATGCCGGCGCCGCGTCTTCGTAGATTGCGTCGATACCCTCGCCGCTGACGGTCAGCGTCAGCCAGATGGGCTGCTCAGAGGCCCCACCGGGTGCGTCCCGATAGCCGTGTTGCACGCTGTTGTCGAACAGTTCCTCGCATACCAGCAGCAGTACGGCGATCGTGCGCGGATCGATGCCCGCGTCGGCGCAGCAGTGCTCGACGAAGCCGCGCAATTGCGCGAAGGCTTCGGGAGCGGTGTCAAACTGGCGCGTACGGGGCGTAGTCATGTCGCCGCCCGCAATTCCGCAGTGGTCACGCGCAAGCGGTTCGCGAGCTCGCGGCTGATGTTGAGCAGCACGGCGACCGCCACTACGGGGTGATGTTCCTGCAGGTGCTGCAGCGACTCGCGTGACAGGCTGTAGACCACCGAGTCCTCCTCGGCGATCGCGTCGGCCGAGCGCGGTTTGCCTTCGAGCAGGGCCATTTCGCCGAACATCACGCCGGGGCCGTAGGTTCCGAGCCGCCGCGCACGGTCGGTGTTCTTGATGCGCAGCTTGATGCTCACCACGCCCTGGGTCAGGATGTACAGGCAATCATCGGTATCGCCTTCGTGAAACAGCGCAACGCCTTTCGCGAAGGTTTGACGCGTCAGGCACTGCGCCAGCACCACGAACCCTGCGTGATCGAGCCCCGCGGCCAGTGAGACGGAGGCCAGCGGCCGCTCCTGTGCCGTTTGCCTGACCGGGACCGCGGCTTCCAGAATCCGGTATTCAATCCACTCGAGCGCGGCATCCAGGTCGGAAAACCAGAGGTCTTCGGTCAGCACCTTGTTGATGCCCATATCGACCAGAAAATGCCACGTGGATTCCGTCGGCGTGAGATGGCTCAATATCAGGATTTTGTGCTGCCGCTTCAGTATCGTCGCGAGCCGCAGCAGGATGAGCGCGCCGGTCGAATCGATCCCGTTGACGTGCCTGAAGTCGAGCAGCACGAAGCGGGCGTGCTTGCTCAGTTCCTCGGCTTCACTGGCGAGCAGATCGGCCGTGCCGAAAAACACCGCGCCTTCGAGTTCGATTACCCGGATATCACGCCGGTGCTCGTGGAGATAAGCCACGCTTTCCTGGTCCCACACGCGCAGCGAGTGCCGCGCTTCGCCATCATAGGTGCGCCGGATGATCGAGCGGCTGATCTTGCCGATGAAAAGAAACATCGTGGCGAGAAAACCGATCGCAACCGCCGCCGTGAGATTGAACACCACCATCACGGTGGTCACAATGCCGACCACCAGCAGGTTGGTCAGCATATCCTGGCGGGAATGCACCGGCCCGCGCAGCCGTTGCAGGATCTCGCGGCTCCAGCCATCGATCGCCGAGAATGCGTTATCCACCAGCAGCGCCGCCATGACGACCGCCGGGATGTAGCCTGCCCAGGGAACATAGGCGAGGCTGGTGACCGCGGCGAGCAGCAGAATGGCGTGGATCATGGTCGACACGCGGGTGCGTCCGCCGGCCTTGTAGTTGGCGATGCTGCAGCTGCCGGCACCGGCGCTGGGAGCCACCCCGAACGCGGCGTTGGCCATGTTGCTCAGGCCTTGCATTAACAGCTCCGTGTTGTTGTTGGGGCGAGTTCTGGTCAGACTCGCGATGGACACGGAGTTCATGAGAGAGACGATTGAGCTGACGACTGCGATCAACATCGCCGATGGCACGAGCTCCGCGGTCAGCGCGATGAAAGTTTCGTCCCAGTTGATGGCAAGGAATCGCTGCAGTTGTTCCGGGCCAGGCAGCCCGGAAGGGATGTCGCCGATGGTTGCGCCCACGGCGGGTTCGCCGAGCAGCGAGCGCGCCAGGTAGTACGCCAGTGTGCCGAGTATCAAACCCGTCAGGATGGGCGGGATGAACTTGACGAACCTGAGAGACATGCGGATGAACAGCAAGGTGAACATACCGATCAGCAGGCCGTAGGGCTTGAATGCATCCCACCACGCGCCGACCCCGTCGGACCACATGACCGTCGCGGGCACCCCGAGCAGCGGGTGCAGTTGCGCAAGAAACACCGACACCGCGATTCCGTTCATGAAACCTGCCACGACCGGATAGGGAATGTATTTCACGAAATTGCCGAACTGCAGCGCTCCCAAAAGGGTCTGGAACAGGCCCGCCAGGAGCAGGCACATGAACACGAGGCCAAGGATGAGTGCGATGTCCGGGCCGTCAGGACCCGCGAGCCGCGGATCGGCCATCAGGCCCGCAATGACGGCGGCGGTGATGATCGAAAGTGAGGAATGCGGACCGCCGACCTGGCAGGTTCCGCTGCGTGGCAGGGCAGTGATGAAACTGGAGATGATCGACGCGTACAGCCCCGCGAGCACTCCCAGATACGCGTACGATGGCCCCAGCGGGACCACGGCGAGCATGCCGACCACGATCGACTGCGGGATTGCAACCAGCGCCGAAGAAAGAGCGCCGGAGAATTCGCCTCCGAGGTTGGGGAGGCTCGCGCCTGACGGCGACCACGGGCTGCGCATCGCCACGCTCAATCCCTGGTGCGGCGATGACGCCCGATCAGCCCTCGTGCGTGTAGGACGCAAGCGCCGCGGGAGACATTTCGGCTAACGCATCCCGCACGCTGTCATAGCAACGAATAACCTTGGAGAAATTGGCGATTTCGAATATCGCTTTTACACCGGGCTGAAGCGCCGCGATGGCGATGACCCCGTATTGGGCCTTCGCGCGTTTCTGAGCCACCAGCAGAACCTGAAAGCCGACGCTGCTGATGTAATCGATCGCGGAGAAGTCCAGCACGATGACATGGCCGCCCGGCTTGCATTGCTCAAGATGCGGCTGCAGGGCCGCCTTGAAGCCGTCGGCCGTGGTGCGGTCGATCCGGCCTGATGCTTTGAGCAGCAAAGCATCGCCGACGCGCTGTTCGATAAGTTGCATGGCAGTATCCTGGCAAGTGAATTATGGTTTCCCGTCGTTTCCGGGGTGATGCACACTGCAATTCTAGATCATTTTGACTTCAGGCTGCATTCTTGCGGATTACTCCGACGTGCGCGCGGTCGCCAAGACAGCGCATCAATTCGGTGCGGGCGAGTTCAAGTCCAAGGCGGGGGTCGCCGGAACTGATGTTGACGCGCTTGCAACGCCCGACCGCCTCGTCCAGCACCACCGGGACCGCTGCGCGGAGCGAAAACGGCGCTACCGAACCCAGTTCGTAACCGGTGATGGCCGTAATTTCCTCCGACGACGCGAAACTCAGCCGCGCATAACCCGGAACGTGCTCGCGGACGCGCTGGACGTCGAGGTCCGCCTCGCCGGTCAGGCAGGCGAGCACGAACTTGCCCCGCTTATCCTTCAGCAGGATGCACTTCACCATCTCTTCGGCGGGGACCCGACGCTCGGCAGCGGCCAGCCGCACCGTTTTCGCGATGCGCTTGTGCGGCAGCATCCTGAACTCGACGTGCGAGGCATCAAGGATTTGCATCACCGGCGAGTGGAATTCATCGCCGATGGTCGCCGTGATCACGTAGCGGTTCTCATAGGGCAGGCCGTCGCGCAGGAAGAACCTGGAATGGCCTGCGTCGGCGAGTTTCCGGATGTGGTCAAACGGATAGAAGTCGCGGAATGGTGTCGCAAAGGGGCCGGTCACCGCGCAGCTGAAACCGTGCCCGGAGAGATTGGCGAGCGACAGTTCCAGATTTGAAAGCGAGCCCTGGACGATGGTCAGGCGGCCGTTTGCTTTCAGATAGTAGCGGGCGAGGAACTGGATCGCATCGTGCAGGAGCCGCCCGTCGGGACCAGACCGATAGGCCAGAGGGAGATCGTCCCCGGGCGACGGAATCGAGGGCGGATTCGCCAGAATATGGTCGACGCGGCGACGCCCGAGCGGAGCGTAAAGGTCTCCGATCACGTAATCGAAATCGCCGACATCCTCGTGGTTGCGATCCACGTTGACCCGCATGACCTTGTCGGCGTCCTCTTCGATATCCAGCAACGTGACCCCGGAAGCGCCAAGTTTCCTCGCGGCAATGCCAATGATTGCGGTTCCGGCGCCGACGTCCAGCACCGACTGGCCCGGCGCGATGGGCATGTTCTCGATCAATATTTGCGTCGAGAACGATGGCGGCATCAGGGTTTCGCTGACCAATTCGAGGGCAAGGGTGACCCCGCTCGGCCGGTTGACGAAGGTATAGGTGTGGAACTGGTGGTCGACGCGGTACATCCCGCCTCAACCGCCCGATATCGAACTGACGCTGGGTGTGCCGCGGTAGGCGGTTTCGCGCAGCCGCCGGCCGATCACCGACTTCAGATGCTTCATCAGGATATTGAGGGGATAGCAAAAGCCGACGAAAAAAACGCAGGCGTACAGGTAGACGGGCAACATGATCTGCGTTTTCCCGGTCGCGTTGATCACCGTGTTGCAGCGCGAGACCAATTCCGACACACCGATGACGGACGCCGTGCTCGAGGCCATGACGATGATCAGCGCGTAACTGGTCCAGGACGGAATGAAGAGCAGGGCAACGCCATGGTCGCCTTTGCGCCATTCCCGGATCGCGGGGCTCAGGTTGTCCGAGCAGAAGCCGATGACGGCGATCGACAGTGCCAGCGAAGCCTTCAGCCACGACGGAAACCCGACGATTGAGGCGGTAAAGGGGACGGTGAATTCACCCGGCAACATGAATGCCAGGTAAAACAGGAACACGAAAGTGGGAATATTGCGTGTGATCTCGGTCAGGTACAGACTCGCGCGGTAGGTGCGCGGTGACGTGGCCAGCCGCATGTTGGCGATGATCCATCCGAGCGACGTGCCGATCGTCATGGCAACCAGCGAAATCAGGATGTTCATGGCAAAGCCGCCGGCCAGAAACGGAGTCCAGGTGACCAGATCCCAAATGATTTCGGTGAACGGGATCATTTGGCCGCTTCCCGGACGAGTGTACGCTCGAGTTTTCCGAGCATTCTGACGACGACGAAAATAAGCAACAGGAACGTCAGCAGCAAGGCGTTCATGACGACGCCGACGTTGCCGTGATCGGAGACGATCGAGGTGGCCGCGCTCAGCAGTTCCGGCACCGCGACAGCCGAGCCCATCATGGTTGCTTTGCTGACGTTGACCAGCGCGGCGACCACCGGGCCGCTCGAATTGGGAACGATCTCCCGCAACGTCCTCAGCGTGATCCGGTAATCCGGCACCGTTCTGCGGCGCACGCCCGCCGCCTCGAGCATGGCCACCATGACACTCGAGCCGGTGTAGTAACTCAGGCAGGCTACGACGACGACCAGGGGGCTGAGCGTGATCCCCAACCCCGCCAGGAGTGAACCGACCCCGACCAGCACCAGGTAAATCTGCAGCAGCGGCGGCGTCATCCGTCCGCACACGCTGACCAGCAACGTGGCCCGCCGCAGCAAAGCGGCCTTGCGTTCAGCGGCAAGTGCTCCCAGCACCCCAACTGCGAGGCTGCCGCCGATGCACAGCACTGTCAACAGCAGCGTTATCAGCAAACCAGAAAAGTAAGCGGATCGGTCATAGTCGTCGTAGAGGATGGTCAGATCGATGCCGGTGAGATCCTTGATCTGCAGTCCAAAGCGGCGCAGGCCGGACGCGTCGGCCGCCGACAGGAAGATCGGATTCCGGCACTCCGGGGTAATGCTGCCGTCAGCGAAGCGGCGGCAGACGAATTGGCCGTCGGGACTTTTTTGCGTCCAGCGCACGCGCATGTCCTGCAGGAACTTCGATGGCTGCAGGCCCCAGGCCTTTTCGCGCTCGATCAGAAACCCGGTACGGTGCCAGTCGGCGACGGCATCGCTGACCAGTGCCTCGAAGTCGGTTTTGTCCTCGCCGCGGCCGATCGCGATCGACCACGGGGTCACCAGCGAAACCGCGAGCGGCATCTTGTATCCGGCCCACTCAGGCCTGAGGACATCGGCGGCCAGCGCCGTGTTGTCGAACATGTAACCGACGCAGCGCTTGTCACGGACCGCAAGCTTCGCGTCCCGGGCATTGCCGAACATCTGCAGATCGAGCAGGTAGCGCCTGGCCATTTCGCGATTGAAATACGCACCCTGGGTCGCGCATACCTTTTGGCCGCGCACGTCGGACCAGTCGCGCAACTGGCTGTCGGGCGGGACGAACAAGGTTACACCGGAAGAGTAATAGTTTGGCTCGATCTGGGTCGCTATCTTGCGGCGCTCGGCGGTGTCACCCTGCGTGGCAATGACAAGGTCGATGGCGCCCTCCTCGAGTTTCTGCAGGCGGTTGGCGGAGGAAACCGGGACCCTGGTCAGCGTCACCCCAATGCGCCGGGCGATATCTTCGGCCAGGTCATGCTCGAACCCTATCGGTACTCCGCTTTCGTTGACGGTTCCAAAGGGCGGGTAATCGGTCTTGATACCGGCCAACAAGGTTCCGCGGCGCTTGATCAGTGCAAGTCGTTCGCTGCGGCGTGTTGTGCCCTCGCCGGGAGGTTGCGCGGCAGCAGGGGGAGCGGCCTTCGCATCGCCGCTACCGGCCTTCGTGGGCGCGGGCGTGGTGGTCGATGCGGGGGACGTTGCGGCCTCGGCGGCAGCCAGGCGGATTGGGCGATGGGGAAACTGCCCGTCGGCGGCAGGCTGGCCGCCGGCCACGGCCAGCATTGCGACCGCCAACAATTTCCGGATGGCTCTCACGCCCTTTCCCCGCAGATTGCGCGCATAACCGGTTTCTCTCCGTTCGCTACAGACATTCGGGCGGCGTCGCCGGGGTGACTTCGTTGCCGCAATACCACCTGCCATCTGGGTTCTTCTTGCTCCAGACGGCGCGCATGTCGCGCAAAAACGCGGTTGCCGGAATCTTCCATTGTTGTTCGATGCGGATCAGTTGCCCTTCGCGATGCCAGTTAATGACCGCCGAGGAAACCACCTTGTCCAGCGGTCCGCCCGCCTCGGTCCTGGCGATCGCGATTGACCAGGGCGTTGCGAAGATCGTGGGCATCGGCATCTCGAACGATAATGACCATTCCGGCCTCAGCAGCAGGGCGGCAATCGCGGTGTCGTCGTAGATCAGCGCGCTACAGCGCCCGTCACGAACCGCCTGCGTCGCCCAGTCCAGCGAATGAAAGGCGACGATGTCGGCGCCGTATTTTACCGTAACCGGGCGGTTGTAAAACGAGCCGCGGCGGCCGCAGATCTTGCGGTTCTTGAGCTGCATCCATTCGCGGAAATTCTCTTCCTTGCGCGCCAGCAGGTTGACCCCCGACGAATAGTAGTGCGGCATCACCGCGGTCAACTGTTCGCGCCGTTCGGGCGTGTCGGACAGCGTCGCGATCAATACGTCGACGCGCCCGGACTGGATGGCGTCGATTCGCTCCACGCTGCGCAATCCAACCACTTCGAGCTTGACGCCGATCCGGTCGGCGAGGCTCTGGGCCAGATCGACTTCCATGCCGGAAATCACGCCCGACCTGGGGTCCTGGTAGCCCCACAGGGGAACGTCCTTTTTGACCCCGACGATCAGCTTGCCTCGTGCTTTGACGTCATTCAGGCCGTTGGCGTGGCTGAACGGCGACGCCGGCAATGTCATGGCCAACAACGCTGCGGTCGCCAGGCGGCAGCCAAGAACGGTCGAGATCTTCGGGAGGCTCATGGTTTCATCACCGCGGAGACCTGGAACACGCCGGTCGAGGCCCCGATGGCTGGGTGATACTGCAGTGCGACGCAAGTGATATCGTCGGACTGCGGCGTCCCACCGGCGTGCGCATCGACGGCCCTGACGATCCGCTCGACGGCTTCGTTGACGTTCTTGGGACGATTGTTCGCGAAAACCGGCGGCAGACGCTCCGGGGTAAATTCCTCGCCCTTCTCATTGAAGGCTTCGGTGACGCCATCGGTGTAGATGACCACGCAGTCATCCGGCCGAAGAACGATCGACGCGTGACTGAAGGGAATGTCTTCAGCCATGCCCAGGGCCAGCCCGCCGGTCGGGGGAATGAACTCGCAGGTGCCGTCGCAATGGATCAGCAGCGGCGGCGGATGGCCGGCATTGACATAGCTGAAGGTACCGTCGCCCGGATCGAACACCGCGTAGAACGTGGTCACGAAGAGGCAGGCGTCGTTATCTTCGCAAAGAATGTGATTGGCGGCCTCAATGGTTTCGCTTGGCTCGCCGCCGCCGCGCGAAGCAGTGGCGCGGATGAGCGTCTTCGAAACCATCCCGAAGAGGGCTGCGGGCACGCCCTTGCCGCTCACGTCAGCGACAACGATGCCGATCCGGCCGCCTGCGAGCGGGAAATGGTCATAAAAATCGCCCCCGATCTCCTTGGCGGAGCGCATCGAACCCCAGAGTCCGAAGTTCTTTTGCTGTGGCCATGTACGGGGCAGGATCGAGTGCTGCACGCTGGCCGCAAGGTCGAGTTCCTGTCGGATGCCGACGAGTTCCAGGGATTCCCGGAAGGCCTTGGAAATGCTCTCGAACCACGGCGCCCAGGCGCTCGGCACCATGGGAATCGGCGCCGGCTGGAATTGCGACTCGGCCGCGATATGTTGCACCAGCTTGCCGGCCGGCGCGATGAACTCGCGGCTGGTTACCACATAGGTCACGACCATCAGCAAGGTCAGGCCGAGGATGACGGCCAGCATGACCGGGCCGCGTTCGAAAATCAGTTTTTTCCAGAGTTCATTTTGCGGCAAAACGTAAACGAGGTTCCAGGGCGCGCTGATGAACGGGTACCGAATCACCACGTAGCCGTTAACCTCGGTGGGAACACGGGCCGGAATGTCCTCCAGCCGCCGGTTATCGAGGATGCCCGCGGGCATCACGGCAGCCAATGGCGGCGTGTCCTGGACCACCAGCGCGTCGGCATAATGCGTCGGGTGGGCCAACACCTGCCGGTTGGCGTCAACGAGAAACGGCACGCCGAGCCGGTAGCCAAAATCGCCGTTGATCCGGTTCAGATAGTCGAGCGAGGTGTCGATGCTGACGACACCACGAAACGAAGCACTGTCGTAGACAGGGACACCCAGCGGTGCCAGCAACCCTTTGTCCTTGCCACCGTAGTAGACGGGCGCCCAGTACTTGTGGCGGGTGCGGTCATGTTCCGGGGTACCGAGACGCCAGGTCGGTGTCTCGTAATCCCTGACCGAGAACCGTGATTTCTCTGACTCCACCCAGGGAAACACGATCGAGAATCGCTCGACGCCGACGAAACGGGACATGACCGCATTCGGCAGGTTGAGGCTGACGGCCTGAAAGTCCTGGTCAAGACTCAGTGCCATTGCAACGTCTCGATAAAACTGCGGTGAACGCCCCTCGAGCGCGCCGAGTCCGGTCAGGTTGCCCGTCGCGTCGGGCTCGGCGATTTTGTCGAGATCGAACGAGGATTTGTCCGCGCCCGGCGTGAGCATGCCAATAAGCCGCGAGTGGTCAGATGCCTGGTCGCCGGGACGGGCTATTGTCACCGTGGCGCCGGTCGGCGCCGCAGAGGCATAGAAGCTCTGTGCCGTGATGCGCATCGCCTCGAGGTAATCGACCGAGCTGCGGAGAATAAACTCGATCAGTTGTCCGTGCCGGTCGACGTGGCCCTGAATTGTCTCGATTTCCTCGGCGCGCTTTTGCGTGATCTGGTGCAGGAAAAACCCGAGCGTCAGAACGACAATTGCCGCGTAAGTGGCCCCGACCAACCGGTTATAGTTGCGAAAAAAATTGATCGAGGCTGGCGGAGTTGGCTTTTCTGCGTTCATCTGTTTTTCGAAATTCATGACCGTAAGTCAATAGTGCCGGGGGTCCGCAACGGGCGTTACGGCGAATCATGCACTCGCCGCGCGAAGCGGGTCAAGCGCGTGCGCGCCGGGTCACCGGCAGCGCGGCGGCCGAATCACGGCCCGGTCAGGAAACCCTCGATGATGGCCGCAAGCCGAGCGGGCTGGTCGTGATGCATCATGTGGCCGCAGTTCTCGATCGTGAGTTCACGGAAATTCCGGAATGCCGCTTTGCGCTCCGCGAGTTGCGCGGCGCTGTCGGCGCGCCAGCCGGGCGCTTTGGAATCGGCCCCCGCGATCCACAGCACCGGCGCGCTGATGCGGCGCCAGCACGCGAGTATCTCCTCGATGCGGCTTAAGACCGGATTCACGATTTTGTGCCTGGGATCGCTGCGCAGCACCACTTCGCCGGGGGCGACCTGCTTGGCCCAGTGCTGGGCGAGAAAGCGCGCATGGTCGTCAGTGAGCCGCGGATTGTTTTGCCGCAGGCGCGCGGCGACCGCGTCCAATGACGCGTAGGATTTGAAAGCGGGTGGATCGCGCAATTCCTTGAGCCACCGCTCGTAACGCGCGGGTGCTTTGTCCGCCGAGGTGCGCCACGAGCCGAAGCCTTCCATCGAAATCAGTTTCGCGACGCGCGCCGGACGGATGCCGGCATAATTGCAGGCGACGTTGCCACCCATGCTGTGCCCGAGCAGGTTGACCGGCGCATCCGGCTGATAAATCTCCAGCAGCGCGTCGAGGTCAGCGTAGTAATCGGGGAACCAGTAGCCGTCGCGCGCCCATTCGGTCAAGCCGAAACCGCGCCAATCCGGTGCGATCACGTACCAATCGCGCGCGAAGCAATCGACCAGAAACTGGAACGATGCCGAGACATCCATCCAGCCGTGCAGCAGAAACATCCGCGTCGCGCCCGCATCCCCCCAGGTGCGCACGTGATAGCGCAGATTGCGGATCGTGTGGATGTGCGACTGGCTGGGTTTCATCATTCGCGCTCAACAGGCCAGGAGATTTTCCACCTCAAGCCGGACCGCCGCTTCCTGCTCCCTTCGCAGCCGCTCGGCCTCGGGCACGCTGACAGCGACGAAGCGGATCTGACGGCCGGGTTTGCGGCGCGCGATGACTGGGATGTCAGCGGAAATCACGGTTGCAATCTTCGGGTAGCCGCCTATCGTCTGGTGGTCGACCATAAGAACGATCGGCAGGCCAGAGCCCGGAACCTGGACCGCTCCCGCGACGATCCCGTCGGAGACGATGTCGTAGCCTTTGGCGTGCGCCAGTGCCGGTCCTGTGAGACGGTAGCCCATCCGGTCGGCCTGAGGCGACACGGTATAGTCCGACGCCAAAAAAGTCTGCACGGAGTCGGCGGTGAAATAATCGGCTTGCGGGCCGAGGACCACGCGGATCAGTTGGTCAAGGGCGAGGTCGAGTTGTCGAGGCAGCGCGTACTCGCCGCGAACGTCCGCGCCGGCGAGCTTCAGGGGCACGATGTCGCCAGCTTGCAGACGGCGCCCCTGAAAGCCGCCGATTGCGCCGCGGACATAGGTCGAGGCGCTGCCGAGGACCAGCGGCACATCAAGACCGCCTTCGATCGCGAGATAAGCGCAGACCGAGTCGCCCAGGCCCCCGATCCGGAAAACTTCGCCGCGCGCAAGACGCACGCTGCGGCCGGCCGGAATCGTGCGCGCGTTGCCTGAGCGAATTTCGATTCCCGCGCTGCAGCCGGCGAGCGCAACGCGTGCGGACTCCGCGCTGACCTTCAGTGTCGGCCCTTGCAGCAGCACCTCGAGTGCCGGTGTGCCAGGCGGATTGCCGACCAGTGCGTTCGCGAGGCTGAGGCTGATGCGATCCAGCGGGCCGGAGGCCGGCACGCCGATGTCCTGAAAACCGAATCGTCCCCGGTCCTGAACGGTCGTGTGAAGTCCGGGTGCGATCACCTCCAGCGCCGGTATCATGCGGCTATCGTTTCACACGGCACTTGGTAGGCATCGGCCGCGACCGCGGCACGAATGGCATCGAATTCGCGGACGGTGACCGGCTCGAATCGAACTGCGTCGCCGGGGCTGAGCAAGGCAGCCCGGGGTCGGCGCAGATCGAACAGGCGCACGGGAGTCGCGCCGATCAGATGCCATCCGCCCGGGCTCTCCAGCGGATAGATCGCCGTCATGTTGGTCGCGATCGCGATCGATCCGGCTGGAACGCGGACGCGCGGATCGGCGCGCCGCGGCAGAACCAGCGGCGCCGGAAGATCCCCCATGTACGGAAAGCCGGGCACGAAGCCGATCATGTAAACGTGATAGTGCGTGCTGGCGCTATGGAGGCGGATGACCTCCGCGGCGCTGAGGCCGGTGCGTTGCGTCACTTCCTCAAGGTCAGGGGCATGGCTCGCCGCATAGCACGCCGGAATCCGCCACAGCGTTACCGGTTGCGTTTCGCCGCGGTTTTCATCGAGGAGATTTTCGAGCGCGGCGGTCAGACTCGCGCTGTCAGTGGCAAGCGGATCGTAGTGCACCATCAGCGAGCGAAACGTCGGTACCGTCTCGACGACGCCCGGCAGTTGCGCCGCGCGCACCCGCGCGCTCAGGCGCAGGACACTATCGTTCAATGCGCGATCGATGCCATCGCCGAACTCGACAGTCAGCGCGGTATCGCCCGCGGGAAGAAACCGCACCGTCACCCCGTGACCGCTCGACGGCATCCGCCGCCCACGCGGCCGGCCTCGAACGCCCGCCGCCGGCGCAGTCGTGCAAGAAATTCGCTGAAGTTTTCGTTCATCACGCTTTCCATTTGCCCGCATGCCTTGCAAGCGCGTGTATTTCATCGCCGCGCAGACGAACGAATATTATCAAGTTCGCGCGGTCGTGACGAATGGGGTGGGAATCCCGTCGGCAAGTTGACAGTAACGCAAACGGCGAGCGAAGATGCAAAATGCGGAATGAAAGGTGAAGCATGACGCGGGTGGTAAACCTGAATGCGGACATGGGCGAGGGGTTCGGCGCCTACAGGATCGGCGACGACGACGCGATCCTCAAGATCGTGCGTTCCGCGAGCATCGCCTGTGGTTTCCACGCGGGCGATCCGCTGACCATGCGGCACGTCGTGCAGCGCGCCAAAGAGCAGGGCGTGAGCATAGGCGCGCATCCCGGCTTCAATGATCTCTGGGGTTTTGGACGCCGCCGCATCGACATGAACCCGGAGCATCTCGAATACCTTATCGCCTACCAGATCGGTGCGCTGCAGGCGATGGCCGCTTACGTGGGCGAGAAAGTCACGCACCTGAAGCCGCACGGCGCTCTCAGCAACATGGCGGCTGAGAACGCGGAATACGCGCTGGCGATCGGCCGCGCGATCAAGGCGGTCGACCGCAACATCATCTATGTCGCCAACGTGGGCTCGGAAATGGAAAAAGCAGGCCGCAGGCTCGGCCTCAAGGTCGCGCGCGAAGCCTACTGCGACCGTCTTTACGATGACGATTGCAACCTGACTTCGAGGAAGATCCCGGGTGCCGTGATCCACGATCCGGCGGTCGCGGCGGAGCGTGCCGTGCACATGGTGATAGACGGCGAGATTATTTCGCGCACCGGCAAGCGGATTCCCCAGCACATCGATACGCTGTCCGTGCATGGCGATGAGCCAGACGCGATTGTGCTCGCGAGCGCCGTGCGCGCGGCCCTCGAGGCTGCCGGCGTGAAAATCGTGCCGCTTCCGGAAATGGCGCTGGGCTGAGAGCTCACACCCAATGACAGCCACGACAGCGCAGAATCGCCCGACCCTGGCGATCATCGGGGGCACTGGCGCGCTGGGCCTGGGCCTTGCCATGCGCTGGGCTGCCGCGGGTTATCCGGTGGTAATCGGTTCGCGCTCGCGGGAGAAGGGGGAAGCCGCTGCCCGTGAGATCAAACCGGGGAACGGCGCGCCGCCGGTCCGCGGCGATGCCAATGCGAATGCGGCCCGCGCTGGCGACATCGTCGTGATCGCGGTGCCGTTTTCAAACCATGCAGCGATCCTCGAGGAGATCAGGGATTGCGTCGCCGGAAAAATCGTGGTCGATGCGGTCGTGCCGCTCGTTCCGCCCAGGGTGTCGCTCGTGCAATTGCCTGCGCAAGGCTCGGCTGCGCAGATCGCGCAAGCGCTGCTCGGCGAACGCGTACGAGTCGTGTCGGCATTCCACCATGTCGGAGCCGCCAAACTGCGCTCCGGCGGTGCGGTTGATTGCGACGTGCTGGTTTTCGGCAACGACCGCGAAGCGCGCGACATCGTTATCGCGCTCGCCGCTGCCATCGGCACGCGCGGCATCGACGGGGGACCCATCGCCAACTCGGTGGCGGCGGAAGCATTGACGTCCGTTCTCATCGGCATCAACCGGAGATACAAGGTCGATGGTGCCGGCATCCGGATCACCGGAATCGCCGGCGATGCTGCCGGCGCCATCCCGACTGCATGAGCGTAAATCAAGGGCTTTGGGCCGTCGTTCCGGTCAAGTTGTTCGCCCGGACGAAACGGCGGCTCGCGCCGCATCTCGCAAGCCACGAACGTGAAGCATTGGCGCGCGCCATGCTGGCCGATGTACTGTCCGCGCTGGCACGCACGCACTCGCTCGCCGGCGTCATGGTGATCACGGGCGACGCCGATGCGGCGGCCATGGCGCATGCGGCCGGTGCATTCGTATTGGCGGACGCCGGGAACGCTGGGACGGCCGCGGCGGTGACGCTGGCGGCGGCGCACCTCGCCGCGGCGGGGCGGGACGGCATGCTCATGATTCCGGCTGACGTGCCATTGATCACGCCCGCGGACATCGAGCTGATCGTCGCCGCGCATCGCGCCGCGCCGTCGGTCACGCTGGTGCCTGCCAGCGTTGATGGGGGTACCAACGCGCTTGCGTGCTCCCCGCCCGGTGCGGTCCCGATATGTTTTGGCGACGACAGCTTGCGACGGCACCGGGAGGCGGCGCGCGCCTGTGGAATCGAGCCGCAGATCCTGACGCTCGAGCACCTTGCGCATGACATCGACCGGCCCGATGATCTCGCCACTTTTCTGTTGCGCCCGTCGCCGACGCAAAGCTACGCGTTTCTGACCACGAGCGGGATCGCGGAGCGGTTGCGGCACGTGCACCGGGATCGCTGCGACGAACTCCGCGCCGGGTAATCTTGCTGCGTCACAAGATTCAAAAGGGACTCCTTCCCCCTTGACGGGGGAAGACCGAAGCAACTCCTTCCCCCTTGACGGGGGAGGGAACTTGTGATGACTCCCCCATCGAGGGGGAGGGAATCGGTTTTTCTGACGCAGTAAGATTAATTGTCGCGATAATGGAAAGGACCATGAACTCATGACGGCCTGCGTTTCCAGGAGCTTCGTGCCGGACCGCCGGCTTTCGCGTGAGGAATGTCTCGCGCTGACGGAGCACGCCGAT
>ERZ1292640.2247-Hain-H43-02um-R1-2247-length-15503-cov-9_pt1 | contig 15503 bp, 14 predicted proteins | sample MGYA00564404_ERZ1292640 | MGnify/ENA primary metagenome ERZ1292640 (study PRJEB36523, sample SAMEA6512636) | groundwater metagenome | collected 2019-01-08 | study: AquaDiva: Metagenomics assemblies of 32 groundwater samples
TGATGCGTCATGGCTGTCTCGACGCCGTCTTCGCCACGACGACGCTGGCCGCCGGGGTCGACTTTCCCGCGCGCACCGTCATCATCACGCAGTCCAGCATCCGCAAGTCCCGCGACTTCATGGACTTGACGATCGGCGAGGTGCAGCAGATTGCCGGACGCGCCGGCCGCCGGGGCAAAGATCTCGTCGGGTTCGCCATCGTGACCCCCTCCCCCTACATTGATCTGACCGTGCTGACCAAAGGCTTTACCGGCCACCCCGAAGCGATCAATAGCCAATTCGTCATCAGCTATCCGATGGTCCTAAACCTCTTGAAAGCGCATCCCTTGGATCAAATCCAACCGATCCTCGCCAAAAGCTTTGCGCAATTTCAGCTCAACCAGCGCGCGGAAGTCCTGGAACGCAAGCTGGACGATCTGCGCGATCAGATGGAGCCATTCGGGCCGCGCGTCTGCACCGACTGGATCACGGAATGGCAGACCTTCGATCAGGTCCGCCGGCAGAAATCGCACCGCGCCCCCGTCAGGAAATTTGAGTCGCCGGAGATATCGGCGAGGTTCCATTTCCTCACCCCCGGTCGCGTCGTGGGATTCGGTCGAAGTCGAGGCGTGGTCCTCCGACAATATCGCAGCAAGGGACAGAAGAGCCCGATGATCACGGCTCTGCGGCAAGGCGGAGGCATTACCGAATCCCCCGCCTCCACCGTGACCGAAATATCTGACCGTATCCTCGACTGCGTAGACGCGCCGGTCTATCCCTGGTGCACACCGGAGAGCGTGGAGGACTTGCTCCATAACCTGGAAGAATTACCGACCAAGCTGCCGGAACTTCCCATCCTGATTCCGAAGGACAACGAACCGATTCCTGACGCCATCGTGCAAACGCTGGGTGATTTTGCCTGTCCGACCTGTCCGTCGCGCGCCGCCTGTCAGAGCGACTATCCCCTCGCCTCCAAGCTTCGGCAGGAACAACAGCGACACGTCAAATCGATCCAGGCCCTGCGCACCAGTCTCTGGCACCGGTTCCAGGAAAAGATCGACGTCCTGCAACAGTTCGGGTACCTCACGCCGGCGTCCCGTCTGACCGATGACGGGGAATGGGCCAGGCTCATCCGCATCGACCACTCGCTGCTCATCACGGAATTACTCCGGGCCGACGCCTTCAACGGCGCCGACCCCGCCATGCTGGCCGCCGTCATGTCGAGCATCTCGAATGACGACGATCGCCCCGGTTCCTTTCCCCGCGTCAGTTCGGGGCTGGCGTCACTGCTCGGGCAGGTCCGCAAACTGGCCGCCTCGCTGTCACCGCATGAAGAGCCCCCGCTCTTGCGGGCCGATATTGCCGCAGTGACGGAACGGTGGATCGGCGATCCCACCCTCACCTGGATCGGTCTCTGCAAAAGCACCTCGATGGCTGAGGGGGATATCTATCGCCTCTTGGCGCGGACCTTGGAATTCTTGTCGCAGCTCCACACGCTCAAAGGCACGCACCCGGGGTTGGCAGACACAGCCTCACGGGCCATCGCCGCCCTGCGCCGTGGTGTGCTGGAGGAATTACCATGAGGACGTCGTTCGTCGCTCGTGAAACGTATCTCGTTCAGGGATTCGGACGTTTCACGTTTCACGCTTCACGCTTCACGAGGCAGAGATGACTACCGAAGAACTCGAACAGCTCCTGGCTCAACAACCGATCGCCCTCTTGCACCGTCTGGCGCGTGGACGGGTGCAGCGGCATTTCCGCGCAGGCAAACGCCGCTTGATCGAGGTCTTACTGCGCCACTCCGCGGAAAATCGCGCAGGCTTCGAATCCGACCTCATGATCTTGATCGGTGAGAAACCGGTTCGCCCTGCTCCGCCAGAGCCTCAAGCCCCTGCCGCAAGGAAGCCGAAGCCCTCGGCGCCGCCGCGTCGCACCGGGCAAAGACCGACGGAGCCGGAGTCCCAGGAGCCCGGCATCACCCTCTCCACCTGGCTGGAGGGACTGGGAGTGCCGTCATCGTCGCAGCCCTTTATCCCGGATGCCTGGCAAGAAGACGCCATCGCCAAATTGCGAGAGAGCGATGTCGTCGTGAGCGTGCCGACAGGAAGCGGAAAGACCTATGTCGCAGTCGAAGCGGCCCGCCGCGCCATCGCGGAGAACCGGACCGTTATCTATACCTCGCCGCTCAAGGCCCTCTCCAATACCAAGTACACGGAGTTCTCGAAAATATTCGGCGCAGACCAGGTCGGCATCCTGACCGGCGATCGGCGCGACAACGGGCAAGCGCCCCTCCTGATCATGACGACGGAAATCCTGCGCAATCTGCTCTACGACGCAGGGGGCGGTGAGATCGACGTGCGGCTGGATACGTTAGGCCTGGTGATTTTGGACGAGTCGCAATATATCGCGGACCCCGAACGGGGCGTCGTCTGGGAAGAAACGATCATCTTCTGCCCGAGCCAAGCGAAGCTGCTCTTGCTCTCGGCCTCGATCGGCAATCCGCATGACATTGCCGACTGGCTCACGTCGATCAGACAGACGCCCTGCCACTTGATCAAGCACAGCACCCGTACCGTGCCGCTTCGCGCCGGCTACCTCCATCCGAACGGCAAGCTCTCACCGCTCTTCCGCACCGCCGGCATTCCCCACGGCCATCCGGGCCATCTCCATCCAGAAGCCAAACGGCTCTTTGCCCAATACGAAGACGAAACCCTGCCGTCAGGGCGCCGCCGCTAGCCGTTGCGATCAGTGGAGAGTTAGAAAACAGCGGTGAGACCCAGAGTCGCACCATGTCGGTAGGTCTGCAGTTCCTTCAAGGGAACCGTACTCGACGCTGAGTTAACCGGATGATTTTCCCACGTTCCCGTATAGGTGCGATTCCACCAAATACGATATCCGCCAGTCAACGCAACCTGTTTGGTCAGCATCACTTTCAATGAAGCATCGGCATTGCCGCCGACCCCGACGCCCCACATCGAAAAACTCGGATTTTGCTGCAGGTCAGTGCGAAGATGATGGATATCCTCGTTATAGACGATGCTGGCCGGGCTGACAGAAGCTTTCAGATCCACGCTCACTCGAGGGATCATTCGATATTCGGTGTCGAACCCCATATGGAGTGGAGTAATCCAATGAGTCGTATTGGTAAGTGCCAGAACTCCCTGGATGTTGGTATTCGGGTTGCATGTGACACCGGGGATTCCCGAAGAAGTGCAGACAACCTGCTGCACCCCGGTCGCCTCGTATTTGGTTCGCCAATACTGAACGCCGCCGAACACATCGAGATGACCGCGACTTCCAGGAAATTCGACGGCGCGATAGCCAATATCAAGATTTCCATATTGCGTCCCGGATCCCGTCACATTACTACTGGTTTGCGAAAACATCCGCTGGCCACCAACTGCCGTATAGTCATCATCGAGCAGCTGCCCCCGATTCAACGCGACCGAAAACCCAAGATCGCCGTGCGCAAACCATCGACGAGCAAAGTTCACTCGGGCTGCGAGTTCGATGATATGCGTATTGTTGTCCTTGTATGTCAGTTGGGAGGTGGGGTTGCCCAGCCGCGGATCGATCCCGGACGCATTATGGCTCCACCTCGTTCCCCCGCTCGTAAACATCCAAGACCTGAGCGAAAGCTCGACGCGTTGCCCCGGATGCGATTCCTGTTCCTCCGCCCATCCCATCGAGACGGGGGGGGATGGCCAGAACGGCCAGCACGAAAACCCAACGGCCTATTCGATTGACAGCTCGTGGAGCATTCATCGCCGCACACCCCCGCTGATACGGTGGTGATTCAGCGGACCGTTGCACCGTATCCGGCATGAGCCGCTGGCAGGCGGACCGGATCTCATCTTCCGCGAATTGCCGCTGAAGATGCATCCCCCCACCACACCAGCTACGATCCAATGGGCACGACGAGAATCGTGCCGACCGTCCATTGCATAATGAATAACGCCCTACCAGAGAAGCCTTTCGTAGCATCAGGCGCATGAGTTTCAGGCTGAATACATGTCTGGACTGACATTGCTCATAAACTTTATCATTAAGAATTGTACAGTAGCCTCCCGACACCGGTCAACCTGTGGTGAGGGAATCCTGGACATTAATTTGCCTTCCTTCGTTGAATGTTGCACGTCTCATCTCAACGTCATCCACGCCCACATTTTCGCAGGACGCGCAAGCCCTTATTCTATACTTATAACGATCCCTTGACCCGCTGACCCTGAGCCCTGTATAACCGCTTGCTGGCAGCAGTATCCGATTGCCCATCCCACTCTCTGCATGATCGTCAGAACGTGATGTATGGGGCTCGGTGAAACTGTGCTTCTCCGATGCGCCCGTAGCTCAATGGATAGAGCATCTGACTACGGATCAGAAGGCTATAGGTTCAAGTCCTATCGGGCGCACCACTTCTTCTTTACACCTACGAGCGCACGCCAGACGACGGATCCTGGCCTCTCATATTCAGTCCGGTCAGGCGCGCCATTCCCCTCACAACGCCGCAAGTAGCCAGGCACGAGGGACTAGCGCTCTGCGCTAACGCTCTAATGCGTTTTCCTCTTCCATTCCTGGCTCGCCCCTCTTACGATACAGCCTATCCACTGAGGAGTCTCCTCCCATGTCAGGCTTATCGCTCGAACAACTCGAACAACTCGTCCAGGGTCACCACTGGGATCCCCTCGCGATTCTCGGCGCCCATCCGATAGCCCAGGGCAATTCCCCAACCGTTGCGATTCGCTGTTTCTTACCGGAAGCTAAAGAAGCGGCCCTACTCCTCAGTGAGAACGGTCGCCAACCCATTCCCATGTCGCGCCTCCATGAAGCCGGTCTGTTTGAAGCCATCGTCCAAGGGACACTCGGAACCGACCCCTATCGTCTCCGCATCACCGACTATGCAGGGCAAATCTCTGAGCGGCATGACCCCTATGCCTTCCCGCCGCTCCTCACCGACTTCGAACTGCATCTCTTCGCCGAAGGAACCCTCTTCAAAGCCTATGAGACGATGGGCGCCCATCTCCGGACGGTGCAGGGTGTTCATGGAGTCCATTTTGTCGTCTGGGCGCCGAACGCCGCGAGAGTCAGCGTCGTGGGCGACTTCAACCAATGGGATGGCCGCCGCCATCCCATGACGAGCCGCGGAGCAACCGGCCTCTGGGAGCTCTTCATTCCCGAACTCACAGACGGCACGCTCTATAAATATGAAATTCGGTCGCGCCATCATGAGGCGCCGCTCTTGAAGGCCGATCCCTATGCGGTCGCCTCGGAGCTGCGCCCCAAGACCGCCTCGATCGTCCGCTCACTCGCTCCCTATCGTTGGAAGGACCAGCCCTGGATGGCGGCGCGGGCACAGCAAGACCCCCTCGCCATGCCCCTCTCCATTTACGAGGTCCATCTCGGTTCCTGGATGAGGATCCCCGAGGAAGGAAATCGCTGGCTGACCTACGCAGAGCTTGCCGCAAAGCTCATCCCGTACGTGAAGGATATGGGCTATACCCATCTCGAACTGTTACCAGTTACCGAACACCCGTTTGACGGATCCTGGGGCTATCAGACCACCGGCTATTTTGCCGCCACTAGCCGGCACGGCGCTCCCGAAGACTTTATGGCCTTCGTCGATGCGGCACATCAGGCCGGAATCGGCGTGCTGATGGACTGGACCCCCGCGCACTTTCCTGACGATCCGCATGGGCTCGCCCAGTTCGACGGCACGCATCTCTACGACCATGCAGACCCACGGCTCGGGTACCATCCGGACTGGCACAGCCGCATCTTCAATTATGATCGCGTCGAGGTCCGGAACTTCCTCCTGAACAGCGGGCTCTTTTGGCTGGATCGATACCATATCGACGGCTTGCGAGTGGATGCCGTCGCCTCGATGCTCTATCTCGACTACGGCAGGAAGGAGGGAGAGTGGATTCCCAATCAGTTCGGCGGGCACGAAAACATCGGAGCCGTCACGCTGCTGAAAGACTTGAATGTGCTGGTCCACAGTGATTTCCCTGGCGCCATGACCATCGCGGAAGAATCCACATCCTGGCCGGGAGTCTCACGCCCCACCTATGCCGGAGGACTGGGCTTCACGTTCAAATGGAACATGGGCTGGATGCACGACATGCTGGAATACTTCGACCGCGATCCCGTCCACCGCCCCTTCCACCAGAATCAGCTGACATTCGGGCTCCTCTATGCCTTTAATGAAAACTTCGTCCTGGTGCTCTCGCACGATGAAGTGGTGCATGGAAAACGGGCGCTGCTTGATAAAATGCCCGGCGACGAGTGGCAACGCTTCGCCAATCTCCGTTCCCTCTATGGCTTCATGTATGGGCACCCCGGCAAGAAGATGCTGTTCATGGGCGGAGAGTTTGGGCAGTGGTGTGAGTGGAACCATGACACCAGCCTAGAATGGCATCTCTGCGAGCAGGAGCGGCACGTGAGTCTCCAGCGGTTCGTACGAGACCTCAACTGGCTCTACCGGCAAGAGCCGGCGCTGCACGAGCTCGATCACGAATGGACCGGTTTCCAGTGGATCGACTTTTGCGATGCGGCTCATTCCGTCATCGCCTTCCTGCGAAAAGCGAAGGATCAGGACAATCACATATTGTGTGTGTGTAACTTCACCCCTGTTCCGCGCTACGACTATCGAGTCGGCGTGCCACATGCAGGCTACTACCGTGAACTGCTGAACAGTGATGCCTCGGCCTACGGGGGGAGCAACCTGGGCAATGGAGGAGGACTCCAGACGAGCGCCGTCCCCTCCCACAACATGCCCCATTCGCTCACCATCACACTCCCGCCCCTATCGGTGCTGTTCCTCAAGCGAATCTGATTGAGCCGGCTGCTGAAAAAGTCCGTCAGCGCAAAAATCGCGAAACGTCTCTTGTGAAGCGCATTTCCAGAAGATCGTCGCTCGTGAAACGTGAAGCGTATCTCGCAAGCAGGAAAATCAATATTTGCGAACGACGAGATACGAGGGACGAACGACGGGTAAAGGGGAACTACCAGGTGCGGAAAGGCCCGCAATCGAGATGGATGAAATGCTTGCGCGGATAGAATCCAATCCCACCATACTGGAGCCGTAACGCGGCACGGCGAAGCTCGCGGACGTCGACACCGGGAATATAAAAATCGAGCGCCTGTCCCTCGACGTGCAGACTGTGCCGCGCGGCTCGCCGGCTCCGTTTCACCAGCTGCGCATTATACTCGGGCGACCGATAGCCGGAGATCACGTGGATCTCACCTGCCCCATTAACGATTTTCTGCACGAGATTCACATGCTCCAACACCCGCACATCGATGGCGGCGACTTCTCCCGTATGATGGCACCGCAGAATATGGTCCACCTCATCCAGCGCCGTCAGGTCATAGTTCCCTGCGTCGTCACGATAGCGGACGCGCAACCGTTCATCCGTGCGCACGTTGAAGAAGGTCAGTTCGCCGTCAGGAAGTTCGTCCGCCTGCGCAACCGATGGCCGCAGCAGCCTGCTCCCGAGCAATAGAAGCCCGACAACGGACGTTTTCAGGAAAGACCGGCGAGTCCAGGACCAGGAATCTTGATGTGGCAAAGAACCGCTCCGGGAGAAAGCACACTGCAATTTCCAAAAACAACTCAGGCGCTTGTATCAAAAGCACCGAGGTCAGTCAACCATGACCTTGATCGCTATCGCGCTCTATCCATTTCTCCTAGACAGGAGAATCCAACATAGGTAAGATCAAAAACATCTCTGGGGTATCTCACGCTATGGCTACCATCCTTGTTGTTGATGACGAAGAATCGATCCGGAGCCTTCTAAGGGAAGTCCTTGAGAGGGCCAACCACCGCGTGCTCGAAGCTCGTGATGGTCAGGATGGCTTAGCCCTCTACCAACAGAACAAGGTAGACCTGGTCCTGATGGATATCCTGATGCCGGGAACCGACGGCCTGGAAACCACTCTACAGCTGACGCGGGAATATCTCGACGCGAAGGTGATCGCCATGACCGGCGCCCAAGGCGACCGCAACTTCCTCGACGTCGCGAAACTCTTTGGCGCCCGTTGCGTCTTCGCAAAACCCTTCGACCTCGACAAACTCATCCAGGCCATCAACGACGAACTCGCCAGGTAGCACGACAGCGTTTTCCTTCACCAGCGTTCGACCTCTGACACGACAACGCGCCTCGGAGAATTTCGCGGATTATCGCCCCCCGCTGAGCTCTTTCCTGGCCAGCGCACGCATCATCACCGGATCGCTGTAGGCCACTTCGCTCAAGGCATCCATGATATGGAGCCCTTTCGCCGCGACTAACTCCTTGGCCTTCAGATAGTTCTTCGCCGTAAATCGCGCCACCGCCGGCTGGCCGTTTACAATCTGACAAGCCAGAATTTCGCTATTCACTTCTAACGTGCCCCCCTGCTCGACCAGCATCTTGGCCTGCGCCGACGTAATGCCATGAAGCTGCGCGAACTCCTCCAGCCCCCCCGTCTCCACCAATCGTCCGGCCGGCATGATGCAGAGTCGTTTGAAATGCGGGGACCAATCCTTGCGGAAGTCGATGTACTTGATATCTCCGCCCTTCGCGACTGCGCGATCCAAGGTCCGGTAGTCGAGGCCAAGATTCTTCTGCGCGAGCTTCCCCTTCAACTCCTCCGGCAACGTACGGGTGAACACCTGAAACGCGGCATCGGAAAGGGCCAGCGATCGTGCGCGGGCCAACTGCTCCGCCTCGGCAAACTGCATGAGGTCCAGGACGAATGTCTGCTTTGGCATCCCACCGGTGGGATCGATGAAACAGGCAAACAATCCTCTCGTCAGCAGCCCCCCAACCTGCGGATAGACATAGACACCGCCCTCCGTCAGAAGAGCGGTCATCGTCTCCAGCGGAACCTCATAACTTTCCGACAGGACCTTCGCATGCCCAGGAAGATCTTCCTGGTGCGTCATGGCGCAGGCCGTCACATTCCCCGGTGCGTCGAACTCAGAATAGTCCTCAATGACGTTATAGAGAATCGTGGGCTTGGGCTTGTCGGCTTTTTTCTTAATTTTAAACATGTTTCAGCTCGTCCCTCGTTATTCGTTTCTCGTCCTACGCGTCATGAACCACGCCTCACGTGTTCGTACGGAGGCAGCGTCATCAATCGTCCATCCTCAACTGGCCCGCCAACCGTAAAGTGGTAGAGCGACTGGAAGGAACGTCCCTTAATCCCCACGATCTCATGGACCGGGTCATCAAAGAAACAGCCGATCCCGGTCCCTCGCACCCCTGCCGCTTCCGCCTCGAGGTACAACACTTGCCCCAGCAGGCCCGCCTCCCAGAATAGGCGTGGATACCACCAGGCCCCTCCCTCCCGCAAGCGCCCTTCGAACTCGGCCAGCATCCCCAGCGAAAAGGCACTGTCTCCCGCAATATCTTGATGGCAACTGAGTTGAATGGCCGTTTTCTTCGCATCGCCCTCCAGCAGCCAATAGAGCGGCAACTGGTCCGGACAGCCTGGCACAGGAGTCCAGACCAACTCCTCGTTCATCGACTGTTGAAGCAACGGCAGCTTCTCCCGATCGCGGGCCAGGGCATAGAGTCCCGGGGTCAAGCCCTCGACACGATGCACGAACAACAACAGATGAATCGCAGGCTGCCAAGGTAAGACATCCCAGGGCATGGGCCGATCTCGTTGCCGAGACTCAGCCGCAGGCATGATGCGGCCCAACATCTGAAAGAAGGTAGCGGATGTAATTGAGGTCTTGCCATCAAAGGAGACGGCACTCCGGCGCTGCCGAATGAGCTGGCCCGCGGAAGGGGCTGCATGAAACGTGAAAGGTGAAACGTGAGACGTAATAGCAGTGGGCCCAGCGACAGAGGTCTGCTCATGAGAGGTTTTCCAACTCGCAGCTGCCACCTCGTCAATAATGTCCCAATGCACCCCATGCTCTCCGCTCAACCGATTAGCTTTCCCCCGCCAGGGTGCCGTCACAAGCTGCTGAACTGTCTCCGGCTCCAGAGATAATGGAATGGCCTGCTCCGCATCGTGTTTCACGTCCCCTGATGGCCAGATCACAGCCAGACAATCCGGATGTTCTGGGTCAACGTCACGAAAATCCTCCGCACGATCGGTACCCAACAGTGCCGCAACCGTACCTTGGGCCACTCCATCCAACAACGTCATATTCCAGCCGAGAGCCGCAGCAGCAATTCGTGCGGTACCGATCGCATGGCCCACATCATGATTGCAGTAGCGAAAAGCCCTCTCGCCATATTTCCAGGCTTCACGCCAAAGGATCGACGTCAGCCCGACAAGAAACGATTGAGCAGGAAACGTCGCAAGGAGGCGAGCCATCTGATCGGCCTCAAACGCTACCCGCAGCTCAAGCCCATGTTCCTTCGGCGCGTAATGATAGAGACCTGCCTTCAGATCCAGCCCATCCATCTGCGGCAGAACAAGATAGCCTTCCGTCGGATGGAGATTGCCGGACGAAGGATTGACTCGCAGGGCCCATTGCATGTCCCCTGCCTTTTTCCACGCAGACAGAGCGAGCGCAAATTCCAAAAACCGAGAGAGCGTGGGCAATGTGACCAGTTGAGGCGCCACGGCTCCTCGCTCATAGAGCGCGGCATAAGACGAAGAGGCGGGCTCGTCATCCGGCTTCAATAACGGCAACAGGGTAAGAGTCGTCCCGTGATAGCGGCGAAAGGGATCAGGTTGATTCGCCCAATCCAGATGCCCGAGCGAACGGGCATAGCGGGTGAAATGATGTTTAGTCTGGACGTGATAACGAATCACGCGATCGATGGGATCGGTCGGCAGAGTCTCGGCTGGTTCGCGGTACAGGGGGATTTCTGTGGCCATCGCAATAGTCTGTCACAGTCTACAGAGCCACAGGAAGAAAAGTAAACGCGGCAGGATGGAGAAAATATATTGAAGGCTGTCTGGCAGGCACTGACAACAGTATGCCTGCGACAATGCGGCTGATGCGATGCCGAACGAGGCACGGCAATGAAGCAGACTCTACGCCCGTGCTGGTGCGGCAGCGGATTTACCTGCCGGGGATTGACCTGTCGTTTTCTGCCATAGCGGCAAGTACTTCGCGAGGCCACAGGCAGCCAGGTATTCATGATCAATGGGGGTGGGGATACCACTCGTCGTAATGGGATCGCCTGCCTCCTCTAACGCATTGGCCACATGGACTGCGGCCAGCGAGCTAAACCCTTCCTGGCCGCGTTCCCCTGGACGGTGATGAAACGCCACGGCCTCGATAATGGCATCGCTTACGCCCCAGAGCCCGAGCAGATAGGCGCCCACATCTTCATGCGACGCCTTGAACACCGCCCGCTCGGCGTCGCAGACTGCCACGCGATCGTTTCGCAAATTCGTGAGCACTTCGCGGTACTCTTCAGGAAAATTCGTGGCGAGGACCAAAAGGCCGATGTCATGGAGCAATCCTGCCATGAAGGCCCCCTCCACACCGATGGTGCCGACGTCCTGGCTCTTCGCAATATCCCGCGCAGAGGTGCCAGTGATGACGCCGTGTTTCCACAACGTCTCCAACGGAATGGGCGGTTGTTTGATATTTTCAAATTGTGCAAACACCTGTACGGAAAGAACCAGAGATTTCACTGTATCGACCCCCAGAAGCGCGATCGCATGCGCCGGGCTCGAAATCGTACGTCTGAGGCCAAAGAACGCCGAGTTTACGACTTGGAGCAGTTTGGACACCATCGCCATATCCTGGGAGATGATTCGCGTCGCGACATCGGCCGAGGCAGTGGCAGAGCCCATCGCGGCTACCAGTTCTTGATAGAGCTGCGGAAGACTCGGCAAGGTGCGGATACCGGCAATCAATGTGCGCAACGATTCATCAGTCAGACGTGCCCCCAACGCACCGGCCCGTGCGATGGTCGCCTTCAACACCTCTGCCGTAAATGGCATCGGAATAAACTGGTGCGCCACTTCCAGTGCAGACACGATCGTGGCACTGTGGGCGCAGCTTGACGTGGCGATGCGAATGACGCGGGGAGCACGACTTTTCACTTCCGCCAGCAGTTGAAGGCCTCCCATTCCCGTCAAGTGGATGCCGGACAGGATCACGTCAACCGTCGACTGCGCAAGGATCGCCAAGGCCTCTTCGGCCTTGACAACAAACTCCATCTCCCACTCGTCCGACAACGGGACCAGCATGGTCTGCAGAGACGCGACGGCTGACGGCTCATCTAGCACAAATAACACCCGCTTCTTCATATCGCCTCATGGGTTGGTTGTCGGTCACCGCAGACTCCAGCTCTGTCTCTATCGGAACAAACGGCTTCCGACTTGAGGCGCCGACGCGGTCCCGGCTACGCGACAAACATGGCAGGACCCTAATGTTCTGCCTCATTGACCTCCTTTTCTCTCGACGCGTATGCTGAAGCCAGCATAACCAAAGAGGAACCTATGCAATTCGATCCAGCCCTTGCCGCGCAGCAGGCCTTCAGCCGGGCAGAAGCCCATGACGAACTCGGCGCCGACTGGGACGAGGCAGCCGAAGCTGAAGCGACCTTTTCATCCAATGCCGGCGCCACCGCCCGAGCGGCCTACGAACAGCTGCTCGCGCTCGCCGTTCGTTACCCAACGGCCCACTCTTTCCAGGCATTCTGCATCTTCATTACCTGGCAGCAGGTGACGGAAGAGACCCTCGCGCATCATTTTCAGACTGGGATCAAACTCTGTGAAGCGTATCTCGTCTCTCGTGAATCGAAAGACGCACAAGACATCGCAGACGTCACCGAACTCTATGGTTCATTTCGTGATGGATTGGGACTCGATGAAGAGGATGAGATTCAAGTCGAGTTTCGACGCGACGAGCCTAAGGGGGGAGACTAGCGGAACGCGTATCTCGTGAAACGTGAAGCGATTCTCGTCAGACGAGATACGAGATACGCTTCACGAAAAGATGTCCGACGACCACAAACATCGCGCCCGCATCTTTCTCCATCGCGGCCAACTGACGCAGGCCAAAGCTGCCTATGAGCAGGCGGTCGCAGATGATCGCCTGGCCAACGACCACCGCGCCCTCTCCGATTCGCTCGGCAACCTGGGCAACGTCTGCGCCCTATCGGGCGATTTCGATCACGCAGAAGCCTGCTACCGGGAAGTGCTGACCATCCAGCGCACGGAACGGAATCAACAGGCCATCGCCCATACCCTCGTGAACCTCGGCAACCTGTACGTCGGGACCGGCGCACCGGAAAAGGCCAGGCCCTACTACCTCGAAGCCCTCGACCTGCTCACCCCCCTGAACGATCACCGGGCGCTCGGCATCCTCTACCACAACCTCGGGATGGAGGAAGCCAGCCGGAGAGAATGGGAAGCAGCCACGGCCTACTTCACCCAGGCCCTCGATGCCCATCGCATCGTCGGCAATGAGGAGGGGCTGGCGCTCACCTATAGCCAACTGGGCAAAACGTTTCTGGATGCCGGAGACCTGCGACCAGCGGAGAAATGTTTCAATAACGCATCCGAACACTTCATCAAGCTCGGAAACGCCCCTGGCGAAGCAGCGGTCCTGCGCCTGCTAGCCGACGTCTACATCCGCGTTTCCGATCGTGTATCGGCCGTGCGTTGCCTCGAACGAGTCCTGTTCCTCGCGACACACTTCAATCTTCCGGAATTGAACCGTGACCGGGAATCGTTGAACCACCTCCGCCAATCAGCCCCTCCCCCCTAATCGACAGCTCCTCCTTACTCCATCCCGGCCGCAGCCTGACGCCTCCCTGTCTTCCTGCCCGATGAAAAACCTCTGGACCGCAAGGACTTCCACCACGCGCATTAAGTTTCACCGCGAAATCTCCGACAGGAGAGGACATGAATCCAATGCCAGACACCCTCTGGCACTCGACTTTCTTTTCCTGAACCGGGAGCACACGGATGATAGGACGGGGGGTTTCACGATCAATGATCACCAACGTTCTGGCCATGGCACTCGTCCTTGGAACCGGCTGTTCCCATTGGATTGAACTGGCTATCCCCACAAACGTGACGCCACCCATCAGTGCCACGGTAGCCACCGATGCACGAGTGCCGCTACTGCTTGAAACCCTGCATGTGACGGAAAATGGCGCAGCGATCGCTCCGCCTGCGACCCTCGAACGGCAGGTACTCGGCGCTATCGAATCCACTCGCTTGTTTTCACAACATTATCAATCGGGATACAGCCAACCGCCGGCGAACCAGGCTCGGGTCACGGTGCGCCTGTCGATCAACAATCTTGTCGAACCCCATCCAGGCCAAACTTTCTGGAGAGACTTCGTCCTCGTCGCGTCGATGTTTACGCTGGCGCCGTTTATCTCCCTCGACTACGACTATGGCACTGTGATGTCCCTTGAGATCGAGCGATGGGACGGGCAGATCAAGCAATACACCGCCACCTCCAATGGATCGGCCCACTACAAACTGTTCGGCGCGACCCCTGACGCCATCGACGAGTTAAAAGGTCAGGTCACGGAAGCCTGTCTGTCGTCCCTGCTCAATCAAGTCATTTATGACAGGACCTTCTACCTGGCCAGTCACGAGCAACCCCGAGACCGCCCGATTCACACCGTCACGGTCGGAGTCCGCCGCCAATCAAGCCGCTCAATCCCCGTCTCTCGGCCACTCGCAGACAGGTCTCCCTGGTAACCTCTCTCCTGCAACACTCGCGGCTTCTCAAAGATCTGGCTCTCGCCTCCCCTCCAGTGGTACCATGCCAGCCACAGTTACAGGGAGGCCAGCGTGGATCTTGACGCATTCAGACAGATGGTTACTAAAAACTCGAAGGGCTTTCTCGGCCGTTACGGGCTCGGGAACAAACTCATTCAGGAAAACGGAAACCTCGAAGAGGCCGTCGAACATCTCCTCGTCGCCACCCAACTGGACCCGACCCACGTCGCCTCACACCTGGGCCTCGGGCGCGCCTTAGTCTCGTTGGGACGAAAGGACGAAGCGAAGCCCATCCTGCAAGCAGGCATCGACGCCGCACGTTCCGGCCGATCCAACGGAGGCGTGGACCTCGTCCCTGAGATGCAAGCGTTGCTGCGGACCTTGGGATAACGAACCGGATCGTCACAGCGAAAGGAGTCCCCCATGAAGATTGAAGTCGCCAGACAGCGCATTGAATCGGCGATGGCGCAATACGGGGCACAGGCCGGAATGGCCATCGATCTTGTGATCAACGAGGTGCGCTCCGATCTCGGTGCTGCCACCGCCAATGAATTGATCGACGAGTTCGACCTCGAGCTGCAATACAACATCGCGCCGCTCGAATCGGACTACTCCAACAGCTAGCCATGAGCATCCTGTCTCACGCATCGCATTCAGGGTGCTCAAAAAGCTTCCTCAACAAGGCCGCAGGCGAATCGAAACCGGAGGCGTACCCCCAGGGGTACGTTGAGGATTTCGATGAGCCGAGAACGACGTTGAGGAGTTTTTTCAGCACCCGACTATGCCGTTAATTTGGTGCGCCATTTCCGGCCATGGCTACGGCCATGCGGCGCAGGTCGTGCCGGTGCTCAACGCACTGGGTGCCCTCGTACCAGATGTCA
>ERZ1292640.2248-Hain-H43-02um-R1-2248-length-15503-cov-5_pt1 | contig 15503 bp, 10 predicted proteins | sample MGYA00564404_ERZ1292640 | MGnify/ENA primary metagenome ERZ1292640 (study PRJEB36523, sample SAMEA6512636) | groundwater metagenome | collected 2019-01-08 | study: AquaDiva: Metagenomics assemblies of 32 groundwater samples
GCATTGTTTTTTATATATCCCGTATTGAGGATCGCCTTCTTTCAGGTGGCCGGGATAATATACGCGTTCTATTTTTGGGTGTGTGACAAGGAATCCGGCGACCTGTTTTGCATTTTCCATCTGTGCCGTCATCCTGAGTTTTAGTGTCTCGAGGCTTCTTAAAAGCAACCAGCCGGTCCATGGATCCTGGATTGTGCCTAGGAATGTCCGTAATTTTTTTATCCTGTCTATAAGTTCCTGGGAGCCTAGGCACACACCGGCTATTACATCACTGTGGCCTCCTATGTATTTTGTAGCAGAGTATATTATCAGGTCAGCGCCGTGTTTGATGGGATGCTGCCAAAGGGGGCCTAGAAAGGTATTGTCAACTGCAAGCACCACCTTGCGATTTTTACTCGAATACTTAGCGGCCACTGATGAGTAAAACGCTATATCGACAAGGTCGTTTGTAGGATTGGCGGGTGTTTCTAGGTATATCATGGCAAGTTTACCGGTCAGATCATGCTTGCTTAGTATGGTGTTGATTTTTTCATGATCAACCATGCCGGCTGCGATGCTTATCGATTTGATACCAAGACTTGTCAGGAAGTGTTTGATAAAATGGTGTGTCCCGCCATAAATCGGATTTGTGTATAAAACTGTGTCACCTGGTTTTATGAATTCAAGGAGCGTGGTGCTTATCGCGGCCATCCCGCTTGGAAAAACAGCACATGCTTCAGCGTTATCCCAAAGAGTCAATCTGTCTTCAAGGATCTCTAGATCTGGGTTGTTGAGACGGCTGTAAATTAACCCTAGTTTTTCGCCAAGTTTTCCTTCCCTGAGTCCGTAGGCAAGTTCAAAAAATGCTTTACCTTCTTCTGCATTTTTAAAAACAAATGTCGATGTTTGAAATATCGGGCATTTCAACGCTTGCTCGGAGAGTTCCGGTTTGTAACCATACCTCATCATGAGGCTCTCTGGGTTAAGTCGTTTTCCGTTCAAGAAAGCTTCATCCTTGAGTTTTGATTTGGATGGATCCATATCGGTTTAATATCAGATTTACTGATTTAAAGCCGAGCTTTTCTTAGTAGTAACGCATTACTTATCACTGATACTGAGCTAAGGCTCATTGCTGCGCTTGCAATCATTGGGTTGAGAAGTAGACCGAAGAACGGGAATAATACTCCTGCTGCAATTGGGATAGCCATTGCATTGTAAAAGAAAGCCAAAAAAAGATTTTGTCGCACATTGCGCATTGTCGCGCGGCTCAGGCGAAGTGCGCGAGTAATACCGCGTAAATCACCTTTGACAAGGGTTAGTCCTGCGCTTTGGATGGCCACATCAGTTCCGGTCCCCATGGCGATGCCCACATTCGCTTGAGCTATGGCTGGAGCGTCATTTACGCCGTCACCTGCCATGGCGACAATTCGACCTTCATCTTGCAACCGTTTTACAATCGCGCTTTTTTGTGCGGGCTGAATTTCGGCTTCAAACTCAGTGATGTTAAGCGCATTGGCGACTGCGCGTACTGCTTGATGGTTGTCGCCGCTTAATATCATGATCCTTATCTGGTTATCCCGCAGGATTGATATCGCCTCTGGAGTGGAAATTTTTATCGGGTCGGATATCGCGATTGTTGAAGCAAGTTCGCCGTTAACCGCCACAAATACGGTGGTTTCACCGGTATCAGGAAGTTCTTCCGTCCTCGGCCCGGAGCTTTCAATAAAGGCTTTGTTGCCGACCATGACTTGTTTCCCGTCAACAGTGCCGGAGATTCCCATCCCGGATATGTATTTGAAGTTTTGAGGTTCTGTAAGTTTTATGTTTTTTCTTTCGGCTTCGCCGACAATTGTGGCTGCGAGCGGGTGTTCGCTGTTTTTTTCAAGAGATCCGACAAGGCGGAGGATGTCATAATCATTCCAGCCTGGCATGTTTTTGATTCGACTGATCACTGGTTTGCCTTCAGTAAGCGTGCCGGTTTTATCTACGATAAGTGTATCCACCTTTTCCAATGTTTCCAGTGCTTCGGCATTTTTAACCAGCACGCCGGTTGTGGCTCCGCGTCCTATTCCTACTGTTATTGACATCGGTGTTGCAAGCCCCAGGGCGCAAGGACAGGCTATTATCAAAACTGCTACGGCATTTACCATGGCATTTATTATCTGTGGCTCAGGGCCGAACAATGCCCATACAGCAAAAGTTATAACTGCGATCGCCACAACAGCTGGGACGAAATAAGACGAAACCATGTCCGCCACATGCTGTATCTTGGCCCTGCTTCTTTGTGCTTCAGTGACCATGCGTATGATCTGCGCAAGAAGGGTCTGGGCGCCTATGCGCTCGGCTTTGATTATCAGGCTGCCGTGTCCGTTGATGGTCCCGCCAACAACTTGATCGCCATGGATTTTTTCCACCGGTATCGGTTCGCCGCTGATCATTGATTCGTCAACGGAACTTGAGCCATCAAGTACGATCGCGTCGGTGGGAATGCGTTCACCAGGTCTCACTCGCAAGGTGTCGCCGATTGCAATCCGTTCCAGTGGTATGTCTTCCTCGGTGCTGTTAGAACGTATTATGCGTGCAGTTTTAGGCGTCAACCCGAGGAGCGCACGGATTGCGCTGCCGGTGCGGCTTCTTGCTTTTAGTTCTAGAACCTGTCCGAGCAAAACTAGTGTGACGATAACGGCAGCAGCTTCAAAATATACCGGTAAGCTAAGTGACAAAAAAGTTGTTACCATGCTGTAACAATAGGCGACTCCGGTTCCTATGGATATCAACGTGAACATATTTAATTGCCAGCGTTTCACGGATTTAAATCCCCTGGCAAAAAAAGGCCAACCACCCCAAATAACCACGGGCGAAGCTAGTAGAAATTGAAACGAAGGAGAGATTTCTATTCCAGGTAGAAACATGCCTGACATGGAAAATGCGACTAGGGGTAAGGAAAATATGGCGCTGACCAAGAACCGTCTCGTCATGTCAATTAGTTCTGGATTTTTTTCATCATCCACGCTGAGTGTTTCTGCTTCAAGGGCCATTCCGCAAATAGGGCAGGAACCAGGCCCTAGCTTACGCACCTCTGGATGCATTGGGCAGATATGGGGGGTGTTATTTAAGTTTTTACTTCCAGTGCAGTGTGGGCATGGTTTGTTTTTTCTTGGTTCTAGAAATGTTTTAGGATCAGCGCTGAACCTTTCTAAGCATCGTGGGTTGCAGAATGAAAATGTTTTGCCACCATGCTCGTATTTGTATGGTGAGGTGGCTGGATTAACCTGCATTCCGCAGACGGGATCTTTTTCCATGGCAAAATTATGTTTGTATCTACCTTGGGCACTAATCAGAGTCAAAAATTTAGTGTAATATTTTTTGACAGTAGCCTTATAGCTATACACTTTTAAAAGTGGTTTTTATTTATCACAGGAATTATCCAATTATTGCACATGCTTGATCACGGCCTATTGGCATGTGTGTTGCTCAATTTGTTGTATAGGAGAGGAAGAGTGCTAATGAGTACCACACGTATGTTAATTGGGGTTTTAGTTTTTTCTGCATCATTTGAACTGTGGCCATATGTCGCCGTAGCAGGGAAGCCTAAGGATGTATCACCTGATATTGTATCACAAGAAGTTTTCAGAATAGTCGATGCCACACCTAAAGGCACAAACCGCAAGTATGACGATCTTATCGCTAAAGTTGTTATAGAATCCGGAGGGATTAAAGGAATACAGGTCGTGGGTGATAATGGAGGTAAGATTTATTTTGATGTTGATATACCCAAGAAAAAAATCAGTCCAGATGGTACTTGCAGTGTAGGTGTAATCCACCTGGAAAAATTTTTCATGAGAATGTGTAACCAAGGTGTTTTTTCCGTAATAAAAGGCGGACCGTTATCGTTGACGCTGGGTTATATTGACAATGCAACAGGCGAGAAAAAACAAAGTAGGGTCGATTTTATGCTTCAAAAAGAAAAAGATGGGACTTTTGCAGCATATAGGATTCTTCCAAATGGCAGCATTGGGGATAAGTTTACAAAAATCATTGGTAAGAGCACTCGCCTTGGTGAGAGCGCGTGGCTCCCGGCCTTCTTAGAAGATTTACCGACTGGGTTTGAGGTAACTGACATAGCTATATTGCAAAAAATTATTGTTGAAAATAAAGATATCATTATGACCACTTCACCATTAGATCTGTCGGCGATGAGTTATGTCAGTAATAATCCTAAAAAGGATCTAGGTTTATTACAATATAGTTCCAACAAAGAAACACCAGTTGGCGGCGCCGGAGCTGCTAAATAATTTGCTTGGTGGCAGCCATTAAGATTTCGGCTACTTCGCTATCAGTTACTTGCGAAAAATCCTTGTAAAACTGCCCTACTGAAAAAAAGATGGGAGGAATGGCAAGGTAGACTAGTTCATGCGCTTCATTCTTAAGAATTTCATATGCATTTTCTGAGATTACAGGCGCAGCTACTATTACTTTTTTAGGATGTTTTGCCTTTATTGAGCGTATAGCAGCGATCATTGTTGATCCGGTGGCTATACCGTCATCTATTATGATGACCACCCGGCCCTCTGGGTTTGCAGGAGCGGGTTTTAAGGAAGCGTATTCGCGCCTTTTTCGTTTTAATAAATCGATTTGCTCTTTAGCGCTGGTTTGTAATGCTTGTGGATCGAGGTCTGAATACATGCCAGGTGGAAGAAAAATGTCACCATATTCTGTGACTGAACCGATTGCTAGCTCCGGTTCCGATGGATGGCCGATTTTATGGACCAACACGATGTCCATGTCGGTGGACAATCGCTTGGCTATAACCGCTCCCATTGGGACAGCCCCTCGTGGAATAGCGAGAACGAGGGGCTTTTCAACTTTATATTTCTCCAATTTTTTTGCCAGCAGCTCGGCTGCGGTTTCGCGGTTTTTGAGAATTATAGTGTCTTCGTCTTGTCCCATGTGGTCAAATAAAGCAAGCAATGTGCCCGCAGGCGCAGCCCTTTCTATTGCGGGTAGTTAAGAGAGGTCATAAAAACATAGGTATGAAAATAAATTTCTGGTCGGCAATTTCTAATTCTTTCCCAAAAGACTTTTGTTCGCGCGATGCACAGATATTAGAGACATACGGACGTGATTGGACCACGGTTTTTGATCCTAAACCATCAGCCGTGGTTTTCCCGCGGCAAACGGATGAAGTGGCCAGCTTTCTGAAACTCTGTTTATCTTTTGGCGTCGCGGTAGTTCCATCGGGAGGGCGTACGGGTCTTGCTGGTGGGGCTGTCGCAAAAAATGGTGAGATCGTCGTAAGCCTTGAAAGAATGAACAAGGTCGGGTCTGTTGATACAATGGCCCAAACCGTGCGGGTTCAGGCCGGAGCTGTTACCCAAGCTGTTCACGAGCACTGCATGCAAGCCGGGCTTACATGGCCGGTCGATTTTGCATCGAAAGGTTCAAGCCAGATTGGCGGGAACATAGCCACGAATGCCGGTGGCGTGAGGGTTATCAAGTATGGGTCGACCAGAAATTGGGTTTTGGGCCTTCAGATTGTTACGATGGCCGGTGATATCTTCGAGCTTAACGGTTCGTTGGAGAAAAACAATACCGGTGTGGATCTCAAGCAGCTGTTCATAGGAAGTGAGGGCACACTGGGGATTATAACCGAAGCAACATTGAAGCTAACGACCGCCCTGGTCGAGCGGGATGTTTTTTTCTTTGCGCTTAAAGATACGCCAGCCGTATTGCGGTTGTTTTATGAGGCCAGGAAGGCACCTATTGAACTTCATGCTTTTGAAATGTTTACGGATGGATGTCTTGATGCGGTGATAAAGATCATGGCATTAAAGCCGCCTTTTGTTGAATCAGCCGGAAAAGCTTACGTCTTGATGGAAATCAAAAAAGACGGACAAGGCGTGGAAGAATGGCTCGCCGGACTGTTTAAAGACGGCCTCATAATGAATGGTATAATGGCGCAGTCAGAGCGTGAAGCAAGGGATCTTTGGGCGTTGCGCGAAAACATCGCAGAAAGTCTCTATCGCACGGCATTTTTGCACAAGAATGACATAGCGGTGCCGGTTGCCGATTTGGACGGCTTTGTTTCTGAAATGGAGGATATGTTCAGGAAGCATTATGCAAAGCTTGATCTGTATTTTTTCGGACACATAGGCGATGGCAATTTGCATATCAATACCTTAAAACCGTCCAACCTTAATAAAGATGATTTTCTTTTGGCATGCCATGAGACCGATAAGGATCTTTTTTCACTGGTTCAAAAATTTAAGGGGAGCGTTTCTGCCGAGCACGGAATAGGTTTATTGAAAAAAGACTCGCTTCATTACTCACGCAGCGCTGTTGAAATGGAAATAATGCGGAAGATAAAGAAGGTTTTTGACCCGCAGGGGCTGATGAATCCTGGCAAGATATTTGATTAGCCAAGTATGCGCGTTTTTATGGATGTTTTCAGGCTTTCTATCGCTGTTTTGACTTCTTGTGAAATCGCCTTGTCAGTATCAAGAAGCAGGTAGCCTATTTCATTATCTGTGGCCAAGGCTTCCGCCTCTATATTCGCCCCCAGCTCTGAGATTATCCGGTTTATTTCACTGAGAACTCCAGGGACATTTTTGTGGATGTTCAATATGCGATGCCTGTTCGCTGCCTTTGGCAGATCTACTTCAGGAAAATTAACGGAATGATTCGTCGATCCATTCTTTATATATCGGATCAAAGTCACCGGCACCTCTTGTCCGATATTTGATTGGGCCTCTTCGGTGCCACCACCTATGTGGGGAGTTAAAATGACATTAGGCAAACCTTGTAGATCACTTGAAAATGAGTTTGTATTTTGTTCCGGTTCGTTCGGGAAAACATCGACCGCTGCACCGGCTAGATGCTTTGATTTAATGGCTTTCGCCAGTGCTGCCACGTCTACTACGTTGCCACGGCTGGCATTGAGGAGATAGCTTCCCGCTTTCATTGATAACAGCTGCGGCTCGCTCATCATGAGGCGGGTTTGTGGTGTAGCTGGCACATGCAAAGTTACGAAGTCACTGTTTTTCAAGACTTCATTTATAGTGTTGCAGTTCCTGGCGTTACCTCTGGGCAGTTTTGGAACGATGTCATAGAACAATACGTGCATGCCGAGTGATTCTGCCATTGTCCCGACCTGTGTGCCTATATTGCCGTATCCGATTATCCCGATAGTTTTCCCACGGATTTCATAACAGCTTTCGGCTGTTTTCTTCCAAGTTTTCGTATGCATTTCCATGTTCCGCTGTCCCAGTTTCCTGGAGAGCGATATTATTTCCGCGATGATCATTTCAGCTACGCTTCTAGTGTTGCCGAATGGCGCATTAAAAACAGCAACACCACGTTGTTTAGCTGCTTCAAGATTTACCTGATTAGTGCCTATGCAAAAACAGCCAAGCGCCAGGAGCGATTCTGACTTTTTAAAGATGCTCTCATCTATTTGTGTTTTGCTGCGGATGCCCAAGATCTGAACGCCTCGTAATTTTTCTATGAGTTTGTCTTGAGATAGGCTTTCTGACAGCAGTTCTACGTTAAATCCCTCCATTTCGAATATTTCTTTTGCGAGAGGATGTATGTTTTCTAGAAGCAGTACATTCATTTTGGTCTCCGGTTTGAAGTCGTTGTTTTAACGCTCAATGAGTTCTCTCGAAATTATAAGGCGTTGTATTTGGCTGGTGCCTTCATAAATCTGGTAGATTTTTGCATCACGCATGAGTTTTTCAACAGGATATTCGCTGGAATATCCATAGCCGCCGAATATCTGTACCGCATCCGTAGTGGTGCGCATTACTATATCAGCGGCAAAAGCCTTCGCCATGGCGGCAAATTTAGTGTTTCGCTCCCCTTTGTCGATTAAATAAGCCGCCTTGTACACAAGCAGTCTGGCAGCTTCAATCCCTGTAGCCATGTCGGCTATCATGAAGTTAATTGCCTGGAAGCCTGAAATAGGGTGCCCGAAAGCTTTTCTGGTTTTCGAGTACTCGATTGCTTCATCCATGGCTCTTCTGGCGAGGCCTACAGCTCCTGCTGAAACAGCAGGTCTTGTGTGATCAAATGCGCTCATGGCTATCTTAAAGCCATCACCTTCGCGGCCTAACCTGAAGCGTTCCGGAACTTTCACGTTTTCAAAAGTTATCCCTCGGGTGTCACTTGCCCGTTGTCCCATGTTCCATTCTTTTTTTCCAACGACTATCCCGGGAGCATCCGCTGGTATGATAAAACCCGACATGCCTTTGTGTTTTGCTGAAGTGTCAGTGTATGCCAGGACAAAATACCAACTGGCGACGCTGGCATTGGTGATCCACATCTTTGATCCGTTTATTACATATTCTGACCCGACCTTCTTGGCCTGTGTGCGTATACCGCTGACATCTGAACCGGCGCCTGGCTCAGTTACACAGTAAGCAGCAAAACAAGGTTGGTTGGTCAGCATCCCCAGAAATTGTTTTTTTTGTTCATCATTGCCCGCCACTATGACAGGCGCGGCGGCAAGCGTGTTGGCTTCCATGGCAGTGGCGATTCCAGTACAGCCATAGGCAAATTCTTCGGTGATGATGCATCCTTCTAGTACACCCAGGCCAGCGCCACCGTATTCTGCAGGTATATGCGTGTTCATCAAGCCCAACTCCCATGCTTTTTTTGTTATTTCGCGCGGATATTCACCAGTTTGGTCGTGATGAGCAGCTTTCGGGAATATTTCTTCCTTGGCAAATTTTCTTGCAAGTTCCTGTAGCTGGATTTGTTCTTCTGACAGTGAGAGATCGATCATTTTTCCTCCGGATATAAAAGAGCAGATATATAAAGGTTATTTCAGGCGTGTATCTCGTGCAATACTAAGGATAGTTATTGGTATATAATTTTTTATTGCATTGCAAAACAGTATAGTGGGAACGATAAGCTCTTTTATGATAAGTATCCGCTGAATGATGTTCAAAACGATCTTTTGGAAAGCAGCTAGATGGTTTTTATTTCGCTTTGATGCTGAATTTACTCACGATTTGTTCGTGCGTCTGATCAAAGTGGCGTTGAGATTCGGGTATTCGCCATCATTTATTATAAGCGAAGCCCGCACTAAACAAGAGACAGACCAGCTCCCCGAAGTTTTCGGGATGAAATTTATCTCGCGCGTTGGTTTGGCTGCTGGTTTTGATAAAAATGCGGAAATAATAGCAGCCCTGCCTGGGGTTGGTTTTGGTTTTGCCGAAATAGGCACGGTCACGCCGCGTCCTCAATACGGTAATCCCAGGCCCAGGCTTTTCCGCGACGTTGGTAAGATGGCTCTGTTTAATTCCATGGGGTTTAATAATTTGGGAGCGGCAGCGGTTGCGATTAATCTGGAAAGGGCGCGACCTCGTCTCCCTTGTGGTTTCCGTGTAGGCGTCAACATAGGAAAGAACCGCGATACTAAAATAGAGGAAGCAGCTTCAGACTATGCACAAGCGGTTAAAGCGTTTGCTGGTTTGGTTGATTACGTAGTTATCAACGTCAGTTCGCCAAATACCCCGGGTCTTCGGTCCTTGCAGGAGCCAAAACTGCTGGAACCCATTGTGACCGCGGTTAATGAGATAGTATCAGGCTGGAACGTCAAGGTTCCTATTTTGTTAAAGATCGCGCCAGAGTTAAAAGACGGCAAACTTGTGAACCTTGTTCATGCAGCGGAAGGTTTCGGGATCCGCGGATGGGTTGTGACAAATACTCTAGAGGGTTATAAGGACGGCGTGACCGGTGGGTGGAGCGGAGAGCCTTTATGTGAAGCATCCCGCAGCCGGTTGACTGATATAAAGCTGTTAAGCAAGCTCCCAATCATATCCGTGGGTGGGATAATGCACCCTGAAGAGGGGATTTCTAGAATAAATATGGGTGCGGAGTTGATTCAGGTTTACACAGGGTTGGTCTATGGCGGATCTTTGTTTGCGGCAGAACTTTCAATGTGTTTAAGGGGTCATGAAAAGCAAAAGCCCCGGGACAAGGCCCAGGGCTTTGCAAATTGAGCTTTAAAGAAGCCTATTTCTTCTTCTTTTTTGAAGTCTTCTTTTTTGAAGTTTTCTTCTTGGCTTTTTTCTTTGTTGCCATTTTTTTCCTCCATTATAAGGTTTGGTGTCAGATCATTTTTATAAGCGCTTGGCGTTCAAGCATCGTCTCACATCCAATACCTAATTTTGATGTTACTCTGAATGCGCGCGAGATCAAGAAAAGATGACATAAAAAAAATTTTTTTTGAAATTATCTGGGATTTTGCATTTAAAACTGTAGCGAGAACTCTGAGATGCAAGTTAGAAGTGCGCGTGTAGAAGTTTTTAAGCGAGGCATATCGGAGTTCGCAGTAGGTTTTAAATGCAAAATCCAGGATTATGGCCGAGGAAGTTTTCTTGATCATCCTCTTGCATGGTGAGTGACACTACGGCAATAAGAATAACAGGGAGTGATTGGCTTGCAAAATGGCTGCTGTTGAGTCATTGGCTGAATTAAAGGAACATCGTAAGCGGAAACGCGAATGGATCGCCATCGGTTTTCTCGCATTTGTGTTTATTGCCCTGACTGTTGCCGAGTTCAGGCTCACAAAGGTTTCAAGCAGCCTGCCGTTTGTTAACTCGATTTTCTTTTTCGGCCTTCTAAACATAAACATAGTGATTCTCATAAGCCTTGTGTGGCTTGTGTTCAGGAATATAGGCAAACTTTTCATAGACCGTCGCAGGAAGGTCCTGGGCTCAAACCTTAAAACAAAGCTTGTCATCATTTTTTTGTCTTTCTCGATCATACCGACGCTGGTTCTTTTCGTGATTTCAGCGATGTATATCAACTCAAGCTTTGATAAGTGGTTTTCGATTAAAATTCAAAATACGCTCCAAGCTTCGCTCGAAATCACCAGGACCTATTACAAGAATACCGATCAGACTGCCATGCATTTTGCCGAACACCTTGCGGCTGGTATCGGGCGCAGGTTATCGGTGGAATCAGCATCTTCACGGCCTCCCTCATGGTTGGAGGGCTTTCTGAACAACCAACGTGAACTTCTCGCGCTCGATGCCGTTGAATATTACTTTGATCCCATCGATGACAGGATTATTTCCTACCGGTCGAGCGAAAACGGATTAATGGAAATGTATCCAAGGATTTCACTTGATCTTCTTGAGAAGGCCTTTGCCGGCGAGCATGTATCTAAATTTCAACATATAGGTAACGGTGACTTAATCAGATGTATCGTGCCGGTCAGGAAGGGCGGAGAAATTTCGGGTGCCGTCATGGGTGTGACGGTCGTGAACGCCTACATTCCAGTCAGTCTCGTAAACAAAGTGGATGAAATCGCAAGCGTCTTTTATGATTACAAGGATACCAATCCCCTGAAATATCCAATGAAGACCGCGTACCTTGTCATCCTTATAATGATGACACTTGTGATTATTTTTGTGGCTATATGGATCGGACTTTATATGGCACGTGAACTGACCGGACCCGTGGAACGTTTGGTCGAAGGGGCTAAGGCTGTCGGCAGTGGCAATCTTGATGTTGTTATATCGGCGTTCGGTCACGATGAAATCGCGGTACTGGTGGAGTCTTTCAACAAAATGACCAGGGATCTTAAGGAAAAGCGCGAGCAGCTGACTCAAGCTGGCGCTGACCTTGAAAGAAGGCGCCTACAGCTTGAAGCCGTCCTTGCCAATATCAGAACAGGTGTGATTGCCATCGATAGTGTCGGTACAATAACAACATTTAACCCTGCTGCTGCCAAATTGCTGTTTATTGATTCGGAAAAGGTCACCGGCCGTAATTATATGGATGTTTTAAAAAACAAGTCCGAGGCTCTTGCTGAAAGGATAAATCAAGCCTTCGTGTTGACTTCAGGTGGAGTACAGTATTTTCCAGAGATGTTGCAATGGCATATGAAAACCGGCGAGGTCACGCGCGTTCTTTCAGCTGTTGTAACGTTTTTACGTCAAAGCGATACTCATTGGGGTGTCGTGGTCGTTATTGACGATATGACACATCTGATTAAAGGACAGCGTGAAAAGGCATGGCGTGAAGTCGCACGCCGTATCGCGCACGAAATTAAAAATCCCCTGACGCCGATAAAATTGTCAGCGCAGCGTTTACAGAGACAACTAAGAGCCACTAGATCAGCTCATGAGGCGGCGCTATTGAAGGAATGTACCGACACGATTGTTAAACATACTGATGAGCTAAAGGAGATGGTGAATGAGTTTTCAAATTTTGCCAGATTTCCGGAGGCGTCACCAGCGCCACATGATCTAAATGCCGCATTAGAAGAGGTGCTAAAGCTTTACCAGCAGGCTCATCCTGGAATTCTTTTTAACATTTCATTGGAAAACAAATTACCTGTATTCGAGTTTGACAGGGAACAACTCAAGAGAGTTGCCATTAATCTCCTGGATAATGCCGTAGCCGCTCTTGCCGCGGTTCATGGGGAGGGAAAAGGCCGGATAAACTTTTCAACCAGCTACAATGACCAACTTCGAATAGCTATCATTGAAGTGGCTGACAATGGTCCTGGTATGACCGATGAGGTAAAAGAACGTGTTTTTGAGCCGTATTTTTCCACAAAAACAGAGGGCACAGGGTTAGGTCTTGCCATTGCGAAGAGAATAGTTAATGACCATGATGGTTTTATCAGGGTGTATTCTGCCCCTAACGCGGGAACACGGTTTTTGATTGAGTTGCCGACGACACTTCGTAGTAAGATGGAACGCCGCCTGTTAAGGCCGGAGATATGATGTATGGCTCGTTTAGTTCTTATAGTTGATGATGAAGAACCAATACGAAAATCACTTACCGGTGCTCTTAAGGATGAAGGGTATCGCGTTGCTGTTTCAGGTTCAGGTAAGGAAGCAGTTGAACTAATCAAGGCTGAACGTCCGGATATAGTTTTACTTGATATCTGGATGCCTGAAATGGACGGGATCGAAGTGCTAAGGCAGATAAAGACTGAATGGCCAGAGCAACTTGTAATCATGATGTCCGGGCATGGCAATATAGAAACCGCCGTGAAAGCAACCAAGCTTGGCGCATTTGATTTTATCGAAAAACCGCTTTCATTGGAAAAGTTGCTTGTACTTCTTCAAAACGCGTCCAGTGTGCAGGATCTTACCAGGGAAAATCAGGCTTTGAGAAGGCGAGTGGACAAGAACCGTTATCTTGTTGGTGAAAGCTCTGCCATGAAGCAGATCAAGGAATTAATCCGCCGTGTGGCACCTACTACCGGGTCTGTCCTGATAATCGGAGAAAATGGCACTGGGAAAGAGTTGGTTGCCCAGAGTATTCATGCCCTTTCTCCGCGTTTCAACAAACCTTTTGTGGAGGTGAACTGTGCCGCTATCCCGGAGGAGCTTATCGAAAGCGAGCTCTTCGGTCATGAGAAGGGATCTTTCACAGGTGCGACGCAGCTCAGACGTGGCAAGTTTGATATCGCGAACGGCGGGACTCTTTTTCTTGATGAAATAGGTGATATGTCCCTAAAGACCCAGGCAAAGATTCTCAGAATTCTACAAGAACAGAAATTTGAGCGTGTTGGCGGGTCGCAAACCATAGTGGTGGATGTGCGAGTGGTCGCGGCTACTAATAAGGATCTTAAACTCGAGATCCAGAGAGGTAATTTTAGGGAGGATTTGTTTTACAGGCTGAAGGTGATCCCTTTCGTTATCCCGCCTTTAAGGGAAAGGAAAGAAGATATCCAACTTTTAGCTAGTCATTTTTTAAAGGAGTTCATGTCTGTTTATGGTAGGGCGGATCGTAAGCTTAACCAAGAGGCGCTACAAGTTTTAACCTCATATCAGTGGCCAGGCAATGTCCGTGAGTTAAGAAATCTTATGGAGAGAGTCGTTATTTTGACATCTGATGCAGAAGAGGGACAACCAATTTCCGCTGCCTCATTACTCAGCCACTTGAAGGATGAGGTTCTTGGCCTAGGCATTTTTGATGAGCAAGCTTCCATGGATGGGGAGGCTGCTTCCTCGTCGTCACGGAATTTACGGGATGCCAGGCAGGAATTTGAAAAGGAATTTATTATAAAGACACTTAAAGAAAACGATTGGAATATTTCTCGTACCGCGCAGGTACTCGGCGTGGAACGCAGCCACCTTCATCGTAAGATGAAGTCATATTCCATAGAGAACTGAACGAGCACTTGCAGCCGCACCAGATGCGGAATATTGTTTCAATATGGCTGAAAAAATAACTCCAAGGGATAAGGATTTTTCTCAGTGGTACCACGATATAGTTATAAACGCCCGTTTGGCCGATTACAGCCCCGTCAAGGGCTGCATGGTTATCAGGCCTAATGGCTATGCGATATGGGAGCGTATTCAGCAAGACCTCGATCGCCGGATCAAGGGCACCGGCGCTAGGAATGCTTACTTCCCGCTTTTTATCCCCGAAAGTTTCATGAAAAAAGAAGCCGAGCATGTTGAAGGTTTTTCCCCCCAGTGCGCGGTTGTCACTTATGCCGGCGCCAAAGAGCTTGAGGAAAAACTTATAGTAAGGCCCACGTCTGAGACGATCATAAACAGCATGTTTGCAAAATGGGTCCAGTCGTACCGTGATCTCCCGCTCATGATAAACCAGTGGGCGAATGTTGTAAGATGGGAGATGCGGACCAGGCTGTTTCTGAGAACCACAGAATTTCTTTGGCAGGAGGGCCACACCTGTCATGCTTCGGCGGAAGAAGCCGAGGATGAAACCAGGAAGATGTTAAAAGTTTATGCCGAGTTCGCTGAAGAAGTTCTTGCCATGCCGGTGATTCAAGGATTGAAAAGCGAAAGCGAAAGATTTGCCGGAGCGCTGCGGACATATTCTATAGAGGCAATGATGCAGGACAAGAAGGCACTGCAGGCTGGCACGTCCCATAATCTTTCAACAAATTTTGCAAAAGCATTCAATACACAGTTTTTGGATAGGGATGGTAAACTTAAGACGGTTTACCAAACAAGTTGGGGTGTTTCCACACGTCTAATTGGCGGCGTGATAATGACACACTCTGACGATAAAGGCCTTGTTCTACCGCCGAGGCTCGCATCAACACATGTGGTAATAGTGCCAATTTTAGCGGATACGTCGGCCAAACCACGAGTTCTTGAAGCGGCCGATAAGGTGGCGAATGTCATAAGAGAATATTGCCGTAATTCACGTCTACTGCCATATGACGTCGTTGTTGATATTGATGCTGATGAGTCAAAGCAACCTGGTTGGAAGTATCATGAGTATGAACTTATCGGCGTGCCGGTGCGCATTGAAATAGGGCCGCGTGACCTTGAAAAAAACCAAGTAGTTGTCACGAGGCGGGATAGCGGAAAAAAAGAAGCGGTGTCGCATGAGCATGTCGGCAAGAATGTGGAGTCTTGTTTAGCTGCCATGCAAAGTGATCTGCTTGATAAGGCGAGAGCTTCTCGCGAAAAAAACACGCATGAGGCTAAAACATATTCTGATTTTGTCAGGGAAATAGACGAAGTTGGAGGTTTTTTCACCACCTCATGGTGTCAATCAAAAGAATGCGAAGCCAA
>ERZ1292640.1784-Hain-H43-02um-R1-1784-length-17650-cov-6_pt1 | contig 15501 bp, 13 predicted proteins | sample MGYA00564404_ERZ1292640 | MGnify/ENA primary metagenome ERZ1292640 (study PRJEB36523, sample SAMEA6512636) | groundwater metagenome | collected 2019-01-08 | study: AquaDiva: Metagenomics assemblies of 32 groundwater samples
ACCAGAAGGCTCGTCGGAGATTACGACGTCGATAGGCGGGAGGTGTAAGGTCCGTGAGGGCTTCAGCCGACCCGTACTAATCAGCCGAGAGGCTTGGCCGGTTTTATTGCTAGCGCGCTTCGGTGTTGCCCGCGTCTCGTCATTCGATTGTCGGAAAGTTTGGGGTGGCAATGGCGGAGGGGTCACACCTCTTCCCATTCCGAACAGAGAAGTTAAGCCCTCCAGCGCCGATGGTACTGCCCGGGACACCGGGTGGGAGAGTAGGTCGCCGCCCCAGTTCGTTCGAAGCCCCGGCGCCATGCGCCGGGGCTTTGCCTTTGTGGGCCGGGGCGCCGGGGGCACGGAAGGGGAAAGCGTCGGAGTGGGCCTGAGGGTCGGTGGCGGGCGAGCCGCGCGGAGGGGGGGCCCGTGGCGGCTCCGGTCTCTCTCTGGCCGCGGGGGTACCCGGGGGTCCGGGCGCCGTACCGTAGGGTTCACCAGGCCGGTGGAGAGGCGCCGGTGCGGGAGCAGCCCCTGCCGCCCAAGTGACTCTGGCCCTTGGGTATGGTACTCAAGAGCCTGGCTCGCGAGGGGGCGGCACGGCTGGTGCGACGCCCCTGGCTTGAAGACCCTGGCGAGACACGGGCGCAGACCGGAAGGTCTCGCCTTCGGAGGTTCCAGGTCATGCGGCTTCGTTCCCGGTTGCTCCCGCTCCTCGCGGTCGCGGGCCTCGCCGTCGCGGCGACGGCCGCGGCGCAGGACGTCACGCGCGACCGCGTGCTCATGGCGATCGAGGCCACCGACCGCAGGATCGAGCAAGCAGGGATGCTGGTTTCGGGCAGCGACAACGTCCAGGCCCGGACCGAACTCAATTTCGCCGTCGACATCCAGGGTCGCGCGAAGGGTGCCTTCGTCGCCGCGCAGCTCGCGGTGGCGGCGCGCCTCACGTTCGAGGCTCGTGGCCACGCCGACCGCGCCATCTCCATCGTCCGCGGCCTCGACCCGGACAACGTCCTCGCCCAGCTCGAGCGCACGCGCGAGATCCTCGGGCGCGCCCGTGACCGCATCGAGGAGTGCGCCGACGACCGGGCGCGCGCGATGCTGAGGGTCGCCTTCGAGATGCAGGACCGCGCCGAGAACGCCGGCCGCTCCGGGCGCTACCTGGCGGCGCTCCAGCTCACGATGAGCGCGCGCGAGCGCGGCCTGAAGGCGCTGCGCCTGTGCCGTCTCCAGGAGGATCTGCAGGACGGCGCGGAGCGGGCGCTGCAGCGCACCGACGAGGTCATCCTGCGTGCTCGTGACGCCGTCGCGGCGCAGGGCAGCGACCTCGCCCGCCAGATCCTCGCACGCGCGTCGGCCCTGCAGGACGACGCGTACCGCGAGTTCCGTGCGGAGCGTTTCGCGGCGAGCCTGCGGCTCACGACCTCCGCACGGGCGTTTGCGTACCGCGCCATCCGGATCTCGGGGCGCGGCCTCTGATCGCACTTCCTTCCGTCGCTCCGGTGCCGCGGCCAGCGCGCGCGGGCACGCAGCGGCGGAGCCGCCCCCCCGGGGCGGCTCTGCCGCACCGGCTTCGGCCCGCCTGACCCGGGCAGGCTTCGCATGGGCCGCTCCCTCCTGATTCGCAGCGCGGCGACGCTGTGGCTGGTCTGCGCCGCGCGCACGGCGGGCGCGTCCTCGGGCGTCGCGGGTGCGGACTCGATGCGCATCCGGCTCGAGAGCGGCATGAGCGCCGACGTGAGCAACGAGCAGTTCTACGAGGACTCCTTCACCGACACGACCTTCCTCGGTCGGCGCCTCGTGAGCACGCCCGAGACCCGCTACGCGGGGGTGCTCTACGCGGGGCTCGAGGGCACGCGGGCCGCGCGCCGCGTGCGCTACCAGCTTCACAACGAGCTGAGCTACGGCGACCGCCTGCAGCGCGACGCGCTCGAGCTCGCGTGGGTGGATGACTTCGCGCCCGCGTGGCGGTTCTCCGTCGTGCCGCGCGCCGAGTACCGCCGCGACCAGACGTTCGGCCGGGACCTCGAGGAATGGCGGTCCAGCGCGCGGCTGCGCCTGCGCCGCAGCTTCGCCGACGGGTGGACCTTCACAGAGCTGGGCGCCGCCGGCGAGTTCCTGCGCAGCTCGGGGCAGGGCGCCGACTTCATCCTCGACCGCGACGTCGGCGCCGTGTCGTACGCGCTGGAGCGCGCGGGGCTCACGGGTTCCGACTGGCGCGCGGGCTACAGCTTCTCCGTGCGCTCGTTTCCCGACTCGAGCGAGCGCAACCACCTCGAGCACGGTTGGGAGGCGCGCTGGCGGCAGGAACTGGGCCCCGGGTGCGCCCTGACGCTCGAGAGCGACGGGGCCCGCCGCGCGACCGTCGAGCTGGCCCCGACCAGCCGGGACAACTTCTGGCAGGAGCGTGGGGCGGTCGAGATCGAGATCAACGGCCTGCGCACGGTGTCGTGGCACGCCCGCGTCGAAGCTGAGGCGCTCCAGTACGACGTCGAGGACAACACGCTGTTCTTCGACAGCCGGCTGTGGCGCGCGCGGCTCACGGCGCGCCTCCAGACCGGCGCGGCATGGGGCCTCGAAATCGGGCCGCGAGGCGAGCGGCTCTCGAGCCCCCGGGAGCCGGGCGAGAGCTACGACGAGATCGGCGGCGCGGTCGAATTCGAGTCGCTCGCCGCTCGCGCCTGGTGGAGCGTGACGCCCGCGGCCGGCTGGCGGGCCTACCAGCCGGTGACCACGCAGCCGGGGGTGCCGGCGCTGCCCGGCCTGCACTCGGACTTCGCGTTCTACGAGGTCACGTTGCTCGGCGACCAACCGCTGCCCGGCGCGCTGCGCTTCCGCGTCTCCGGTACCGCCCGGCTCGAAGCGCACACCGATTCCTCGCAGGACGCGCGCAGCCTTTACTTCTCCTTCGACCTGCGTAGACTCTTCTGACTTCGCCCGGCCCAGGCCCTCCGCGACCCGCGACCCCACGCGCGGGCCCCGGAGGGCGCAGCCCGGGATCGCCCACCCTGGAGGGGCCTGTCCCATGTCCACCCGACGCGGCGTGCTCGCGTTCGTGGTCGTCGCCGTTGCCCTCGGTACCGCGTTCTTCCTCGCGGCCCTCGCCCTGCGACGCCCCCTGGCGAGGTCGTCCTCGGCGCCCGCGGTCCTCGTGTTCGACGTACCGGCAGTGCTCGACGAAGGTCCGCTCCCGCCGCGGCCCTTTCCGTTCGGCCGCACTCGCCGCTCGCGGCTCACGGTCTACGATGTGACGCACGCATTGCGGCGCGCCGCCGAGGATGAACACGTGGGCGGCCTGGTGCTCCACATCGGCACGCTGGACTGGGGCGGGGCCATGGGGGCCGTGGCCCGCGCCGCGGGCGCGGCGGGGCGGCGCGCCGGCAAGCCGGTGTTCGCGAGCCTGGCCGGCGGGGGCGAGCGCGAGTACCTGCTGGCGAGCGCGGCCGGCCGGATCGGCATGCCGCCCACCGCCGACCTCAGGCTCGACGGGTTGAGCGCGACCGCGACCTATTTCCGCGGCACCTTCGACAAGCTCGGCATCGCGCCCAACTTCGTATACGTCGGCCGCTTCAAGTCGGGGGTCGAACCCTACACGCGCACCGGCATGTCGCCGGACGCGCGCCTCGCGCTCGCCCGCGTGCTCGACGGCCTCTACGGGGTGCTGGTGGACAGCCTCGCGGCGGCGCGTCACATGACGCCCGATTCGGTGCGCCGCCTGGTGGACGGGGGGCCGTACGTTGCCGCGGAGGCGCGCGAGCGCGGGCTGGTGGACACGCTGCTCTACGCCGCCGAGATGGATACGCTGGCCCTGCGCCGCGGCGCGCGGCGGCTGCCGACGATGCCGCTCGGACGCTACGCCTCCGATCTCGCGCGGGTGCGCGGCGGGCCACGCGTGGCGCTGGTCACGGCGACCGGGACCATCGTCGGGGGGCGCAGCCGCGAGCGCCCGGGCGAGGACGTGGCGCTCGGCTCCGAGACGCTGGTCGAGGCGCTGCGGCAGGCGCGGCTCAAGCGCTCGATCAAGGCCATCGTGCTGCGCATCGACAGCCCGGGCGGCGTCGCGCAGGCCTCGGACGACATCTGGCGCGAGGTCGAGCGCTGCCGGGCCGCCAAGCCGGTGATCGTGAGCATGTCGGACGTGGCGGCCTCCGGTGGCTACTACATCGCGGTGGCCGCCGACAGCATCGTGGCTGAGCCCGCGACGCTCACCGGCTCGATCGGCGTCTACGGCGGCAAGCTCAACGTGCTCGGTCTGTACCGTAAGCTCGGACTCAACGTGGAGATCATGTCGCGCGGCCGCCACGCCGAGATGCTCTCCCCGTTCCGCGACTTCACCGACGAGGAGGCCCGCGTCTTCCGGCACGGCCTGGAGAGCTTCTACCGCGGCTTCGTCGCGCGCGTGGCGCGCGGCCGGCGGCTGCCGGAGGCGGTGGTGGACTCGCTGGCCGAGGGCCGCGTGTGGTGTGGGCTCGACGCGCTCCCGCTCGGGCTCGTGGACCGGCTCGGCGGGATCGAGACCGCGTTCGCGATGGCGCGCGACAAGGCTGGGTTCCCGGTGGACGAGGAGCTGGTGGTGGAGCGCTTCCCGAGGATCCAGCGCTCGTTCCTCGAGCGCTGGCTCGAGGACCTGCTCACGGACGACGACGGGGCGGCGGATCTGGCGATGCTGCCGCCCCTGCTGCGGACGTGGCGCGCGGTCGCGGGCTACCCGGCGGGCACGGCGATGGCGCTCATGCCCTACAGCATCGAAGTGCGCTAGGAATCTGTCCGAGTGATGGCGCTCGTGGAAGACCGACCTCCACGGTCGCCCCGGAATCGCCCATCACGGGTCGCCTTGACCGGGTCTGGTGGCAGGGATTCGCGGTTTCCGGGTTGCTCGGACAGACTCCCGGCGCTCGCGCGGCACCCGCGGAGTGGCCCTCGGTCGCGGGCGTGGAGCGGGACGATGGCCGGGCTCGGGCCACCCGCACGCACTGAAGCGCCACGAGCGGACGAGGGCGGGCCCGGGGTGGGCCCAGCCCCGTCAGTGCCGGCCCGCCGCTACTTGCGAGGGGCGAAGGTGTGGATGTAGGCGATCAGGTTCTCGATCTCGACCGGCTTGAGCTGCCCGGTCTTGCCCCAGGCCACCATGCCCGATTTGAGCTTGCCGTTCACGATGCAGTCGCGCAGGTAGTCGTCGTTGTACCTGGGGTCGCGCATGCGCCTGGCGTCGCGCCAGCTCGGGGTGGGGTTTCCGGTCAGCTTGATGCCGCCGCTCCCGTCGGGCTTGTGGCAGGCCACGCACTTCGTGAGGTAGACCTTCTTGCCGTCTGCCGCGTTGCCCCTACCGGGTGCGGCGGATGCGGAGAGTGCGGTCAGCGCTCCCAGTGCGGCCAGCACGGTCAGGGCGGGGGCGATAGGCTTCAGGGCGTGGCGAAAACGCATGCTGCTGCTCCTTTCATGAGCGAGGCCACCCGCGGGTGGCCGATCCTGGCGCCAAGAAAAGCTGCGGGAGCCTAGCGGCCCGGACCCAGGTGGTCAAACGGACCATGTCGCGCGGGAGACTTCGGTGGAGCGGGCGGGGTCGGCGCCGCGCGCCCGGCGCCGACCGGTGCCACGTTGCTTGACCGGCTTTCGAACACGATGTTAGATTCCGTCGCCACAAAGCGTTACGCCCTGTGAACGCGTTCCCTTATTCCCTCCGAGTCCATCCCACGGCTGCAGCACCGTCTCACCGGCGGGGAGGTGCGTCTTGAAGGAGTTCACCACCGCGCAGATTCGCAACGTCGCGCTCGTCTCTCATCACGGCGTGGGCAAGACGTCCCTGGCCGAGGCCATGCTCTTCAACGCGAAGGCCACCAACCGGCTCGGGCGGATCGCCGACGGCACCACGCTGCTCGACTACGCGGCCGACGAAGTCCAGCGCCAGATCACCATCAACCTCGGCCTCGCGCAGTTCGAGTGGGCGGGCCACAAGCTCAACCTCGTCGACACGCCCGGCTACCCGGACTTCGTGGGCGACGTCCACAGCGCGCTGCGCGTCTGCGACTCGGCCATCCTGCTGATCCGCGCCGCGAGCGGCGTGGAGGTTGGCACCGAGGTGGTCTGGGAGACCATCCGGCAGGAGAAGACGCCGACGCTCGTCGTCGTGAACATGATGGACAAGGAGCACGCCGATTTCGCGGGTGCCGTGCGCTCCCTCCACGACCGGCTGGGCCTGAACGCCGTGCCGGTGCAGCTCCCGATCGGGCAGGCCGAGGAGTTCCGCGGCATCGTGGACCTCATCGAGCAGAAGGCCTGGAGCTTCAGCGGGAAGGGGATGGAGGAGAAGAGCCAGGAGATCCCCGTCCCGGACGACGTGAAGGCCGCCGTGAGCGCGGCGCGATCGCGGCTCCTCGAGGAGGCCGCCACGGGCGACGAGGAGCTCATGAACAAGTTCCTCGAGAGCGGCGAGCTCAGCGTCGCCGAGGTCCGCCACGGGTTGTGCGAGCGCGTGGTGCAGGGCGACCTCGCGCCGGTGTTCTGCTGCTCCGCCTTCAACAACCAGGGCGTCAAGGAGGTGCTCGACGAGGTCGTGGACATCCTGCCCTCGCCGCTCGACGTCAGGGCCGCGACCGGGAAGGTGAACGACAACGAGGTGACCTGCAAGCCCGAGGCGGGCGAGCCGGCCGCGGCGCTCGTGTTCAAGACGCTTTCCGAGCAGCACCTGGGCGACCTCTCGCTCCTGCGCCTCTATTCGGGACGGCTCGAGCCGGGCAAGGAGCTGCTGAACGTCACGCGCAACCGCGCCGAGAAGATCGGCACGCTCTACAATCTGGTGGGCAAGGAGCGCCTGGACTGCAAGAGCGTGGTCTCGGGAGACCTGGCCGCGGCCGTGAAGCTCAAGGAGACACACACCGGCGACACGCTCGCCGAAAAGGCACGGCCGGTGCTGCTGCCGCCGCCGCGTTTCCCCGCTCCGGTCACCGCGGAGTGCATCAGGCCGAGGAGCAAGGGCGACGAGGAGAAGATGGCGGCCGGCCTGAATCGCCTTCACGAGGAGGATCCCACGCTTCGCCGCTCCTACGAGCCCAGCACGAAGGAGACGCTGGTCTCCGGCATGGGCGACCTCCAGCTCGAGGTCATGGTGGACCGGCTCAAGAAGCGCTTCGGGGTCGAGGTCGTGCTGACCCGCCCGCACGTTCCCTACCGCGAGACCATCCGGGGCAAGGCCCAGGGCGAGTACCGGCACAAGAAGCAGACCGGCGGCCGCGGCCAGTTCGGAGAGGTCCACCTGCGGCTCGAGCCGCTCAAGCAGGGCGATGGATTCAGGTTCCTCGACGAGGTCAAGGGCGGTGTGGTGCCGAACCAGTACATCCCGGCGGTGGAGAAGGGCGTCGTCGCCGGCATGGAGCGCGGCCCGCTCGCGGGCTACCCGGTGGTGGACATCTCCGCGGCGCTCTTCTTCGGCAAGTACCACGACGTGGACTCGTCGGAGATGGCGTTCAAGATCGCGGCCGAGACCTGCTTCCACCAGGTGATGCTCGAAGCCCGGCCGGTGCTGCTCGAGCCCATCGACCAGATCGAGGTGCGCGTGCCCGAGGAGTATCTGGGCGACGTCATGGGCGACCTGTCGTCGCGGCGCGGCAAGATCCTCGGCACCGAGTCCGACGGACACTACCAGGTCATCCGGGCGCTGGCGCCCGCGGCGGAGATCTACAAGTACGCGACGCATCTGCGTTCGCTCACGCAGGGCCGGGGAATGCACTCGGCCCAGTTCTTCCACTACGAAGAGGTGCCGCGCGAGATCGCCGAGAAGGCGATCGCCGCGGCGCGCGCCGAGAAGGAGGCTGGAGCGAACGCTTCGTAGGCGTCACGCTCCTGTGCGCCATGTCCGGCCATTCGAAATGGGCGACGATCAAGCGCAAGAAGGCCGCGACGGACCAGGCCCGCGGCAAGCTGTTCTCGAAGTACATCAAGGAGATCACGCTGGCGGCCCGGCAGGGCGGCGACACCGAGGCGAACCCGCGGCTGCGCACGGCGATCGCGGCGGCCAAGTCGGTGAACATGCCGGCCGGCAACATCGAGCGTGCCGTCAAGCGCGGCACCGGTGAGGTCGAGGGCGTCCACTACGAGGAGACGCAGTACGAGGGCTACGGCCCGGGTGGCGTGGCTCTGCTCGTGGAGGTGGCCACCGACAACCGCAACCGCACCGCCGGTGACATCCGCCACATCTTCACCAAGCACAGCGGCAGCCTGGGCGAGGCCGGAAGCGTGGCCTACCTGTTCAAGCCGCGCGGGGTGATCCTGGTGGAGAAGGCCGCGGCCTCCGAGGATACGGTCCTGGAGGTGGCGCTCGAAGCGGGCGCCGACGACGTGAACTCGGAAGGCGACAGCTTCGAGATCCTCACCGCGCCCCCGGCCTTCGAGCCGGTCAAGGAGGCGCTCGCCGCGAAGGGCATCCCGGTCCAGAGCGCCGAGCTCACCAAGGTCGCCTCGGTGCAGGTGCCGGTCTCCGAGAAGGAGGCCGAGGCGATCCTCAGGCTGGTGGACGCGCTCGAGGACCACGACGATGTCCAGAAGGTGCACGCGAACTTCAACGTGCCCGACGAAGTGATGGCGCGGCTGTCCCGATAGCCCATGCGAGTGCTCGGCATCGATCCGGGCAGCCGGCGCACCGGGTACGGTGTGGTCGAGCGCCACGGCAACGTCCACCGCGCGCTGGCCCACGGCACGATCGCGCCACCCGCGAAGCTGGACCTCGCGCACCGCATCCACGCCATCGCCGTCCGGGCGGGGGAGATCATGGAGGAGTTCCGGCCTGACGCCGTGGTGGTGGAGGAGGCCTTCTACCACGAGAGCGTGCGCTCGACCCTGGTGCTCGGCCACGTGCGCGGCGCGCTGCTCGCGGCGGCGGTGGGGCACGGCCTCGCGGTGGCCGAGTACAGCCCGCGCGAGATCAAGCTGAGCGTCACCGGCACCGGGTCGGGCTCCAAGCAGCAGGTCGCGTTCATGGTGCGCCGGCTGCTGGGGTTGCACGGGGCGCTCCCGCCGGATGCCGCGGACGCGCTCGCCGCGGCGCTCTGCCACCTCCACCGCGCGCGCCGCTCGGAGCCGCTGCGCGCCGCATCGGCGGCCGCCCGCAGCCTCGAAGCGCTGTTGCTGAAGAGGGCCCGCAGATGATCGCGTCGCTGCGCGGCACGCTGTCCGAGAAGGGCGCCGGCGTCTGCGTCATCGAGGCCGGCGGCGTGGGGTATCTGGTCCAGGTCTCGGCCCACACGGCGGCCGCCCTCCCCGCGGCCGGCGAGCCGTTGTACCTGCGCACCCGCCAGATCGTGCGGGAGGACACGGTGCAGCTGTTCGGCTTCGCGGACCCCGAGGAGCTCAGGCTCTTCGACCTCATGATCGGCGTGAGCGGCGTCGGCCCGCGGCTCGCGCTGGCCGTGCTGTCGGGCATCCGCCCGGCGGCGCTGGTACGCGCGATCCGCGGCGAGCAGGTGGGCGTGCTGGTCGCGGTGCCGGGCATCGGGCGCAAGACCGCCGAGCGGCTGGTGGTCGAGCTGCGCGACAGGCTCGAGGTCCCGCCCGGGACCCCGCGCGAGGCGGGCGTGCTGCCCCGCACCGAACGCTATGAGGATGCGGTCGCGGCGCTCAGCCGGCTCGGTTACACTGCGGCGCAGGCGCAGGAGGCGGTGCGGAAGGCCTCCGAGGCCGGTGAGGACCAGTCGCTGGAGCACCTGGTGCGGCGGGCTTTGGCGCTGCTCGGCAGGAAGACCGCCGTCGCGTCACGATAGCGCACGCTGAGGAGGGGACCGTTGGCGAACCTGCGCAAGCCCGCGCCGGGGCACCCACCGAACGTGGGTCCGGCGCGGCCGGAGCACCCCGAACGCGTCGCCGACCCGGAGGCGTTCCCCGAGGACCTCCAGGAGGAGACCCGGCTGCGGCCGCTGTCGCTCGGCGAGTTCGTCGGCCAGCCGGCGCTCAAGGAGCAGCTCTGCATCTTCCTCGAGGCCGCGCGGCGTCGCGGCGAGGCGCTCGACCACGTGCTGTTCCACGGCCCGCCGGGGCTGGGCAAGACCACGCTCGCCTCGATCCTCGCGCACGAGCTGGGCGTCGAGATCACGCACACGTCGGGCCCGGTCATCGAGCGCCCGGGCGACCTCGCCGGCCTGCTCACGAACCTGCCGGCGCGCGGCATCCTGTTCGTGGACGAGATCCACCGCATGAGCGCCGTGGTCGAGGAGTACCTCTATCCGGCGCTCGAGGACTTCACGCTCGACATCATGCTCGACCGCGGGCCCAACGCCCGCTCGCTCAAGATCAACCTCGAGCGCTTCACGCTGGTCGGCGCCACCACGCGCTCGGGGCTGCTGTCCTCGCCGCTGCGCTCGCGCTTCGGCGTGACGATGCGGCTCGACTACTACGGTCCCGAGGATCTGGCGCGCATCGTCACGCGCTCGGCCGGCATCCTCAAGGTCGCGGTGGACGCGGACGCCGCGCGCGAGATCGCGCGCCGCGCGCGCGGCACGCCGCGTGTCGCGAACCGGCTGCTCCGGCGCGTGCGTGACTTCGCCCTCATCAAGGCGGACGGCGCGGTGACGCTCGGCGTCACGCGCGAGGCGCTGCGCCTGCTCGAGGTGGACGAGCGCGGCCTCGACGAGATGGACCGCCGCCTCCTGGACGCGCTCATCACCAAGTACGGCGGCGGCCCGGTGGGGATCGGCACGCTCGCGGTCGTCGTGGGCGAAGAGGCCGGAACGCTCGAGGACGTGTACGAGCCCTTCCTCATCCAGGAGGGTTTCATCAAGCGCACCACGCGCGGCCGCGAGGCCACCGCGCTCGCCTACGAGCACCTGGGGCTCCCGCCGCCCGGGACGGGCAACGGGGAGCCGCCGGTGAGGCGGCCGCCCGAACAGCCCGAGCTCCCGCTGCGCTGAACCCCGCGCCGCGGCGGGGTGTCCGCCGCAGGCGGGCCGCACCGCGCCCCTCCGCCATCGTGCGCCTCGAAGACCTCGACTACGAGCTCCCGCCCGAGCTGATCGCCCAGCGCCCGGCCGCGCATCGCGAGGGATCGCGACTGCTGGTCGTGGAGCGCGCGAGCGGCACGCTCCACGACCAGCGCTTCGCCGAGCTCGGGCGGTGGCTCCGCCCCGGCGACGCGCTCGCCCTCAACGAGACCCGCGTGCGCCCGGCGCGGCTCAGGCTCCGGCGCGCGAGCGGCGGCGCCGTCGAGGTGCTGGTGGTGCGCCCCGGGCCCGCCGGGCGCTGGCTCATCCTCGCCCGTCCCGCGAAGAAGGCGCCGGTGGGTGGGACGCTCGCCGCCGAGGACGGCTCGCTGCTCCTCGAAGTGGTGGGGGCGGGGGAGGGCGGCGAGCGCGTCGTGCGCGTCGTGCGCGGCGACCTGGACTCGGTGCTGCGCGACATCGGCGAGGTGCCGCTGCCGCCCTACATCCATCGCCCGCCCGAGCCGGCGGACCGCAAGCGCTACCAGACGGTGTTCGCGCGCGTGGACGGCGCGGTGGCGGCGCCCACCGCCGGGCTCCACTTCTCGGAGGCCCTGCTCGCGGATCTCTCGCGCGCGGGGGTGACGCGCGTCCCGCTCCTGCTCCACGTCGGCCCCGGCACCTTCCGCCCCATCTCGGCCGCGGACCCGCGAGAGCACGTGATGGACGAGGAGTGGTTCGACGTGCCCGAAGGCGCGATGGCCGCGCTCCGCGACGCCCGCGCACGCGGCGGGCGGATCGTCGCGGTCGGCACCACGGTGGTGCGCGCGCTCGAGTCGGCGTGCGACGCTCACGGCGGAGAGCTCGCCGCGGCGCGCGGCTGGACGCGCAAGTTCATCCTGCCGCCCTACGCATTCCGGGCGGTGGACGCGCTGGTCACGAACTTCCACCTGCCGCGCACCACGCTGCTGCTGCTGGTCGCGGCGTTCGCCGGCGAGGACCTGTTGCGCCGCGCCTACGCCCACGCGGTCGAGCAGCGCTACCGCTTCTACTCCTACGGCGATGCGATGCTGGTGGTGTGAGGACCGCCGCCCGCGGAGGCGAATTCACCGGTACAGGCTCTTCACACGGCCCCAGGTGGTAGTGTGCGCCGGGACCCAGCAGATCATGGACCCGCTCTGCCAGTAGACGCAGGCGTTCACGATCGGGGTGGAATTCCGCTCGACGCCCCCCGTGTTCTCGGCCGACTTGATCTCGTTCAGGGTGAGGTATGCGTCGGTCGCACAGCCGGGGCAGCTCCCGGTCCCCACCGTCTTCGCGTACGTGATCGTCAGTCGGAAGCCGTAGTACTCGGTCCCCCCCGTAAGCGGGCTCGGAGTCGCCAGGGCGTACGCGATCTTCAGCCGGGCCGCGTTCGGGAGGCCGTTCGGCACCGCCGGCAGGGTGGTCGAGGTCAGATACGCCGCGATCCCGCCGGCTGCCAGCCCCTGCCAGGGGTCGGCGCACGAGACCTGTGGAGCCTGTAGGAAATCCGCGGAAGACGAGAGAGCGCTCTGGCGGCAGGATCCGCTGTTGAAGAACTGCCACCAGTCCGGGAGCGTCGCCGAGTTCGTCTGGAGGTCCACGATGACCTCGATGCCCACGAAGTTCGGCTGGTCGGCGTTCGGCGCGAACGAGCCGGTCGCGATGGCGCTGCCGGAGTTCGTGTCGCAGGCGAATGCCTTGTAGTTGGACGGGTTCTCGCCCCAGCAACCCGGGCCCCACGCGAGATTGACGCCGCCGGCACCCGCGGCGCGCGGCGCCAGGATCAGGAAGAGCAGCAGGAAGAGCAGCACTCGCTTCATCTCGGCCTCGCGCGAGCATGGGGAAGATGCCCCATGAGGGTACGCCGCCGCGCGGGAGCGCGACAGAGGAGAGAAACGAGGATGGAAACGAGGCGAGGAACGCGCCGCGCGTCCGGGCCCCGGTCGGGCAGTCGAGCGGGCCGCGCGCTTGGAGCGCCGCCCGCGCCGGGGCTATAATCGTGGCCCCTCACCGGGTGACCCCCGGGCCGCCACCGGAGGCCCGATGATCCGACGTTCCGGCCGCGCCGAGTCGCTGCGGCGCTTGCGATTAGAGCGGCGGGTTGCCGTGCTTCTTGAAGGGCAGGCTCTGCCGCTTGTTGCGCAGCATCTCGAGCGCGGCGATCAGCCGGGGCCGCGTGTCCTCGGGCTCGATCACGTCGTCGAGGAATCCCAGCTCCGCCGCGATCCAGGGAGAGGCGAACTTGTCGTTGTACTCCGCCACCAGCCGCCTGCGCTCGGCGATCGGGTCGGCGGCCTTCGCGATCTCGTCGCGGTAGAGGATGTTGACGGCGCCCTCGGCGCCCATCACCGCCATCTCGGCGCTGGGCCACGCGACGTTGTGGTCCCCACGGATGTGCTTGCTCGACATGACGTCGTAGGCGCCGCCGTACGCCTTGCGCACCACGACGGTGAGCTTCGGCACGGTGGCCTCGCAGTACGCGTAGAGGAGCTTCGCGCCGTGACGGATGATCCCGCCCCACTCCTGTCGCGTTCCGGGCAGGAACCCGGGCACGTCCTCGAAGGTCACGATCGGGATATTGAAGGCGTCGCAGAACCGCACGAAGCGTGCGCCCTTCACCGAGGAGTCGATGTCGAGCACGCCGGCCAGCACCTTCGGCTGGTTGCCCACGATGCCGACCGTCCGCCCGTTGAGCCGCGCAAAGCCCACGACGATGTTGGGAGCGAAGTGCTCGTGCACCTCGAAGAAGTCGCCGTGGTCCACCACGCGCCGCACCAGGTCCTTCATGTCGTAGGGCTTGTCGGGGGCGTCGGGCACGAGCGTCGCGAGCGCGGGGTCGCGCCGCTCGACCGGGTCGCTGCAGGCGACGCGCGGCGGCTCCTCGACGTTGTTCGCGGGCAGGAACGAGAGCAGCCGCTTGACGTGGCGGATGCAGTCGGCGTCGTCCTTCGCGGCGAAGTGTGCGACGCCGCTCTTGGCGTTGTGCGTCATCGCGCCGCCCAGATCCTCGAACGAGACCTCCTCGGAGGTCACGGCCTTGATCACGTCGGGGCCGGTCACGAACATGTAGCTCGAGCCCTCGACCATGATGGTGAAGTCGGTGATGGCGGGCGAGTACACCGCGCCGCCCGCGCACGGGCCGAGGATGGCCGAGATCTGCGGCACCACGCCCGAGGCGAGCGTGTTGCGCAGGAACACGTCGGCGTAGGCGCCGAGCGAGCTCACGCCCTCCTGGATGCGCGCTCCTCCCGAGTCGTTGAGCCCGACGACCGGGGCGCCGTTCTCCATCGCGAGGTCCATGATGGAGCAGATCTTCCGGCCATTCGCCTCGCTCATGGTGCCGCCGAAGACCGTGAAGTCCTGGGCGAAGACGTAGACCATCCGGCCCTCGACGGTGCCCCATCCGGCCACCACGCCGTCGCCGACGATGCGCTTCTTCTCCATCCCGAAGTCGTGCGAGCGGTGGGTGACGTAGGTGCCGATCTCTACGAACGACCCGGGGTCCAGCAGCAGCTCGAGTCGCTCGCGGGCGGTCAGCGCCCCGCGCGCATGGAGCTTCGCGACGCGCTCGGACCCTCCGCCGGCCAGCGCCTGCTCCCGGCGCCTCCTCAGCTCGGCGAGACGTTGCTCTCGGTTCACGGGTTCCTCCTCCCAGAGGGACACGACGGCCGGCGAAGGGTAGGGACCGCGCGGGTGCTGGTCAAGGTCGCACGGCGCGCTGCAGGGGAGGACCCAGCGTGCCGATAACCTCGTGGCCCTTCTCCAATCTCTGGCTCGCCTCGCCCCCGGAGGGACCCGCATTGCTCGGCGGCTGGCCTCACAGCATCGTCTTCGTCGTCCTGCTCTGCGCGCTCGTGGACTTCGTGAAGCTCCTGGTGGAGCTGCTCGGGCGCAGCGAGGAGCGGCGGTTCACGAGCGATCCCTCGCTCGTGACCGCGGTCATCGCGTGCCGCAACGGCGCGGACGAGCTGCCCGGCACCATCGCCGAGCTGCGCAAGTTCCTCCCGGCGGACCGCATCCTGGTGGTGGACGACGGCAGCACGGACGGCACCTCGCGGGTGGCGCGCGACCTGGGATGCGACGTGCACCGCTTCGAGAAGTGCAAGGGCAAGGCGTCGGCCATCAACTACGCGGTGTGGCGCGTGCGCACCCCGCTCACGCTGCTGCTCGACGACGACACCCGGCTGGGCGGCGCGCGCATCCCGACCTCGTTGATCGCGGAGGACGGCCACGACGCCGTCGCCTTCCACGTGCTGCCCGACCGGCGAAACCGCGGCGGCGCCCATGGGAACAACTTCCACGGCCGGCTGCAGCGCTACGAGTACGGCAAGAGCATGGAGATCGGGAAGCGCTTCCACGACGTGACGCACTCCGTGAGCTGCGTCTCGGGCGCGGCCGGACTGTTCCGCACCGAGGACCTCCACCGCTTCCACCACGCGCACACCGGCGTGTTCCAGGGCGAAGACCTGCAGCGCACCATCATCCGGCTCCTCAACGGCGGCACCATCGTGTTCGCCAACGAGGCGGTGTGGACGGTGGCGCCGTGGACCTTCCGCCAGTGGCTGCGCCAGCGCCTGCTGGGCTGGTACCCGGGGCT
>ERZ1292640.2256-Hain-H43-02um-R1-2256-length-15479-cov-6_pt1 | contig 15479 bp, 12 predicted proteins | sample MGYA00564404_ERZ1292640 | MGnify/ENA primary metagenome ERZ1292640 (study PRJEB36523, sample SAMEA6512636) | groundwater metagenome | collected 2019-01-08 | study: AquaDiva: Metagenomics assemblies of 32 groundwater samples
ATGCGCAGGAGCTCATTGTATTTGCAGATACGGTCAGTGCGGGAAAGCGAACCGGTCTTGATCTGGCCGGCATTGGTTGCCACCGCCAAATGAGCTATCGTCGTATCTTCGGTTTCGCCGGAGCGGTGAGAAATAATCGCGCCATACTTATTCTTCTTGGCGATATTTATTGCCTCTAACGTCTCTGTTAAAGAACCGATCTGGTTGACCTTTATCAGAATGGCATTGCCTATGCCCTTAGCAATGCCTTCTTTGAATATCTTGGGATTGGTTACAAAAATGTCATCTCCGACCAGCTGGATTTTCGCGCCCAGCCTTTTAGTCATCTCCTGCCAACCCGGCCAATCATTCTCGGAAAGCCCGTCCTCAATAGAAACAATCGGGTATTTGGAAATCCAGTTTGCGTAAATCGAAACCAAATCCGCGCTGACTTTATGTGTATTCTCAAACTTATAGCCGTTATTTTCGGAAAACGAACTTGAGGCGCAATCCAAAGCCAGATAAATATCTTTACCCGGCTTATAGCCTGCCTTCTCAATTGCCGATATGATCAGGCTCAACGCCTCTTCGTTAGAATTAAGGCAAGGCGCAAAACCGCCCTCATCGCCGACGGAAGTTGAAAGCTTCCTGGACTTCAATATTGACTTTAAGTTATGAAAAGTTTCAACGCTCATCCTGATTGCTTCACGGAAATTCGGCGCGCCTATCGGCATAATCATAAATTCCTGAATATCCAGATTATTATCCGCGTGCAGGCCGCCGTTTAAAATATTCATTAACGGCACAGGCAAAACATTGGCTTTTTCGCCCCCCAGATATTTGTAAAGCGGCTGGCGTTTGCTTATAGCGGCGCTCTTTGCCACAGCCATTGAAACCCCGAGGATCGCGTTTGCCCCGAGATTTGACTTAAACTCTGTTCCGTCTAACTTTATGGCAATCTGGTCAATCTTTTCAAAATCCGGCTGTTTACCGATGATTGCTTTGGCGATTATATCGTTGACATTGCTGACCGCCTTTAACACACCCTTTCCTAAATAGCGCTTTTTGTCGCCGTCTCTTAACTCCAGGGCTTCTCTTTCGCCTGTTGAAGCGCCTGAAGGGACTGCCGCCCTGCCTAAGATACCATTATCCAACAATACATCAACTTCCACCGTCGGGTTTCCCCTGGAATCTAAAATCTCTCTTGCTGTGACTTTCTTTATCTTTGCCATTTCCTCTTTCGCCTCCTTAGCAGAAAAAAATTACAGGCCCCTGGAGCCTGTAGGGTTTAACTTTATTTATCCTTGTTTAACGATAATATTATACGCACAGGCTATCTGAAAGGCAAGCAAAATCTAAAATAGCGTACCAGATCCTTCGACCCGCCTATTCGGCGGGTTTCAGGATCAATAAAAATCAGCCTTTGGCTGATTTTTATTGAGAAAAAGTTTGACTTACCCTCCCCGATGTGTTATCTTTTGGATATAATTCTTTAACCAAACCCTGCTACGCTCTTCAATATTCAGACAACAGTAGAGCTTCGCAGCGGTTGTTGCTTCGAAGCCCTACTATTACCTGTATATTGAAGGGCGAAGAAGAACAAAATACGAGGCAAAAATGAACTGGAAGAAGATACGTTTTTTGTTTAAGGTCTATTGGGTGCGGATCTTGTTAAGCGCCGTGATTTCAGCCCTGCTTATTTCGCTTATATATTTCATTACTATCGGATTGAAAGCCTGGAATGAATCAGAATCTTACCTCAAACAAACCCAATTAGCTGCCGCTCCTTTACAAATGTATATGTGGAGCGTGATGGGCATTATCCAAGGCGCTGTCTATGTGTTTATGATGTACTGGATGTTCTACAAAAAAGGCGCCAGCGCGATGACCCACACATCTACGAAATCTATATCAGGAAAAGACGTCGGGGTTACCTGGGCTGACGTTATAGGAATGGACGAGGCTAAACAGGAAGCGCTGGAAGTAGTCAACCTTATCACTGACCGGGCCGAATTACAGCGTATCGGCGGAAAAATCCTGCGCGGCCTTCTTCTGCTCGGGCCTCCGGGCTGCGGCAAAACTTACCTCGCCAAAGCTATCGCCACCGAATCAAAGCTTCCCTTCATAGCGATGTCCGGCTCTGAATTCGTGGAAATGTTTGTCGGCGTAGGCGCCGGCAGGATACGCAGCCTCTTTAAACAGGCCCGGCAGTTATCCGATGTCCACGGAGGATGCCTCATTTTTATAGATGAAATGGACGCCCTTGGAGCCCGCAGGGCGCTTGATACCGGCTTTGGCGGGACCAGCGAACACAACCAAACCTTAAACCAGCTTTTAGTCGAGATGGACGGGCTAAAGGAAAAAGACCTTAACATCGTAATAATAGGCGCTACGAACGCTCCGGAAAATATCTTGGACGCGGCGCTTTTGCGCCCGGGAAGGTTTGACCGTAAAATTTATGTCGATCGGCCGAATTTGGAAGACCGCAAAAAACTATTTGAGTATTACCTTAAAAAGGTCCAGTTCGACGAGGCTGACGTCAAGACCGACCGCCTCGCCCAGATCACCGTCGGACAAACCCCGGCCGATATCGCCAATATCGTCAGGGAAGCCGCTCTGATTTCTGTGCGCCACAAAAAACTTCTCATCACGATGAAAGAAATCGACGACGCCCGGGAAAGGATTGCCCTAGGCATAAAACGCAGGATCAAAGTACGCGAAGAAGAAAAATGGCAGACTGCCTATCATGAAGCAGGCCACGCCATAATAACTTACCTGCTTGTTCCGACGCAGGACGTTTTCAAAATAACTATCACACCTCGCGGCCATACCGGCGGAGCAACATGGACTCCGGAAATAGAAGAAATTTTTATCCAGGATAAAAGGAAATTGTTAGGCGATATCAAAGCCGCTCTTGGTTCTTTTTCCGCTGAAAAGTTAAAGCTGGGCACAACAACCGCGGGCGTTGACTCGGACTTCAAACAAGCCTTAGGCATCGCCCACAACATGGTCTGGCGCTGGGGCATGGGCAAGTCCGGCATTATCGGAAACTTCCACGCCCTCCCTACCCATCAGGGCGGAATGCCGCTTATGTCCGAAGAAATGAAAACCCGGCTGGATAACGATACACAAGCAATAATGCAGGAATGCCTTAAAGAAAATGACGAGCTTCTGAAGAACGAAGAACCTCTTCTTGAACGGCTGGCCAAAGAGCTGGTTGCTAAAGGAGAACTCAACTACGACGAAATAGAATACATCTTTAAGGAATTTGGCAAGGGCCGCGCCCGGTTATAATCTTATGTCACCCTTAGCCCGCCGGATACTCTTAACGTTATGCCTGCTGTTTGCGGCCGCAGGCTGCAGCCTGCCCACAGAACCCACCTATAACGCTGACAATATCGCTGGCCGCCTCAAACAAATCATTAAAGACGAATACAAGTATGACGTCGTGACAAATTTAGCCGGCAGGACGCTTTGGGTCTATGTGCCTTATAACGAAGAGATCATTATCGAAGAAAAGGGGAAACCGCAGGAATTCACAAAATTATTTGACATCAAATCCATTGAAAGCGCCTACCAATTCGGCGCTTTCAATGTCACATACGATATCCGCGCGGTCAACGAAACCAAAGAAACCCAAAAATCAAAATATAACCCGAAAACATTTGAACGGATGAATAAAATATTGCGGGCAATCCGCCGCGTATTTTTTAGTATCAAGCGGGACTCTCTTGAACCGCGTTTTTTTGTGATAATTTTTAGTGATACAAAGACCGGGCTGCAGCTTATTGACCTAAACTATGTTGACGACTTTAGAAAAGCTTGTTATGAGTTGATCTCCTGGGTGGAATACAGGCACAGGACAGTCGAAGACATAAGGTATCAGCCTAACGCCATAGGAGATACGCGAGGCTCAAGCATACAGCCTTACGATATTCAAATGCCTGCTTTCCTGGCTGAACTCATCAAACAGCGCGCCCGCGTTAAATTCAGCCAGCCGGAGGTAAAAAAAGGCGCGGATATCGACAAAGAAGTCTTAAAAACCGTAAGCTTTTGTTTACAAATATATAAATATGATGACTACCTGCTGGTAGACCTGCTTAATTCCGCTACCCAAAAAAGGACTTCCCTAAGCAGAGTTTCCTTGATGGAAAAAATGAAAGAATAAAAAGATTTTCCACAGGCTATGCCAACGTCATTGCGAGGAACCCTCGCTTGGCATGCCAGTGACGAAGCAATCCCGCTTTTAAATACGAGATTGCTTCGTCGCATCGTGCTAACGAAAGCTCCTCGCAATGACAAAAGTCTTTATCTTACTTTTCGCCCCTCTATTTTTATTTTCCCTTGAATAAAAGCGCGGATTGCGGCGGGATAAAGCCTGCGCTCTACTGCGTGGATTTTCTTCTCTAAACCTTTTAAAGTGCCTTTTTCACAAGCCTTCACAGTTTCCTGCAGGATAATCGGGCCGTGGTCCATTTGCTCGTCGACAATATGGACCGTGACGCCGGTAACTTTAACGCCATAATTAAAGGCATCGGCTATGGCGTGCGCGCCTTTAAAAGAAGGCAAAAGCGAAGGGTGTATATTTAAAATTTTATTTTTATATTCGTTTATAAACTTCAGGCTTAATATCCGCATAAAGCCCGCCAGCACAATCAAATCTATTCTCTCTTCCTTTAAACGCCTGATAATCGCGCCTTCAAAATCTTCCTTACTCTGGTATCCCCCGCGGTTAATCAAAAATGCCGCGATTTTTGCTTTTTGCGCGCGTTTTAAAACAAGAGCCCGCGGATTATCGCAGACCAATAATTTAAGCGCGCATTTAAGCTTTTTAGATTTTACCGCGCTAGCTATCGCCTGAAAATTACTCCCGTTACCCGAAGCAAAAACCGCTATATTCATCTTATAATCCTTCCTTATTTATTATAATCAAATGCCGCTTGATTATCCATTACTTTTATCCCAAGATTGAAATCGGCCAGTGAATAAGTGAATCGGGGAAATCCTTATATCGTCATTGCGAGGAACCCTCACTTGACATATCCGTGACGAAGCAATCTCGCTTTTTCCGCCTACGTGCTTCGCACTACGGCGGATCCGCCGTAGCAAGAATTGCGAAGGCGGAAAGTACGAGATTGCTTCGTCGCCACGTCTAATCAAAAGCTCCTCGCAATGACTAATAAAACCTTATTTCTCACCTATCGATTGGCTTTCTTTATATATAGGCCCTATCGACTCTACCACTTCCCCCTCTGTCAATCCCACGACATACTTAGGATAAATCCTCGCGTATTGATGCATGTACAAATACCCATAATAATAACCGTCATAATAAAATATGCCGCAGTAAGAATCCGGGCCTAATAAGGCTGACCTTATGTATGTCGGTGAAATCTGCCTCACCGCGTGCGGATTAAGCGCGCGGTATTCTTCGATAGTTTGACAGATTAAATCCCCATCCCCAAAACCTAATACGTATTTGGGATTCAAATTATCCTCGTATTTCCTGAAATACAACGTGGTAATAGGCACCCCGTAAGGATATATCATCCCTTTTGTGCTGTTTAAATCTATCGCTATGCTAAAGCCTTTCTCTCTTTTATGCTTTGCGATAAAATCATTTATTTTATTCACGCAAAGGCGCGTATCAATGTAATAATTATCCGCGACATATTTATTCAGCTTATAAATCCTGATGCCGCTGTATATAGATATGGGGCCTAAGCCGACGCAAAGAAACAGTATTAAATATTTGATTGCCGTATTAAATCTTGGGGAAGAATAAAACACTAAAGCAATCCATAGTATGAAAGAAATTAAAATAAATACGGCAAGAGAAAAATAGCTGTAATATGATTGGGCGCTCAAAATATAAGGGTCATCTATTCTTATGTTCATCCTGCCCAATATAATAAGCAGCCAATATAAAATAAGCGCTCCTGTAAGCACAAATAGCAATAATAGCGGTATTTTATCGCGCTTTAATAACAACTTGCGCAAGCCCAACCCAGCAAAGGCTAACCAAGCCGCAAAAATTGAAAAAGAATATATGGACAATCCGCCAAAAACCCGATAGTTTGTAGAAAAGTATTCAAAGATATTGAGGCGGACCGCATTATTATAATATATTATCGCGTACCAGGGGAAAAACGGCTGAAAAATAGTAAACTTAATCAAACGAGAAAAATTATGTATCGTTTTTACGGAGAATATCCCGGAAACTATAGCGTTAAAAGGAGCCGCGCCTCCTTTTAAGACAGGGTGCGAATGCAGGTCTAATATATTGGCGGACTGATAAATAATTGCTATCAAAAAGAAAACGAAAAAGTAAAACAAGCTTTTTTTAACTCCGTTATTTTTCCTATAACTCCAAATACCAGCCGCAATGCCTAATAATAGCGCAACAAACTGCCCCATTTCATATGTGAACGCTAAAAGCAATGCAAAAAACCAAGCGCCCAAGAAAAGGATAAACTGTTTGCGCATGGATAGCTTTTCGCCAGCCATTGCCATAAACAACAAGGTAATGGCGCTAAGAAAAAATAATATAAACAATAAATATCCCGCGATGTTAGCCCATATGACCATCTCCATAACAGCGAAATTTAAGGCAAAAAACAAAGACAATAAAAATGGAAGCAGGCCTAATAAATCTATTTTTAAATGGCGCAAAGATAAAAAACAACTCCGTTCTTTAACGAAGAAATTTAAAATCCGATGCATCAAATAAAACATAAGGCAGACAATTAAACAATGAAGTAATATGCTGGTTGCCTGATAGCAGGCCAGATTGCCCTCAAACAATATCCTCTTAACGCCTACAGAGATATTATTAATAGGCCTAAATAACAACATATCAGTGTGCAAAAACATTGTTGTCGTCCTCATTTCGGAATATAAGTTTGCGGCGACTTCGGAAAAACGCTTACAGTCAACTATATCTAAAAGGCAGCACCATTCATCCGAACGCGGCATATGCTGTAAAGAAGGATAATAAACCGCCCAGATCGCGGCAATTAATAAAAACGGAGCTAATATTTTCTTGGAAAATTTGCCAACTTCATTAAATAAGGCCTTAATATTATTGTTCATGATTTTCCCTGCCGCGGCTTAACTTTTTTCTTTAATTCAATGCCTAATATTTCTGCAATTTCTTTTTGGGTGGCATCCTTACTTAAGACACAACGCTCTAATGTGCATGTGCCCTTAAGCAAGGCCTCGGCAAAACCAACACAACCTGCCTGCCCGCAGGCGCCGCAGTTTGCCCCGGGCAACTTGGCATAGATCTTCTCAACGCGCAGGTCTGCGGCAACACATAGCTTCTTAGAAGCTATCGCCAGGCCCACGCCAAACATAATTCCGAGGAAAGTTAAAATCAAAACAGGAATTAAGATATTCATTTATTATTATCGTCATTGCGAGGAACCCTCGCTTGGCGCACAAGTGACGAAGCAATCTCATTTTTAGTACGTGATTGCTTCGTCGCCACGTATAAGCAAAAGCTCCTCGCAACGACAGCTTCGCTGTCGTCTGTGCCTATCTGTGTATTAGAACTTTAATCCATTAAACCCCATAAACGCCAGGCTCATAAGCGATGCGATTATAAACGCGAGCGGAACATCCTTTAAAGCCCTTGGCACCTCGATGAATTCTAAGCGTTCCCTGATGCCGGACATCAAAAGCATCGCCACTAAATAACCTATGCCGGCGAAAAATCCCTGAAGCGCGCTCATCCAGAAACTCGCCGGCAAAACACGCCCATTATCAAAGAAAACTTCGGAATTTAAAACAGCCACGCCCAACACAGCGCAGTTGACCGTAATCAACGGCAGGTAAATCCCAAATGCCTTGTATAAAGCTGGAGAGGTTTTACGCACCACCATTTCAATAAACTGCACAAAGCTGGCTATAACCAGGATAAAACAAATTGTCCTTAAGTATGTAACATTAAACGGTATTAAAAGCCAGCGATAGATAAGCCAGGTGATTATGCTGGACATTGTAGTCACAAAAGTAACTGCCAACCCCATAGAGACAGCGGGCTTTGTCTCCTTAGACACACCGATAAAAGAACATAATCCCAAAAACTTCGAAAGGATGAAGTTATTGATGAAGACCATCGAAATCATTATTGACATAAATTTGCCGATGTCCATCATACCCCTCTACCGAATAAGATTATCCTGATGTAGGGACAGCACAGTGTGCTGTCCCTACATCAGTTATTTGCTATCTGTTTTTTTGAACTGCCAGTAATTCACTAACCCTATCAATAATCCCAAAGTCAAAAGCGCTCCCGGAGCCAAAACAAACATTGCCGCCGGTTCGAATCCACTCAACAAACTAATTCCTAGAATTTTTCCCGCCCCTAAAAATTCTCTTAACGCGGCGATAAAACACAGAGCAATGGTAAATCCCACGCCCATTCCTAAAGCATCAAACAAAGAATCTAAAACCCGTCTCTTAGAAGCAAATGCCTCTACCCTGCCTAAAACTATACAATTGACCACAATCAAAGGAACGTATATCCCCAAGGCCTGATTCAACGCGGGAAAATATGCCTTAAGCACCATCTCGTTGATGGTAACAAAAGTCGCGATAATCACGATAAAACAGGGAATACGGATCTCATCGGGTATAAACTTACGCAGCGCTGAAATAATAATATTGGAACCTAACAAAACAAATGTCGCCGCTATCCCCATTCCTATGCCATTGGCGGCCGAAGTGGAAACTGCCAGCGCCGGGCAAAGCCCCAGCACAAGGCCGAATATCGGGTTCTCCATCGCGATGCCTTTGGTAAATTCCTTGAACAATATGCCCATATATTTGTTACACAGATAAGCACAGATTTCGTACATACAAAATGCTTTCACAGATGAGCACAGATGTCATCTCTATCTGTGCCCATCTGTATCTATGTCATTTGGCACGAGCATCTGTGCCTATCTGTGTTCCATATCTCCTCGGCCTGACATACCTATCGATCAGCGGGACAGCCGCGTTCATCATTAAAATCGCGTAAGATACTCCTTCGGGATAGCCGCCGAATTTGCGAATAATAAAAGTTAGCCCGCCGCAAGCCACGCCAAAAACAAGCCGGCCTCTCTTAGTAAGCGGCGCGGTGACATAATCCGTGGCCATAAAAAACGCGCCTAAAATAAGCCCGCCTGACAAAATGCTGAATAAAAAATCTCCGGTCATAAACCCTTGAGCGCCAAACAGCCAGCTTAAAATTCCGGTTGTAAAAATAAAGGCTAACGGCGTCTGATACCAAATATACCTTTTCCATAACAGATAGATAGCTCCGATAATTAGGGCGAAAATACACACCTCGCCGATACAGCCTCCTCTTACCCCCATAAACAAATCCATATATGAAACACCCATCTGCGAAATATTAAAAACATGCGCCTCTTTCATCATCATTAAAGGCGTGGCAGAGGTTACGCCATCAACGTTAAAAGGCTTAGGCCAGCTGGTCATATATTTAGGCCATGAAACAAGAAGAAATGCCCGCGCTGCCAGAGCCGGATTAAAAATATTCGCCCCTAACCCGCCGAAGGCCTGTTTACAGACAGCTATCGCGAATATACTGCCGATAACGGGAATCCATAACGGCACTCCCGAAGGAAGATTATATGCCAAAAGCAATCCCGTCAAAGCGGCGGAACCATCGTGGATGCTGATTTTTTTATGGCTTAATTTTTGGATGAGCGCTTCGGTAATCAAGCATGAGGCAACTGAAATCAACATAACTTTTAACGCCGCAAAACCAAAAACAATCACACCGCAAGCTCCTGCCGGCAAAAGCGCAAGGAACACCGTCCACATAATCTTTGGGACAGACTCACCACTATGGATATGCGCTCCCGCGCTAACTACAAAATGGCTTTCTTTAGATGGGCTATTTGGCATTTTTGGTTTCTACCGATGTTAACCCCAGGGATTAACAAGGTTATTTCGCTTGCAACTTTTCTTTTAAATTTGCTATCTTTTCTTTTAGCGGCTTTATCACTGCGTTAGAGGAAATAGTTGCCCCGCTTATCGCTTGAACGCCTTCAAAATTATCCGCCACTTTTCCTTTAAACTGCCCGAGGAATTCCGGGCTTGTTACCCTACTGCCCAAACCAGGGGTCTCATCTTGCGACAAGATCTTAACATTGATAATCTCCAAATTTGTGTTTAATCCTGCCATAACCTGAATATCCGAAGAATAACCTTTTCCCGAAGATATAACCACAAAACCTTTCAAATTCCCCGAACTATCTACGCCTCTGTAATAGCTTATTTTTCCGTCCTCCATGCACGCTTTAAAATCAACGCAATCAGGCAATGCCTCTTTCAAAGCTGCCTGTTCCCCTTTTTCTCTGGCTTGCGAAATCTTCGGCGCGGTTACGGCGTGAACTGCCACTAACACACTACTAGAGATAAAACAAATCAACCCTAAGGTGAAACCGTATTTAACAATTTCCTTCATGAGAACACTCCTCTCGAAACCCTAATAGTATTTTTATCTGTGCCCATCTGTGAGAGCTTCTGCTTGGCACGAAATCTGTGCTTATCTGTGTAGCTTCTCTTTGGCTTGTCTCACCACCTCAACTATATTCCTTCTCTGCGGGCAGACGTAATTACAGGCGCCGCATTCCATACACTCCAGCACGCCGTATGCCTTGGCTAAATCCCATCTGCCTTTTTCCACAGCCAAAGCTATCATGCAAGGCAAAAGCCCGAGCGGGCAACTCTCGACGCAACGGCTGCAACGGATACAAAAGGCGTTTTCAGCTTTTTCAATTTCGCCTTCAGAAAGAAAAATAATGCCGTTTGTGCTCTTAACCACCGGCGCCATTAAACTATACTGCGCGACACCCATCATCGGGCCGCCCAAAACAACCCTCTGCGGCTCTTTTTTTAACGGCCCACATTCATCCATCAAATCTTTAATGGTTGTGCCTAGGCGCACAAGCAGGTTTTGCGGATGCTTTAGGCAGTCGCCAGTAACAGTGAGCGCCCTCTCATAAAGCGGCTTTCCTAAATATACTGCCTCATAAATCGCGTAAACCGTGGCAACGTTATGCACCACGACCCCTATGTCAAAAGGAAGTTTTCCCGACGGAACTTCTTTTTTTAACACGGATTTTATTAGCTGTTTCTCGCCTCCTTGAGGATATTGTGATTTCAAAACCACTATTTTTATCTGCCTTTGGCCTAAAATATCTTTAAATGCTTCTATTGCCTGCGGCTTATTATCTTCAATAGCCGCATAAATATTTTTTGCGCCAACGCATCTTGCCGCCAGAAACAATCCTAAAATTATTTCCTCTGTCTTTTCAACCATCAGCCTGCTGTCGCCCGTCAGGTATGGCTCGCATTCCGCGCCGTTGAGGATAAAAGTATCTACGGGTTTAGGCGGGCTTAACTTTACGGAAGAAGGAAAACCAGCTCCGCCCATTCCCACGATGCCGGCATCGGCTATAATCCTGCGGATGTTTTGCGAATCTAATTTGTCAATATCTGTTTGGGATAATCGCTTAAACTCTTTTTTTTCGTCGGCAGTATCTGATTCAATGGCAATGGCTCTTGACGCACCCAACAGAGGATGTGGGAACTCGTCAATCGCCGTAACCCTGCCAGAAATTGAACTATGCACAGGGGCAAAGATTGTTTTCTCGCTAAGGGTTGCGATGAGTTGCCCGGCTTTTACCGTATCGCCAACTTTGACTATCGGCTCGCAGGGTTTTCCTATATGTTGCGACAGAGGAATATATACTTTCTTGGGTATCTTTGCAGGGCGTATCGGAAGGTTTGCTGTCAAATCTTTAAGTTGGGGAAGTCTTAACATAAGCACTTAACGGGCTCGATAAATCGAGCCCCTACAGACATGTTTGTAGGGGCGCCATTTATGGCGCCCGAATAACTATAACTTATTAAAACTGTTTCGATAATTCTTTTACCTTCAGCCGCAAATAACTAACCAACCCTATGGCTGAAATCAAAATTCCCACCGCGATTAAGAAATTACCCCGGCCAATTTTCTTTATTTCCGCCAGGCTCGAGCCTAAAAGCATAAACATCAAAAAAGCCAGATGCATTACGACCTCAATAGAGCTGAAGACCTTGCCGCGCATCTTGTCCGTGGCAACGTCGTGCACCAGCGTATTAGTGGCGGTCATTATCGGGGCGACCACAGCGCCGAAAATAAAAACCAGAAAAGCGGCAGTGTAAAAATAAGGCATTTTCTCGAGGAAGAAAGCAAAAGCGGCTAAAGCCAGCCCGCTGACAAACAAAGAGGAGTGTATAGTTTGAAAACAATTAGAGGTCTTACCGAAACGGCCGTAAATTAACGAACCGCTAAAAAGCCCAATCCCCAAAAACATTATCAACAAACCCAAATCCAAAGTAAACGATTTTAATGTGGACTGTATAAAAACAATTATAACTACATAAACAGCTCCCAGCGCCGCCCAAACCAGAAAAAGCGTGCCGATCACCGTGCGCATCTGCGTTTGGCGCAGGACGTAGACAACGCCTTCTTTCACTTCGCTAAAAACCGACTTTCTGATGACCTCTACGATTTCTTTACTCAAAGCGCCTATCTTTATATTGCTTTTTGATTTAATATTGATAAAAAAGATAAGCAGGCTGGAAATAAAGAAGCTGGCGGAATCAATGTAAAACCCGCCCTTAACGCCGAGCACGGCTACTATAATCCCGCCGATGGCAAAGCCGAAAGTGGCGGCAATCATTCCGGTAGTGTTAACCAGCGAATTCGCCAATAAAAGCTGGTCTTTATCCACGAGGTCCGGGACAATCGCCATTTTTGCCGGGACGAAAAACCTGCCGATACTAAATAACAAAAAAACCGCAAGGTACAGCCAAACTACCGGCAAATTGCGGTTCATTACAAAAACAGGGATACAAAGAACCAATAATCCCCTCAAGAAATCACAGACGTACATTGTCTTACGCCTGTCCCATCGGTCAACATAAACTCCGGCAATCGGGCCAACCACAAAAACCGGCATTATGGTAAAAGATAAAAGTGTGGCCAGCTCAAAAGTTTCACCCGGAGAACGTTGGGCGATAAAACCGATTAAAGCCATCTGGTTGAGCCGGTCGCCTAATTGGGAAATAATCTGGCCCAGCCAAAGCAGAAAAAAATTCCTTTTTTTTAAAACATCTCTAAAATGGGCCATGAAAATAATAAGCCGACGAGTGGAGTCGAACCACCGGCCCGCACTTTACGAAAGTGCCGCTCTACCAACTGAGCTACGTCGGCGATATCTATCAATACCAATCAAAGTGACCATTAAGTATCCGTTTGGTTAGTATGTTATCACAAGTTTTAGCATATTTAAAGTTTAATTTGACAACAATTCCCCCAACAATTCTTGCCAAAATAAAACGAGGGGCTTAAGAAAACCCCTCGTTTTTATGCAATGCCGAGGAAGAGAATCGAACTCCCCACGCCGGCCTTTTCAGGGCCGCGCTCTACCACTGAGCTACCTCGGCTTAATCTTTTTATTGGCGAATCCTGCGAAGCCATACCGTTGTCCACAATTTGAATGGCGTAGCAGGAGAGCTACCTCGGCTGATTAGTTCACAGTAAGCTAAAATGGTGTGAAAATTATAGCATATTTTAACTGCCGCGCAACAAGAATTCTCGAATATTTACACGTGTCAACCCCCGGGGACGGCAGAGCCGACCCCGGGGGTTGACTTCAAATCAATCCAAGACCTCAATCGCGCTGGGATGGCGCACGATAATCTCTGCCTCCCCGCGGTATTCTTTGACTTTGCCGGTTACCCTAAGCGTCTTTCCTCTATATGCGCGCACTGATACGGCGCTGGACATAAAAATGGCAAGCTGTTCCTTAAAAATCACTGCCTTAAAACCGCTTTGCCCAAAATTAAGCACCGTCACTTTGGGCGACTGCCGGATCGAGGTCACCTTGCCCTCTACCACCGCCATCCTGTCAAAATACCTTCTTGCCTCTTTTGCCGAAATCTGCGGAATCTCTCCCCACAAGCCGCGGTTATTCCGACGGGCATCCTGTTGTGCCTTCACAAGAATATCGACATATTTAACATTCGGCGACGATGTATACAAAAGGGCGTAGCCATTCTTTAGCAATTCGGCGTTAACAAAAACATCGCCGACAAAACAATAAGCAAGCAGGCGGTTATACTTGTCTTTTTTCTGGACGTCAAATTCCAGGCGCGCCTGTTTACCCTCAACTAGTTTACGGTTAAACTCCGCAGCTGCCTCCGCGTAAGGCTCCGGAGCATACACCCACGTTTCCCCCTGCCGCTTTCTTGTTTCCGGAGTATCTAAGCCAAGGTAGCGCACGCGCTGACCATTGCCCAACTCAATGGTATCGCCGTCGATAACCTTGGAAACATAGTATTCATGCCCAGGCTGAACCTGCGCGCAGCCAATGAAAGACAAAACCAATAATAAAATAATGATCTTACGCATACTAATCCAATTCCTTTTTCGAAAAAACTTTAGTAAAACAAAATATTGTTAAGCCAATAATAAAGCCCCAAGACAAAATCAGGAATATCCAACCCGCAAAACTCATCTTCACTCCTTGTAGGGTTAAGGGCATTAAAAGGGTTAAGGGTAAAGGGTTAAGTGATAAGGAAAAGATTAAAAAAATATTCCTCTGTTTCTTTCCTTTTCTATTCTTTTTTCTCTCTTTTGTTTTTTCTTTTTTTCCTTAACCCTTTACCCTTACCGCTTAACCCTCAACTTACCCCTTAACCCTTACCGCTTTACCCTTATTTACCCCTATCACTTAACCCTTACTTCCTCTTTACCCCGCTTGCTCCATGCAATCTTAACTAAAACTGCCAAAATCGCAAAAACCGCCAGAAGCCCGATGCGGGTGGCTAAAATATAAACCTTCCCTTCAGCCGATACGCCCTTCATTAACATCGTCGGCAATCCCTGCTGGTAAAGCCAGAATCCTAATATTGTAAATAAAAATAACGGCGTGATATATTTGATGATAAACTTATAAACTCTCGGCACATTCATATCCGCGCCGTGATGGATTTCTTTCCAGGCCTTTTCCATTCCGAAGACCCAGGCAAAAAGAATAACCTCTATGGCCGCGAATAAAACCAGGAAAAATGTCCCTCCCCAAAAATCCAATTCGTCCACCACGCCTTTGCCTAAAAAGAATATCGCCGGCTGGCATAAGATGAAAGTCGCTACCGCGAATATTCCCACTGCTTTCTTACGGTTAATGTTAAATTCGTCTTCGAGAAATGCTATCGCCGGCTGTGCTAAAGACACTGACGAGGTTATCCCCGCCAGAAAAAGCAGGAAAAACCAGAAGAAACCCATTATTGCCGATAAAGGAATCTTGCCTAACACCAAAGGCATTGTCACAAAGCCAAGGTTAAACAACCCGCCGGAGGCAATTGCCTGGATTTGTTCCGGGCCAAAAAAGACAAATGCCGCGGGAATAACAATACTGCCGCCTAAAATA
>ERZ1292640.1833-Hain-H43-02um-R1-1833-length-17403-cov-7_pt1 | contig 15462 bp, 6 predicted proteins | sample MGYA00564404_ERZ1292640 | MGnify/ENA primary metagenome ERZ1292640 (study PRJEB36523, sample SAMEA6512636) | groundwater metagenome | collected 2019-01-08 | study: AquaDiva: Metagenomics assemblies of 32 groundwater samples
TCTTTGATTCTGCATGACAACGAACCTTTCTCCCCAAAGTGTCAAGACGAATTTTCGCGGTGACGTAATGCCTCAGTCGTGGCGGGCGGAGCGCCGGTTTCCAACCGGCTTGGAGGGATCAGACTTGGCAAGCCGGCTACAAGCCAGCGCTCCGTCCGCGGTGACTGAGGGATTACGCGGTGAGCGTTTTCGAATTGCGTTCTGGCTCGGTCCGGTCTATGGCAGGCTATTTCAATTTGGCCACAGATTCTCCTGAACGGCTCAGGCGCGAGCGAAGGGCGGCAGGATTCTCCTCCGTGAATTCAGGGCGGACAACGAATTGAATAGGTTCACAACGTTTTTATGGAGTGAAAAAGCCTCGCCGGCGGCTCAAGGCAATTGCGGAGTAACCAGACGGTAGAACCTCGCTCTGGATGCTGCCGGCGCGGCATCCGCCACCTCCCCCACGCGCTCGGTGGCTTGGGCGCTGAAGTTGGAGAGGCTCAGCCAGGCGCCGCGGCTGAGATCGTCGGCGGACTGCAAGCTGTACGAACGTCCGGGAGCGGCCAGGAACCGGAGCTGGAGGCCGGAACCCGGCGCGATCGCGGCTTCGAGCTTCAGGCAGCTTTGTCCATCCCACGGATGGGTGCCACTCAGGTACTCCTGCAAATTGGACAGGCCATCTCCGTCGAAATCAAAGTTCGCTTCTGCCAGGCCCGGGTTGAGGCCGTTGGCTAGTTCCCAGACGTCAGGCATGCCATCTTGATCGCTGTCTGCGCCACCACCGGTCGCCGTGCTGGTCACGAGCAGACGATTGGAAGCGACCAGTTGCCCTTGAAAATCATAGGCGAAGAACTGCAGCAGGTTCGTTCCCAGAATCAGCGGCACGATTGTTTGCCAGGAATTGAGGCCGGTCCAGTTGACGGTGAAGGTCCCAGCCTGACCGGCCAGCGTGATCTCTTTAATATTGATCCAGGCGCTGCCGGCGATGGTGGCAGCCGGTGTGTTGGTCAGGAAATCTTTCCCGTTATTGGTCGTGATGGCAAACGGAACTTGGGCGGGCAGTTGCCGGCGCGCGAAAGCGGCGCGTTGACTGATATAATTCAATACACCGCTGTAATTCTGGCCCACCAGGCTCCCGTAATGCGCGGTCCAGGGAGCCAGGTAAGCCGCGTTGAACGTCGTGGTCATGATGTCGTCGAGGTGACCGTAAAACAAACGCCGGTTCGCGGGCAGAGTGATGATCTTGGAAACATTGGCTCCGCCATACAACGAAGAGGACGCCGAGCGGGTCCAGGAAAAGTCCATGTCCCAAAGGAAAACCAGGGCCTTTTGATCTTTGGGCCGGAAGTAAATGATGAGGTTATGCGGAAGGCCGGCGTCGTATGTATCCACGTCTCCGGTCAACGCTTTCATGGCAAAAGCCCGCATCCATTCGTTCACATCCAGGAGCTGCCGGGTTTGGGCGTCCAAGGCGGAACCGGACAAGCTGAAGACTTTGGCCAAGGCGATGATCTGGCTGTAATCGTCGCGGCGGCGGTTGTTCTCGATCAAGAAATTCCAGCGGTACTGTTCCTTGTCGGACCCAAGGTCCCGGATGTCCGTCCCCAGCACCTCGTCCGGCTGCGGCAGCTTCGGACTTTGCGGATTCCTATCGCTGGTTTGGAGAGGATAATAAATCAGTTCCAACTTAAAGGCGGTGCCGTCACTGCCGTTCTCGTATTGGGACTCGAGAAACTCATCGCCGTACTTGGCCATGATCAGCAGAGCGGTAGCGGTATTCTGGCGGCGTGGAGCAATGACTCGAACTAGGTCATCGTACATCCCCGGCAGACCGCCCGCGTGGTTGATGGCGTGTTTCAGGACGATTTCGTCCTGCCGCCCGCCCAGGCCGGAATAGCCGCCCGAAGGATCGATGGACACCGAATCATGCACGCCGCGGAACAAATGGTCCGGCTGAAACTCAATCGTAAAGCCAACCCGCGAGTCGGCCAGGCGCCCCCGCTCGCTCCCTTGCAGATGCACTCCGACATCATAGAAAACCTCTGCTTCGTCATAGACAACGGTGGCGCCCTTGAACGCGTTGCTCATGACGTTGGTGGCTGCGTGCAACCGCTCGGCCTCAGCCGCCGTCATGAGGATGCGCAGGTTGTGCAATCTGGCCAGATTCGCCTGGCCATCCTGGACCTGAAAAAAAGCCCTCGAATTGCGGCCGGCAGCCGGGAAAGCAGCCTTGGCCCCCATCCCATCTGTGGCTTCCACGTAAAATTGCACGAGAGTCGCGGTCGCCAGCCCAGGCAGCGTGGCTCGAAAACGGCCATCGCCCTGCAGGGTCATGGGAACGTTGCTCCAATTGCCGCCATTGGCCGACCACCACAAAAGGCACGTCGTGACGCCGTCAGGGTCGTCGGCGAAGATCGAGACGGCGACCGGTTCGTTGGCTTGGGGAACGACCGGGGCCTGCTGAAGTCCGTGGAACGTCGGGCCGATATTGCCCGCGAACATTGAATTTTGCGCACCCGGTGTGCCATTGAGCTCAGGCACGCTGAGCAGCGTCAACTTGGCAAGACGATTGAAGTAAAGCCTCGTGTGCAGTTGATTGCTTCCGGCCAGCCATTTGGCGCGGAAGGAGATTTTGTACTGGCGCCCATTCACGATGGCGGCGCCGCCCGCCAGCGTGGTTTCGACGTGGTTGTGCATGTGCTCGGTGGGGCCGGTCGCGACCAGGTGGAGCAGACGATTGGCGGCATTGTCAGGGTCCACGATCACGGCGCACCGCTCGTGAGTGCCCAGGAAGCGCCAGGTGGCCGAGCCGTTTTCAAAGGACCCGTTTTGCAGCAGTTCTTTTGGGGTGCCAGCCGGTGATTCCACCACGCTGATGTCATCCAGCAAGGCCTCGCCGGCATCGAGGAGGCCGAGGACAAATTCCTTCCACAGCGTCGGGCTGGGGCTGGTCTCGGCCGTGGCAACGCCGCTGTAGGAATATGCCATCCATTGGGACCGGCTCGCTTCGTTGCTGGCGGCCCAGGCCTCGGCTTGCATATTGTCCGCCCACGGGTCGCGCAATTCGAGGCTCGAGCCGCCGCCATCCGCTTCACCCGGCCAATGCCCGGCATCGTAGTAGCGGACTTCGTCAACTGGATTCTGGGCGGCGTCCTGAAGGACGATCAAGTCGCTGTGACGGGAGAGACGATTCGTGAAGTTGCCGGTGATGGCGATGGCAGGATAAAGCCGGCGGAGATACTCGGCGTCCTTGGCCACCACCAGATAGGAACCGGGGGCCATGGTCGTGCCGCCAGGGAAAGTGAAATCAATGCCTTTGTCCAGTTCCCACCCGGTCAGGTCCACGGTGTTCGTGCTGCGATTATAAAGCTCGATCCATGACTCCGCCGACTCGGGGTCAGGACTGGCTGGAGAGAGTTCGACTCGCGCCAGTAGTTCCGTGCCGAAGACAACATCGCTGCTGGCGGGAGAGCTTTGATGCACCTCGACCGCCAGCAGATTTGTGCCGGCAATCAAGTTGGTAGCAGGGACTATAAAGGGGCCGCTATAAGCAGCGTCCGCCACGCCGGGCGCGGCCGCAGTCGCGAAGCCGATTTCCCCGGTCGGCATGTTCAACCGATAGATTTCCTGGCCGTTCAAATAGAAGACGGCTCCGTCGTCGATCACAGGATGGAGGCTCAATTCCAGATGGTTGGTCGAACCGCTGAACAAGAACTGCGTCCGAAAATAGTAGGTGGTTGCGCCCAACGCCAGGGGCGTGTTCTTCGGCGCGGGCAAAGCAGCGTCTTCGACATAGAACAGGCCTATTCCCTCGGGCCAATTCAGATCGTCGTATTCGGGCGTGCGCCAGGCCGTTCTCAAATTGGCTCGTGATTGATCGTACTTCCAGCCGGCGGTGATCGGCACCAGCGTGCTCTCTTCGAACACCGCCGCCGAGGCCGGCACCGGGCGATCGTGGTACATGATCTCGTTGATCACAATTTCATCGTGAAAGGCAAAACGATTGGGCGCGTCGGGTGTGCTTTGCGCCGGATAAAGCCAAGGTCCGGTGCCGTCCGGAAACCGGCCGCGCAAGGATTTCTTCACCACCACGGCGTCCAGCACCGAGTTCCTTCCAGCCTGATACAGGAAAAGTCTATCGCCGGATTTAGGCCGAAAACCAAGCTGCGCTTGGGTGAGAGCCAGGCAAGCACCCGGAGCGAGGGACCGCGCCTGGGGAAAAACGTACTCGCCATCGACACTGCCGGCGCTGGCCAGGACGAAGCCGTCCAAAGCAAGCGCGTCGGTTCCGTGATTGATCAACTCGATCCAAAAGGCCGCTTCTGCGGAGGCGGCGATTTCATTGAAAGCCAGCGCGGGAGGACCCGACAAACTGGTTTCGGCAGTCAATTCAGCGGCGAACAGGAGGTCATTGGTTCCGCCAACTGCCTGATGCACTTCAACCGCCAGCACGTTGGCACCCGCCCTGAGACTGGCCGAGGGAATCGCCACCAACCCGCTGAAAGCCGGCGCCGGGACATTGGTGGCAGCAGGAGTTGACGCCGTGATGCTTCCGCCGGGCATATTCACGCGCAACACTTCGGCGCCGTTCAAGTAAAAGACCGCGCCGTCATCCGCCAGCGCACGGAGGCTCAGCCTGGTGGCGAAAGGATTCCCGGCGAACTGAAAGGACGTCCTGAAATAACAGGTGTTGCGGCCCAGACCCACGGCGGTGGTCTTTGGCACCGGCACCGGCGCCAAGCCGCTCAATCTGGCGCGGAATCCGGCGGGGTTCGGAGAGCCGCCCTCGTTGACCGTGCGAAACTCGAGCGAGTTGGTTCCCGGGACAAAGCCGTTGCGAAGGATGAAAGGCGAACTGAAAGCGTTGAAGCCGGAAAACGTGATGCTGGTGCCGGCGCCATTGAGCAACACGCTGTTCAAAGTATTGTCCACGGCGACACTCAAAGTGATCTCCACCCGGCTGGAATCAAAGCCGGTCAGATTGAAAAACGTGCGGTAATGGTAGGAGCCGGCGGTAACGTTCGCCGTTCCAGGATTGACCGGTCCGATCCAGGCGGAGAACGAATCATTCGCCGCCCAGGCCGGATGGTTCTCAATCACCGTCGCAGGCACGGGCGGTGGCGGTGGTGAACCTTGGGCCGAAACGATCAACTGATAATGCGGGTCCGGATCCCCCGGTCCAATCGGGTCGCCTTGGGCGTCCAGCCCCGTGCTGAACAACGTGCCGATGGGTTGAGGCTCGCCGGCGGGCGCCGGAATGTTGCCCGCGTAAAAGAGGGCGCGGCCCGAAGGCCATTGGCTATCATCGAAATCGGCCGCGCGCCAGGCGGTGCCGAGATCAGGGCTGTCATCCTTGTATTTCCACGCCGTTTCCATCGACACCAGGATGGATTTCGTGATCGAGGAGGAGGGCGGGGGGAAATTGGCTTTTCCAGGCGTGCCGCCGATTTGCGCGCTTGCCCGCCAATTCGAGGCCGGGGCGCTGGCCGAGTTGGGATTGATCTTGGCCAAGGCGACGCCGCTGCCATCAGGACCCACTGGCCAGTCGCCTTCCACGCCATAGTCAACGGCGTCCATGAGCCGCTGGTTGTTATTGCGGAGTTCCAGAGGCTCACCCGAGTTGGCCAGGCGCCCCTGGAACGGACCATAGACATTGGTCAGACCCGTGGCCGTGGCCAAAGTGGCGGGAGAAATAGCCAGAACCAGGTATCCGCCCCCCGGCAGGACGGTGCCTTCCGAGAACCTAAATTGAATGCCGCCGTCGATGGACCAGCCGGAGAGGTCCATGTTCACGGCCATTTGATTGTGGAGCTCGATCCATTCCAATCCCGATTCGTTGCTGGCGGGATGGTACATGATCTCGTTGATGACCACCGTGCTGTCGGCGCGGGCGGCCAGCGAGAAAATCAAAGCAGCCAGAAACCAAAGAAGCGGCTGGCCCGACTTGCGCAGAAACGTGCTCAAGAGAATGATAGGCTGACTATTTCTTCAACGATGCCGGCCGAAAGCAACACGTTATTGCTCTCAACGCCCGTGTTAAAAAGCCCCGGAATTGGAGCGCCCGGGAGCAAGAGTATCCATGAACAGCAAGTGTAACTTGCCACAGCCAGTAAAAGTGTCTTGATAGTTTCCATAGAGGAGTATTCTGAGCTTGGCTTGAATACTCCCACACCGTGCAAGCAGACGGCAATCTCTTATTTGGCAAACCGGCCAGAATAAGAATAGGGATCAAACTATCGCACGGACTTTGCAGCAGAGGCGGTTTTGTCAAACTGCCCTCGCGCCAGGTAAAGTCCGAGTCGAATATCCCAGCGCGGTCGAGCGGCAACCAAATCCGGTAGGGCGAGGCTCGTCGAGCCGTGACTTTTGGACGGACGGGATTCCACGGCTCGACGGAGTCTCGCCCTGCCAGGAAGGAAAAAATTCGCGCAAGCTGCGCAGACTCTTGTGGATAGTAGTCCGGAGCCGTTTACCATCTGATGAGCTGTGGGGACCGGCCGGAGGACATTTCCCTCGACGACGTGGATCGGCCAGTCTGCGTGCGGCACGCGCAGCAGACGGGGTTTTCTCAGGACCGGGCGGAGGCGTGCCTGAAATCCGCCTGCCTGCGGCGCGACGGCGTTCGGCGAGGCGGCGTTGCAGGACTTCCAAGATGTGCTCCTGCTCGTCCACCCGCAGCGACTCGATCACATCCAAAGTTTGAGCGAACGATGTCATGGCTGACAGAGCTTCAACACTTTTTAGACTAGAACTCTTGAACTTCGTCCAGCTTTCTCGCAAAACGTCAGCAACTTCCCGCTGCAAATCCCGGTCTTCATTATCGAGCGCAGCAAGCAAAAGATCAACGGCACTTTGATTGCCAATTTTCCCAAGGACCTTCGCAGCAGAATGCGGAACACGGCTTACAAAGATTCTTCGAGGTCTTAAGGCGCTCTGCCGGGCGAATCGCTATCCGAGAGTATTCGGACTCCTATTTTGGGAAACCGCTTTTATCGGGCGGTGTGGGTGCCGTAGAAGCAGACGCAACTTAGGGTGAGAAAGCCTGTTATCGGCAGCGCCAAAGTCTATCGGTTAATGAAATTAGATCGGCTGCAACATTGCAAGGGCGTCTCGCAAAAGCGCCCCTCGACCAGGCAAGGGCAAAAAGAGGAGAGCGAGTCCTGTAAAGATAACAGAGGTGGTCAGGTGGCCGAATTATTTCCAGCCTGACCACCCCGTGTTATCTTTACGGCTCGACACGGCAATCCCCGCCAGAATCACGATGCCGCCTGCGATTTGCAGGGCGCTTAAGCTTTCGTGCAGGAGCAGCCAGGCGAGCGCAGCCGCCACCACCGGTTGCAGCAAAAGGCTGACGGAAGAGAAGGAAGCGGGCAGATGAGCCAAAGCGTAAGCAATAAACCCTTGTCCGCCAATGTGGCTGACCAGCGCCAGCGCTGCCAAAACCAGCCAACCGGCTATCGTAACCACCAGCACGGATTCTCCCGAAAGCAAGGCGACCACCAGGAGGATGGGACAACTAACGAGTCCCGACCAAGACATGATCGAGGCGGTGGAAAACGAGCGTCTCAGTTGTTTCACCATCAGGAGGTAGGCCGCATAGAAAACGGCGGTGGCAAGCCCCAGCAAATCGCCGAGCACGTGCGAAGCCGCCAACTGCCAACTGTTTCCGACCAAGAATCCACCGCCTGTGACGGCCATAACCATTCCTAGGATCAGGGAAAGGGGGACTTTTTCAGCCAGGACAAGCCGCGCTCCCAAGGTCACAAGAAGCGGAGCACAGTTGAGCAGCAACGTGGAATTGGCCACCGCGGTGAACTGGAGCGACCAATGCCAAAACGCCAAGTCGCCCGCGAAGAAGAACCCTGTGGCCGCCAATCGACAGTAATCCGATCTGGTCTGCGGTCGGCGGGTCACAGGGCCTTGCGTTGGTGTGCCGCCCATCCAGAGCCAAAGCAAGGGCAGGGCAAGAAGGATGCGGTAAAAGGCCGTTGCGCTGGGGCCAACCTCGCTCCAGCGCACCAGAATGGGCGCGCAACCAATGCCGGTTGCTCCGGCCAGCAGGGCCAGGAAAGCCCGACGTTCCACCGCCGTCCATCGCATGGGCAACGTTTGTAACATGTTGCAGGAGATTTCGTGACCTTTTTCCCAAGAAAAGGCTTTTCAACCCGGTGCCGCTCGTGGATGACTTCGGAAGCATGCAAGGGCGCGTTGAAGTCGCCAACGGCGGGCCTGGAACGCTCCAGATCAACAACCATGCCGAGCTTGCGTCGAGATGATTGTCGATCGAGTCTCGCCTGCCATTTCCCGTCATTTCCTCACGCTGGTTCGTTCCTTCAGCCAGTCAAAATCGGTGCGTGGTGAGGCCGGGAACGAGCCGCCCACTCCGCCTTTGCGGGACGGCCGGATAGTGCCTTTGTCGCCACCCACGGCCCAACGATGCAATTCCGTGTGGCCGTCTGCAAACGAAAGGTTTGCCGCTCCGTCATGATGCGACCCCGGCAGATTGCCCCAGGCATATTCCTCGAGCCTGTTCATGAAAAAGCCGTCATTGATCGTGTCGGGATGTTCATCCATGAAGACAAAAACCTTGGTGGGATTGACCAGGTCAGCCGATTTGAAGAATTGCAGGTAATCCGGGTTGAATTTGTTGGTCAGTTCGCCGGGATTTCCGACCAGCGAATTCATGGAAACACTCCGGATGCGCGGGCCATTGTCTGCCACCGACCTGTCGGAAGGGCACTTGAAAATGGCGGCGGATTTGTTGACGTACGCGCCCAGCTTGGCCTCCGTCAGATAGAGAAGGTTGGTGTTGTCGTCGCTGGTTCCCCAATCCTGGACGTGATTGACCCAGTTCTCGCGCCGGCTCTTGGTTTCCGGCATGCCATGGTTGTTGACGAAGGAATCGCCGTTGTCGTCCGTATAGAAGAACCAGCCGAGCGACAACTGTTTGATATTATTGAGGCAGGCAATGCCTTGGGCTTTGGCTTTCGACTTGCCCAACGCCGGCAGCAGCATGCCGGCCAAGATGGCGATGATGGCCATGACGACCAACAGCTCAATCAAAGTGAATCCAGCCCGCCGGCTCGCACTTGGGGAGCAGGTCTGGCCTGGCTGCGGACACAGTTCATTCATAAAGCGGGCGCAGTGTTTCACATCGGGCATGCTCTTGTCGAGTCCAGGGCGTCGTGATGCGGACGAATGTCGGTGCTCTGCCCAACGACAAAAGTCTCCGTCGATCCCGCGATTCATAGAGGGTGTTACCACGGATGACTCAGCACGCCCTGCCTTGAAACCTGCTGAACTGCTCAGACTCTCCTTACGTCGGCTGCTATGAGGAAAGATTTTGGAGGCTTCGCCCTGCTCCTTGCACCCATCCTTGCTGCGTCACGGAGCGGCGCCCCGAAGGTAGCCGTGGACTTCGGTCCACGGGCAGGGCGAGCCAATTGGCATTGCGTTGCGGAGGAACGTTGCCCAGGAAAAGCGTTCGTGCAGGAGATTCTGGTCGCGCAACCCACGAGTGGCTGTCAGCGACCTCCGGCAGAGCCGGAGGGCTTCCAGAGGGAGTAAAGCGTCCTTGTCGCAAAGCTTACTTCCCCGGTCCGGCGGTGCGGCCAAGGCCGAATTGGTCCCCCACTCTGACGACTTTGCCCTCGCGAAAATGGACTTCAATAAACTTGGAGCTGCTGACCGGTTTGCCGCTTTCGTCCTTGAATGTGGCGATGATCTTTTTGCGGCGGGCGTCGATGACATCGGGCGTGTGGCACCAAGCGTAGCGGCCATCGAGACTGAAAGTCACCCAGCCATGCCCGCCTGTAGAAAGCTCCACGTGACCTTTTTCCTTCGGCGGCATTTGTGTCGCGTCAAAGATGAAGAGCTTCTTGCCCTCCTGATCGCTGATCCATAGCTCTGTCTCATCGGGCGTCAGACCCGCGCCGTGGGTGCGATGCAAAATCGGTGTGCGGCCGGCCAGAACGCGATGCGGCACTTCACCGGTCTCCAGGTTGACCACATCGAAGCCAACGTGCCGGCCAAGACAAACGTAGGCAAACCGGTTGCGGCTATCGACTGTGAAAGGAAACACTCCGGATTCGCCCACGCCCTTGATATGGCGAACCACGCTATCGTCGCTGGTGCGAAAGACGGTCAGATTCGTCTCCGTGCCCAGATACACGAACTGGCCATCGAGGCTGGCGAGACTATTGTGCGCCTGGACATTGACGGGGATGTTCTTCAGCAGGTTGCCATTCTTGGCATTGACCACCAAGAATCCGCTGTTCGTTCCGCGCCACCACCATCCCGTGGGAACATATATCTTCGCGCCGTCAGGGGTGATTGCGGCCCGGTCGCAACCGGCGTCATAGGTGCGCTCCCAAACAATCTTATCGGTCTCCAGATCCAGGCTGCCCAGCCGTCGGCCGGTGGTCGAGTAATAGGCGCAATGCGTCTTCGCGTTGGCGCAAAAACCGCGCAGACCCTCTTTGAAAGACGGCACATCAATCCGGCGCACGAGCTGATGCCCGTTGTCGATGTCGAAAACCAGGACGCCATTGCCCGACCGCCCGTCCAGTTGCGCGCCATCCGGGGTGCTAAAATAGAGGTAATGTTTCTCAGCGGAGTCCGCACCGGGAAGAGAGCAGCAGGAAATCAAACCAACCACGAAGAAAATCAAAGTTCGCATATCGTCATTCTATGGGTCCGGACTCCAGCCAGTCAAGCGGCGGCAGCAGCAGGCAGCGTAATGAATCAATCTCGGCGGGCCGGCGGAGTGCCGACGGGGCGGAGCGCCGGTTTCCAACCGGCTTGGTAGATTCAAGACGTGATAAGCCGCCTACAAGCCAGCGCTCCACTCGCCGCGATTGAGGGATCACCGCTCAGCAAAAATATGCAATCCCGAGTTCGCCCACTTCCTCTTTAACACGCCACGCCCGCCGTCTCCAGCAGCTTCAGGATCGCCACGGTGTTGAGCGCCGCCTTGGGAACGAAGGAAGTGACCTCCACGTACTCCGGCAGCTTGGAACCATCGGCGCTGCGCTCCGAGCAATGGTCATTGTCGCCCCATGGACCAAGGCCGTCCAGCGTCGGCACGGCGTCCCACAGCAGATTGCCGTCGCTCAAACCACCGCGTTCCTCGACGTTCACGGGGAGGCCGAGCTCCATGCCGGCTTGCTGCCAAATGGCCGCGAGGCGGTCGGTAATTGGATTCCGCGGCCACGGACGGCTTTCGCTCAGAATCTCAATTTTCACATCGCAGGCGAAACGATCCACGGGACTCCGCACTTCGCCGCGACCGGCCAGCGCGCGCAACGCGGCTTTGCCCCGCGCGTAGGCTGCAGGCGTGAAAGCGCGCAATTCACCTTCCGCGACGGCCTCGTGCGGCACGCGGTTCAACACCGTTCCCCCGGCCACCGTGCCGACATTGAACGTGAGGTCGTCGGCGTAATCCGTCAGCGCGGCAATCTGCTGCAGCGTATGCGCGAGTTGCACAATTGCGTTCGCGCCGTGGCGATGCTTCGCGCCCGCATGCGCGCCGCGACCGTTGACCGCGACCCGCCAGGTGGCCCGGCCTTTGCGCGCCACCACCATCAGGTGTTCGTCGCCCAGGCGGCCTTCCGACTCAAAGACCAGCGCCGCGAGCGTTTCACGGTCGAAGCGGCTGCGGCAGACGTCGCCGAAATCGTGCGAGAGCGCCTCTTCGGACGAATTCCAAAACAGACGCCAGGTGATTTCCTCAAAGACCGCCGGCGCCTGTGTCCGGAGCGCGGATAACACCAGCCACATCATGACCGTGCCGCCTTTGATGTCGTGCGTGCCCGGACCGTAGATGCAGTTGCCTTCCCGCTGCCAGCGGAAGTTGTTCCGCGCTTCTTCCTCGGGCGGAAAAACCGTATCGAGATGCGACACCATCGCCAGGGAGCGCTGCGAGCGCCCGCGGCGCGTCAGCACAAGATGCTCACCCCACGCCGGATTCGTGGACGGGACAGACTCTGCCTTGAATCCGAGCGGGGCAAAGCACTCGGCAGTCAACCGACCCAGCCGGTTCACTCCTTCCGGGTTGCCCGTAAAACTGTTGATCCCGACCATCTGCCGCAGCAGGTCCAGCGCGACCGGCATTTGGCCGTTCAAAAAATCCATCAGTATTGCAGCGTTTTGCATGAGCGCCAGCGTGGGGCGATTTCGCACCAGGGTCAACTTCACGATTAGCGGAACGATTAGGCGGCGTTCGCGTAACAGCCGACGCGAGAAGGCTTTGACGGTTTCGATGAAAAGACAACTGGGGCTACTCCGGATGGTGGTGCTCGTGCGAAGCCGGGCCAGGTTTGGCGGCGAGTTTGTACGACTTGACTGCCCACGGCGTGGCTTGTGACTCGCCTTCGCGGACTCTGTAAAAGCGGTCCATGGGCATGTTGCTGATGACCTGCGTTTGCCCGGTGACAGGCCAAGAGATTTCGATGGATTGTATCGCCTGGGCGCGGCCCAAGCCGATTTCCCGTCGCAGCGGCGAAGCCCCAAAGCTGCCGCCCGTGCTGACGGTCCTGTAAATCGCGCGCTCGCCTTGGTCCGTTTTCACGTTGACTTTGATCCTGGCGCCTATTCCCGCCCGGTTCGATTTCACCCCGTCGAGCTTGAGCGTGATCCAATGGCTGCCATGGCCGGGATTTTCATACAACGCGTTGCGGGCGAGGTCGCCGGTGTAAGCTCCGCCCATGTCTTCATGCACGTCTTGGTCTCCGTCATTATCAATATCGCCGAAAGAGATGCCGTGTCCTTTCTGAAGGTGGCCAAAGCCTCCCGAAGTCGTGACATCCTCGAAGTACTGCCCCTCGTGGTTGCGGAACATTCGGTTGGGAATCAGCGTCGCCAGATCGGGATTGCCCGTGCCCAGATAGAAGTCCAGAAAACCATCATTGTCCAGATCACCGAAGTTGGCGCCCATGGCGAGGAGCACCCGGTAAAGGCGCGCGGTCTTTGTGACGTCCGTAAAAGTGCCGTCGCCATTATTGTGGTAGAGCCGCGCACGCTCGGCTGCATGCGGCAATCCCATGTAATCCGCGGCGACATCGCCGGCGTTGGCAATCCGATACCCGGCCACGAAGAGATCCAGCCGGCCGTCGTTGTCGTAGTCGAAAAACCACGTAGGAAAGCTGAAGCGGGGCTCGGTCACTCCGGCGGCCTTGGTGACATCAGTAAACTTCCACCTCGACTTGCCGGCGCCCGGAACGTCTTGTGGGCCATCATTGCGAAACAGGTAATTGGGCCCGTTAAGAACGGAAAGATAAAGGTCGGGCAGCCCATCGTTGTTGTAATCACCAGCCGCCACGCCTTTGACGTACGCTTGGACGGCGACGCCACTTTCCGCCGCCACTTCAGTGAACGTTCCGTCTCTATTGTTGCGGAACAACTCGCACGGATGAATCTCCCGGCCTGAAGATTCGTTGCCGATGAACAAATCGATCCAGCCATCGTTGTTGTAGTCAAACCACGCCGCCGTCTGCGTCGGATGAAAGCTGAGCAACCCGGCCTCTTCGGTGACATCGGCGAAGGTCCCATCGCCGTTGTTGCGCAGCAGGGAATTGGGATGCCTCCCTTCCGACTTGAACCAGGCGCCGCGCAAGACCAGCACGTCCGGGTGCCCGTCGTTGTTGTAGTCCGCTTGGATCAGGTTGAGGCCGCCGGTCTCGCCTTTCAAACCCGCTTCCCTGGTGCGCTCCGCAAACGCACCATCGCCGTTGTTTCGGAACAGGCGCATCTGATCGTGGAAACCAATCGAGGAAACCATCACGTCCAGAAAACCGTCGCCGTCAAAATCCTCCAGCACACTGCCGCCCGAAAGCTCGTTGACGTCGAGTCCGACCTCGCCCGCGACATTTCGAAACGGCTTGATGTCATAGTCCGAGGCGAAAACCTTGGGAGGAATCAGCCATTTAGCAGGCACTTTGTCGGGGTACTCGCCGACCGTCATGAAGGCAATGTTCAAGAGCCACCTGGCCTCCAGGTCATCCGGAAACCGCTCCAGCATCTCCGTCAGGACTTTGATGCCGGCGCGGGAGCCACGCTGGTTTTTGTGAATGCCCCCGCCGCGGATCGGCAGCAGACACGCCTCACTCGAATGCGTCGCCAGGCAGTTATCTTGTTCGCCCAGCCGCAGGTGACACAGCGCCTGGTAAAAAAAGAGCAGACGCTGGTTCTTCATCAGGAAATCGGGATTGTGCTGTCGCGCCATCGCCTCCAAATCGGCGAAGGCCTTGATGGCCTCTTCGGTCCGGCCGGCATTCAGCAGTTCCACGGCGTACTGCGGCATCAAATCGATCACCTCCAAGGTGGTCTGCTTGCCGGCCAGCCTGGCGCCGAACAAGGCGGCTCGCTGACTGCTGAGAAACGGAGCATTGTCTGGGTTCGCCTTCGCCACCGTCTTCTCCAATAGTTCTGCCATGCGCCGTGTGCCGGGCGCCTGGTAAAAGGCATTCGTTTCCGCGACGGCGTCGCGCGGCATCATCAAAAACGCCAGCACACAACAGCCGTGACTTAGAAAATGTATGATCCTCATGTTGTTTGAGCTTGCCCAAAGTCTGGAGCGCGGTCAGCACTATGGCAAGCCGGATTTCCTCGCCACGCACAGCTTACACAGGAGACTGTGGGATGAACTGCAAAAGTGGTTGAACCCTCCGCCTGAGGGTAGGGCGCGTCACCCCGTGCGCGCCGTCCACCGCGTCTAGCCAGCCAGCGGCGCGCACGGAGTGACGCGCCCTACCACCTTCGCTTGTAGCCTATTCCACGGCCTTGGCAGTAAGCGCATCTCCGCATGAGGACAGGCTTCTGTGCGGTAGGTCTCCTGACCTGCCGGTAGCGGCCTTCTCCGAAGACCAGCCAGATCTCAGTGCGGACGACCAGTTTTCCTGGGAGCCGGAGGCTCCCGGAAACGGCAGACCGGACCTGCCCGCCGATCGGCAGGCGGGGGTCCGCCCCACATCCAAGCGTCCTCATTCGGAGATGCGCATGCCTGTGCGAGCCGGGAGTCTGGCGAATGACAATTCAACCAAGGGTCTGTGCGCGACCAAGCCGGACGCGTGCAAATTAAATCCGGGCGAGAGTGAGCGAGGGGCGGGACAGTTTCAGCGCAAGCCGGGCGCGTGCGACCAGGACTCCGGGTCTGTGCGCGGCAAAGTCCAGCCCGTGCCAGGCGGACTCTGGGCCGTGGCAGAACCATTCTGGGCGATGGCAGGCGAGCGCTGGCCTGTGGCAATCGGCGTCTGGGTCTGTGCGAGCCCAGGCCTGGGTGTGTGCACATCGGGGTCAAGGTATGTGCGAGATGGGGTCAAGGTGCGTGCAAATCGGCCATTTTCCCCTGTAAATACGGGTTTTTCGTGAAAAACCTGCTTTTCACGGTAGGGCGCGTCACTCCGTGCGCGCCGGGTATCCGTTCGCAAGGTAGGGCGCGTCACTCCGTGCGCGCCGGGTATCCGTTCGCAAGGTAGGGCGCGT
>ERZ1292640.2259-Hain-H43-02um-R1-2259-length-15458-cov-45_pt1 | contig 15458 bp, 5 predicted proteins | sample MGYA00564404_ERZ1292640 | MGnify/ENA primary metagenome ERZ1292640 (study PRJEB36523, sample SAMEA6512636) | groundwater metagenome | collected 2019-01-08 | study: AquaDiva: Metagenomics assemblies of 32 groundwater samples
CCACATCTTCAAGCAGCGCAGAGGCATTCGCGCAGCGGTCTGGGCGCCTCCAGCGCGGAGGCGCAATTCCGCTGACCCAGAAGACAGTTCCACGTCCTTTCCGGAGATCAATCGCTTATCAGAAAGATCAGGGGCCGGACGTCCTCTTCCGGTGTCGATTCCCAGTAGCGCACCAGGACCGTGTAAAGCATCATTCCTGTTTCGCCTTCACCCCAGAGGAGATAACGGAAGGCTTGTGTCATGGGGTGCTGCCGACTGAGCCCGATGAAGATGCTGATCGGATCGATCGTCTCGCTCAAGTACGCGATCGTGTTGGCGATGGCGACGGCCCCGGAGACCTCGATCAGGAAGTTCTCCCCCTCCTTCCGAAGACGTAGGCGCAACGGGGCGAGAAAGTCGCTCCGATTGTCCAGGAGCCGGACGTGGACGAACGCCAGCGTGCCCCGCACGGCCGAGTACTTTCGAATCTCGGCGGTCTTGCGCGCGATCGACTCGGCGCTCATCGTCCGGATCGGGACCAAGTTGACTTTCTTGCCCACCAGGGAAGGCCAGAGGCGGGAGGAGAGTTCGTCGGCTGATGTCACTTCGGCGACGCGCAGTTCCGTGGCGCGCCGCCAGCGGCTGACGCCGCTGAAGGCGAGCACGCCGATAATGAAGCAACTGGCGATGATGATGCCGTCCGGACGTTCGATCACGTTATCAATGAGCGTGAACAGGAAGACGCCGCTGACCAGCCAGAAATAGAGGCTGAGAGCTCGGGTGGAACGCGATTCGCGCCACAGGGCCAGCGCCACCGCCACCGCCGCCGACAGGATCAGAGCCAGCACGCCTGTGGCGTACGCCCCGGCCTGGGCCTCCACGCGCGCGCCGAAGTATAGCGTGATCACGACGGCGATGGCGAACAGGACCAGCACCACAGGCCGGCGATAGACCACCCATTGCGGAGCCATGCCAAAGCGCGGCAGGTACCGGGGAATCAGATTCAGCAGGCCGGCCATGGCCGACGCGCCGGCAAACCACAGGATGGCGATGGTGGCGAAATCGTAGGCGGTGCCGAACGTGCTCCCGAGCAGGCCGTGGGCCAGGTACGCGATGGCCCTGCCACTGGCCGGACCTCCGATACGGTACTCGTGCTCGGGAATCAGCAGCGTGACGAAGCTCGACGCGAGCAGCATAAGGCTCATGATCAACGCGGCCGCCGCGAGCAGTTTCCGGGTGGCGGCAATCCTTCTCCGCGGGACCGCCGCATCTTGCTCGGAGCCGCCGGAGACCAGCGGCATGACCGAGACACCGGTCTCGAACCCGCTCATCCCGAGCGCCAGCTTGGGAAAAATGACGGCGGAGGCCAGCAGCAACGCGGTCCAGTCGCCATGCGCCGCCAAGTCGGCCCGCCAGTGTAACATCAGCTCCGGTCGTCGCGCGATCTCGACTAGGCCCCGGGTCAGCACCACCGCGTTCAGCACCAGGTAGGGAATGGCGACGGCCGCCGCCAGGCCGATGGCCTCCACAAATCCCTTCAGAAAAACCAGGGCCAGCAGGAACAGCAAGCCGATCGTGACGCCCACCCGCGCCTCGCCCAGCCAGGGGTGCAAATAGGGATTTTCCAGCGCGTGCTGAGCGGCGTCTGCGGCTGAGAGCGTGATCGTAATGACGAAATCAGTGGCCGCAAACCCCAACAGTACCAGTACAAACCCCTTGGCCCGCCAGCCGGACAGGAGGTGCTCGAGCATTGCGATCGAGCCCTGGCCGGCATAGGACCGCGCGGCCACCTGCGCGTACACGGGCAAGGCGCCGAGCAGCGTTACGGCGATGAGCAGCGCGGTGGCGAGCGGGGATAGCGCACCCGCTGCGAGTAACGCAATTCCGGGCTGGTACCCGAGCGTGGAGAAGTAATCGACGCCCGTCAGCCACAACACGAGGTACCAGGGGTGTGCCGTCCGACGGCTCGTCTCTTCATCCAGGCCACCGCCGGCTGAAAACCAGCGACCCAAGGCCGTTCTCGGCGGGGCAGTGCGCCCGGAGGCGAGTTCGGCTATCGGACTGGGCACATCCTGCTGCATACGTTTCCCCGCGAGAGGTGCTGGCCGACCATGATCCTCCGCTGATTCACGGGCGACCGGCTCTTGCTTCGCCGATGGACCGCCGCTTGTGTTCCGGGGCGGCCATCTTATGCGAGCAATACGACAACCAGTGTAACCGGATCCGACCTTGGGTCACTGGCGAGCCGTGGTGTCCAGCAACAGCCTTGCTTGTCCGCACGGCCTGACCGAGGATGTTCGGCAGCGGCGTCTGCCAGGTGAGCCATGACCGGCACTTGCCGGACCGGGTGTCAACGGTCGTAGTTGGCCTGGATGGGGAGGGCGAAGCCGGCCACTTCGACGACTCGGAGTGACAGGCGTGGCGGGACGCGCAACCGCCGGAGAAGGTTGTTGTGAAGGAGCGGCGCCTGCCGGCTCGGCCACGATGAGGGAACGCGGTACCAGCCATTCAACTGCTTCTGGAAAATCTCGCCGCACACCTCTTCCAGATACTCGCGGGCCTCTTCCTCGTTCTCACATTCTGGAAGCAAGTAGATCGTTTGGCTCTCGCCGGAGATCCTCCAGACTCAACTCGCCACTCGTCGGATCTACCCGATGCAGCCAGTCCAGGAATGGCTGGCCCGGCATCACTACGACCGCTGTTCGGTTGATGGTGATCATCCTGTCAGCGCCTGACGCCTTTCCCCTCAGGCTGCCTGCCGATAATAGTAGTTCAGCATCCCGCCCAACCGCTCCGGCGCCGGTTCCAAACCGTGCTCCTTGAGAATGTTCGCGATGGCGCCGCGGGCCACGATTCTTGCTCCCATCGTCCTTCTGGGCGATCAGCTTCGGGCCAGGCCAGCAGGGTTTCAACAGTCGAAACGGGTCGAAGGTCCGGCGCATTGGCACGGGATAACAGCCAAGGTTCCTGCAACGGGCACTGTAACCTGCACCATCTGAGGCAGATCGAGTTCTTGGACACTACGGGAGTGGGCGCTGCGGTTCAAATAGCGCGCACGCGACCTTCGATGCGCGATTCGATGCGTTTGGACTTGGCCGCGTAGCCGTACAGGGCCAGGGTGAAGGGCACGTTGGTGGTCTGGTATTCGATCTTGCGGAAGCGGCCCGCGAGCAGCATGGTCTCGCGCTCGACTACCTGTCCTTCCAGCACCACCGTGTAGACGCGGTCCGGGACCAGGCTGCTGGAGACGATGCGCTTGCCCGCGCGATCGAACGTGTACCGCATGCCGGAGACCTGCACCAGGCGGTCTCCGGCAGCCACGTTCGCGGCCAGGATTTCGGCGATGTCGCGCCCGCTCCATCGCACCGTGACCAGGTACTGATCGAACGGACGGCTGCACTGAATCAGGTCGATCACGTCCACCGCGCCGGCGGGAATGGGCAGGCCGCGGTAGTGCATGCGGTTGTAGAGAGCGATGTCGACTCCGGTGGCCGCACGCATGGCGTCGGCGATCCAGTTGGCGAGCGGAGATTCGTCGCCTTGAATATCCAGGGCTCGCGGTGCATGCGCCACCGGATGGTTCCGCCAGCCGGTGAGGGAATACGGGCGCCGCGGGCGGGGCCGGCCGCCGATGGGAAGTTCCTGTTCCGCCGTGAGCGCGCCTTCGAAGGCGAGATCCCCGTTCACTTCTACCCGCACGGGGCGGGTGAGGTCGAAGACTTCGCCGTCGGGCAGGAAGACAAGTTCGCCCACGTTTTCCACGTCGAAGATGGCGCGATTGCCGTCCGCGCGCGCCCTCACCACGGCCATTTTGCCCGGCTCCGCAATGGACTCCACCGAACTCCACCATGCGCGGCCGTGCAGCGGGGTATCCACCTCGAAAACGTACTCGCGCGGGTGCGCCGTGCGGCGCTGCTCGAGCAGCCAGCGCACCACCGCATCCAGATGTTGGATCGGACCGAAGTGGCCCTCGCCCGGCGCCTCGGTGAAGCGCATGGGGCAGTGGAGCGCGCGCATGCGCTCCACGCCCACGGCCACGCCCACGCGGTAATACTCCTCGTCCGTCGCGCCGCCGATCCACCAGAACGGCACGTGGCCGGCATTAGCCGCGAGCCAGGGGAAGCTGTAGGGTGCGGCCAGCGGAGCCGAGGCGGCGAAGATGTCGGGATGGTGCAGCGCCAGGTATGCCGACCCGCTGCCGCCCATGGAGTGGCCGGTGAGGTAAATACGGTCCCCGTCCACGCGGTACTGCCGGCGCACCTCCTCCAGCGTGCGGAAGAGTTCGTATTCCCCCACGCCGCGGTACTCGGTCTTGCCGCGCGCGTAGGGGCTCACCACGATGGCGCCGTACTTCTCCGCCGCGGCGTTGATGGCGCCAGGGCCGTAGCGCGCGTCGTCGAAGAAGACATTCTGATTGCTGCTGGTGCCGTGCAGGGCGAAGATGAGCGGCCAGGGGCGGCTGCCGTCGTAGGAGGTGGGGACGAACAGCCGGTAAGGCTGCTCGGCGCCATCCACTTCGGAGCGGTAAGTGGGAACCACCTGGATGCGCCCCAGTTCGTACCAGCCGTCCTCCCGGCGGCCCGCGATGGCCAAGCGGATGGCGGGCTTGCCGGTGAACGGATCGAGCAGCGCGAGGTCCAGCGCGTACTCCCCATGCGGCATGTCCGGCGGCACGAACACGACGCCATCGTAGAGGTTATCGCCGGGCAGCCAGCCGCGGATATCGGCGCCGGTGGTGAGCACCTCGGTGCGTTTGCCGCGCAGCCGCAGAGCCAGCGGAAAGCGCCGGTAGGCCGGCGCCACGCCCTTGTTCTCCCACCAGGAAGTGAACGCGAGCCTGGCCCGCGGCGCCGCGGCCGCCGGGAAGGTGAACTTCCGCAGCACGAAGCGATAGCCCATGCGCTTGAGCCACCGCTCCACGTTCTGGCGCCACTCGGGCGGCACCGCGGAGGACTTGGCGTTGAACGAAGAGATGTGCCACTTCAGCGACTGGTCGATGATGTAGTCGATGTCGAAGCCTTTGTCCTTCCAGTCCCCGATAACGCCGCACACTTCCATGCTGACCGGCGCACGGCGCCAGGCGTCGGCCACGCCATAGCGGATGATCTGCTGCGGGTACCAGTCGAGCATGTGGGACCACTCGGGACTTCGCATCCCCATGTTGCCGAGGCAGTCCACACGCCAGCCCACATCCCTGCGGCCAAGCGCATAGCCATTGGTCTTTTCGTCGGCAAGCTGCATGAGAAGTGGAGTCTTGGGGAAGGCTTCGAGGTAGGCGTCGATAAGCGCCGCGCGCGTGGCATCGCGCAACCGTTCCGAGCCGGCGCCTTCACCCCACGCCGCTACGATAGAGACGTCCACCGCCTCGAGATCGGGGCGCCCGTCGTAGCGCTTTCCGAGAGCCCTCACAAGATCCCCGAAGTGCTTCGCGTAGCGCGGATCTTCGGGGTCCACGAGCCACTTCGGCAGGGCCAGCTTCCGCCAGGGGCCGACCATCTGCCGGTACCAGGGCGGCACGTCCGCAGCGACTCCTTCGACGCCCTGGTAGGCCACCGCGTCCTCCTCCGTGCGGCCGTGCGGCGCGACGCGCAGCATCAGGGTCTGGCCGCGCTCGCGGGCGGTCTGCAGGGCTTGATCGATCGACTCCCATTGATAGCGGCCCTTCTCGGGCTCGAGGAACTTCCAGTAGATGCGCCAGTAGGCGATGGTGGTCGGCGGATGGCCGGGATTTTCCAGGCTCCCGGTGAACGGCTGGTAGGCGATCGGCAGGCCTTCGGTCCATCCGCGACCTTCGTTCAGGCGGTCGCCGTTGAACCGCTGGAAGGTCATGAAGCCGATGCCGGGGTTCAGCAGGACGTCGCCGATCTCCTTCGGCCGGACGACGACGTCCTGCGCCAGCGCCACCCCGGCGGAGAGCGCGGCGAGCGCCTGTGCTATCAAGACACCTCCGCGCCCAATGGCGGCGCCCGGCGCGCGCCGGCCTCGGTGGCCACCGTTCAAAACCGCACCACCAGCGCGAACTGGATGGTGCGCGGCAGCGCTTTGGTGGCGGTGACCACGCCGAAGGTCGAACTTGTCGGGCTGGTGTCGGGAGCCTCGAATACCGGGTGGTTGAGCGCGTTGATGGACTCGGCGCGGAAGTCGAGGCTGAAGCGCTCGGTCAGTTTCGTCTTCTTGATGGCCGACAGGTCCAGGTAGTTGATGGGGTCCGAGCGCAGACCCGAGAAAACGGAAGGCTGCGTGCGAACGTTCGAGGCGAGCTGCCTCCGCGAGTCGCGCTCGAATCCTTCGGTGTTGAACCAGCGCTGGATCGTTCGCCGGCTGGCCGGAAGGACGATGTTACGCGCGTCCCCGTAATAGATGAAGTTCCCGAGCCCCAGCGGCTCGCCGCTCTGCCGCTGGAAGATGCCTTCCAGTTGCCAGCCTTCCAGCAGCTTGCCGGCCGGGCCGCCGCGGCGCGAGGCGAACCGGCGGCCGCGGCCAAACGGCAGCTCATAGATGCCGTTGACGACCACGCGGTGGGTGCGGTCATTCGGAGAGATGCGACGCTCCGGCGCCGGATCCATCGCGTTCAGGAACGAGATGGCCTCCATGTTTTTCGACCAGGTCCAGGAGCCCATCACGGTGTAGCCCCTCGAGAAACGCTTCTCGATGCGCGTCTGGAGCGAGTGGTACCAGGAGTATCCGTCGTTGGTCTGCATGCTGATGCCGGTAAAGTGCGGGTAAGGGCGGAGCAGCGTGGAAACCGATACCCGGCTGCTCGACAGCCCGGTTCCGGGGAGCAGCGGATAGAAGGGGTTCGGCACCTGGGTGCTCAACCGGTCGATGGTAGGTTGGTCGCGCACCGGCGACCGGCTGAGGAACGCCACCGGCGTCCCGTCCAGCTCGCGGCTGACGAGCATCGCCGTGCCGCGGCTGCCGACGTAGTTGATGTCGGCGACGAAGTCAGAGATCAGTTGCCGCTGGAAGCCGGCCGACCAGCGCTGGTTATAAGGTGTTCTCGGCCTGGAATTGAAGAAGCTGATCCCGCGGCCGAGAAAGGTGGCGATCCCGTCCCGGTTCCCCGCCGGCTGTTGGAGCCTCCCCTCGGGAATGGGATTCGCCAGGGTCGCCTGGTAAGTGACGCCGTTATCCAGCGTGGGGATGATGGAAGTCGTCTGACTGTATCCGGTCTGGATGGGGGTGCGGGTGGTGATGCCCAACTGGTCGAAGAAGACGCCGTAACCGGCGCGCAGCACCGTCTTCGGATTGAGGGAGAAGGCGAGCCCGATTCTCGGTGCGAAATTGTGTCCCGGGGCCTCCCAGAGTCCGCGCGGCTGGCCGCCGGCGCCGGCGTACGTCAGCCCTCCCTTCGCTTTGAACTGGCTCACCGGAACCTCGGGGATCGGGCTCCGGGCGTAGTTGGCGAGGGCGGCCGCTTCAATCGGGCTCCCCACCGCGAAGTCGAACCCGCGGACGCTGCGGTTGTAGCGTTCGACCACCGGACCTTCATACTCGTAGCGCAGGCCAAGGTTGACGGTGAGCCGGCGGGTGAGCTTCCAGTCATCGTGGAGGAAAGTCCCGAAGTAGCGGGTCCTGGCGGCGTAGCTGTCGTTGAGATCGACGCCCCCGCCATCCACCACGCCCATGAGCAGGCCGGCGAGACCGGTCCCCCGCGGCGCCGACGGCGAGTTGTCGAACGGCCCGTTGAAGTATCCGCCAAACGTGTACCTGCCGGCGCGGCCGCCGAGGCTGAACACGTTGGCGAGGTAGACGCGGAAATCAGCGCCGGCGCGCAGACTGTGCCGCCCCTGGGTGCGCGAAACGCTGCCGAAAAGGGAATGGATGTCGGAAAAGTTCCCGTCGGGATTCTCCGTATTCAGGCCCTGGTAGCCGCTCGGGGAAATTCGGGGAAACACCAGCGCCATCGGGGCAATGCCCTCGGTAATCCACTTGGGAAGGCCGAGGCTGGCCGGATCGAACCCGCGCGTCTCCAGATCGTGAATGGAGATGAACCGCGTGTAGCCGCCACGAGCATTGATCACCGTTTGAGGGTTCACCGCGTATACGTAGTCGAGCGCGCCCCCACGGTTCTTGTAGTAAAGGTTGTTTCCCGAGGCCTTGGGGAAGTAGTGGCGGTACGGTCCCTGGAGCCGCTTGCTCGCCACCACGCGGCCGAAGATCCTCTGCCGGTCGGTGAGGGCGTGATCGGCGCGGCTGCTGATGCTGTAGTAACGGTCGGGCTCGGCCTTGCCGTAAAAGTAATTGGCCCCGCCATCCGCGGACCCCGGCTGGTTCGGCGGCGGATAGTGGTCCACGATCTTGGCGCCGATGGAGCTGATGCGGCTTGAGGGAATGACGTTGCCGGGCAGCGGCTGGCGGCTCAGGCGCCCGGTCCCTAAGTCTCGGGTAGTGAACGGATCGTAGAGCTGGTACTGGGCGCCCAGCGCGAGCAGGCTCGACAAATCGCCGGTCCGCGTCGGCACTGTCGGTATCGTGAGGGCACGCACGTCTTCGAGCACGTTGTGCCGGATGCCCTCATAACCGAAAAACCAGAAGGTGCGGTCCTTGCGCAGGGGGCCGCCGGCCGTGCCGCCCCAGCGGTTGAACGTGGAGGCGGGCCTCGGCAGCCCCGCCTTGTTGTTGAAGAAGAGGTTGGAGTTCAAGGCCCGGTTCTGGAGGAAGTGGTAGAACGAGCCGTGCAGCAGGTTGGTGCCCGCCTTCAGGCTGACGTTCACCCAGGCGCCCGAGGAATGCCCCTGAGAGGCATCGTAGCTCGCGGTCTCCACCTTGTATTCCTGGATGAACTCGACCGACGGCGTGTAGGCCGAGACCCTGCGCCAGGTGTCGGCGACGCCGTCGAGCTGGAACTCGATGCTTTGGCGCTGCGACCCGTTGACCGAGGTCTCGGCGGCCGCGCTGTCGAACGGCCGTGTCCAGGCCACGTTGCCCGAGAAGGTCACGCCGGGCGTCAGCAGTTCCAGCATGAACGGGTTGCCGTGGACGAGCGGAAGGTCCGAGATGCGGCGGTTGTCGATCACGGTGCCCAGCGAGCTGCTGGCCGTCTCCAGCAGGGGAGCGCCGGCTTCGACCACCACTCGCTCGCTGACCTGGCCGACTTCGAGGACGATGTCGAGCGACATGCGGTCGTTCACGCGGACGCCAACGCCGGCCCGCTCGAAACGCTTGAAGCCCTGCTTTTCGACGGTCACGGTGTACTGGCCTGGGAGAAGAAAATCCAGCGTGTAATTGCCTTGCGCATTGGTTTCGGCCCGCGCGGCCACGTTGGTGGCCACGTTGACCGCCCGCACCGCGGTTCCGGGGATAACGGCGCCGCTGGGGTCCGTGACCAGGCCCGTGATCAAACCGCGATCGCCTTGTCCGCGGCATGGCCACGCCAACAGAAGCGCCGCGAAGCCGCACAAAACAGCTCGCCGCATCATCATGCCTGCCCTCCTTCGTGATGATCGATACTATGTAATCTATGGATGGAAGTCAAGGAGAAGACCGAAGCATGCGCCGCAGGGATTTTTTCGCCAGTCCATTGATCGCCACGGCCGGCGTTAGCTCGGCCGCTTCGCCGGCGCGGATCGAGAGCCGCCACTTGAAGCTCGAATACGATCTGAGCTCGGGCCGGGCCAGCCTCTTCACCGCCAAGGGCTCCCCGCTACTGTTGAATGCGACCGCGGCGGCCGTGTTTGCCGCCGGCGAGCGCCTCGCTTGCGACACGAGCTACGCTCGCAGCAGCCGCCTGGACAAGTCGGACGCGCCCGGCATCGAGGGCGAACAACTGGTGGTGATCTGCACCGACCGCGGCCGTACGCTGGACCTGGAGTCCCGCATCACCCTGTTAAAGGACCGGGCCGGGGCGGTGTTCGAGCTCGTGCTGAGCAACGTCTCCCGCCAGGAGCTGGTAGTCCGCCGCGCCGAGCCGCTCCGGGCGCTGCTGGACGAAGACGCCGGCTGCTACTTCAGCGCGCGGCAGGCGCTGACGCACGGCTACATGCACCACGATCCGGGCGGGCTGATGGACCTGGGCCGGCCGCACCGCGAGTTCGCCAGCTTCTGGAACGTCGCGCTCCACAACCCCAGCGCGACCCTGGTCCTTGGCCACCTCGACAACACCGACGCGGAGGGCCAGGTGGCCGGCGGCGGCCAGATGACGCGGGGCGGGCCGAGCAGCCAGGTGGGCATCAGCCTGGTGGCGCGCTCGTTGTACGGCCGCTGTTTCGTCTTGAAGCCCGGCGCCAGCGTGAGCTCCGGCCGCGTGCTCCTGCTGCTCTCCGCCGACCCGTTTGCCGCCCTCGAACACTACGCCGAGACCTGTGGCCGCCTGCGCCAGGTGAAATTCAACCCGATCATCAACGGCTGGTGCTCGTGGTTCTACACCCACCTGACCGCCACCGAGGAGGAGCAGATCGCCAACGCCGAGTTCATCGCCCGGCGCCTGAAGCCTTACGGCATGGAGTGGGTGCAGATCGATGACGGGTATCAGCGCGCCTTCGGGGACTGGGAGGCAAACGAACTGTACCCGCACGGCATGAAGTGGCTGGCCGCCAGGATCGGCGAAATGGGCCTCAAGCCCGGAATCTGGATTGCCCCTCACGTCATCTCCGAGGACACCGACGTCGCCAGGCGTCATCCCGAATGGCTGCTGCACGACGCCAAGGGCAACATCCAGCGGACGGGAAGCTCGCGTCCGAAAGCATCACTTTCGCTCGACGTCACGCATCCGGGCGCGCGCAAGTGGCTGTTCGAGCTGTTCCGGACCATCCGCCACGACTGGGGCTACCCGTTCATCAAGCTGGACTTCCCCGGCTGGACGATCCTGGCCGCCGAAAAATACTACGATGCCGGCCTCAGCAAGGCGCAGGCCTACCGGCTGTTCTTGAAGACGGTGCGCGACGCGGTCGGGCCGGATTGCCACCTCCTGGACTGCGGTCCGGGATCGACCGGCGTCGGGCTGGTGGATAGCATGCGCGTCGAGCAGGACTCGGGGCGTCTGAACTGGCATCATTACGCGAAACGGTTCAACAGCAACGCGCCGTCCATGGCGGTCCGCTACTACTTCCACCAGCGGGCGTGGATCAACGACGCCGACCACCTGGGCCTGGCGCTGATGACCGTCCCACAGGCGCAAGCGGCGGCCTCGATTATCGCCCTCTCCGGCGGCACCGTGATCTCGGGCGACCGGCTGTTCCAGCTCGACCCGCTGCGGCTGGAGATCCTCAAGAAGATCCTGCCGGCCTACGGCCAAGCGGCGCGCCCGCTGGATTTGTTCGAGAAAGCCTATCCGGAGGTGTTCGCGCTTCCCGTCCGGCGGGAGTTCGAGACCTGGCTCGTCCTGGCGTATTTTAACTGGGACGAGAGCGCGCAGGTTACCCGCGAGCTCGACCTGGCGCGGGCGGGGCTGGCGGCGGAGAAGACGTATCTCGCCTACGATTTCTGGTCGCAGCGCCTGATCGCCGAGGCGACGCGCAGGTTGGAGTTGCAGCTCGAACCGTCCTCGGTGCGATTGCTGGCGCTGCGGGAGAAGTGCGGCGTTCCGCAACTGCTGGGCACGGACCGGCACTACTCACAGGGCGGCGTCGAACTGGAGAAGGTGCGCTGGGACACCGCTTCGCGCGTGCTCTCGGGCACGGCGCTCGGCGGACGCGGCACTTCATGGAAGCTCGCGATTTACGTTCCGGGTGGCTACCGGTGGGTCGAGGACGATCCCGGGCACTTCCACGACTACGGCCAGTATTCCGGCATCCAGATGGAGCCGGATGTTCTGCGGGCGCACCTGGACTTTTCGGCAAGCCAGCGGGTCGATTGGTCATTTCGCTTCAAAACTTGAGCGGGAGCGCGCGGCTGGACGTTGGCGCAGGCCACGGGGCTACTCGCGCGCTACCAAGCCACCCTCAGCGTCAGTTGCAGCACCCGCGGCGCGTTGGCCGAGGTCTGCGTCAGGATGATGCCGCTGCCCGAACTGGGCTGGCCCAGCCCCGGCATATTCAGCACGCTGAAGAAATCGGCGTTGAGCCGCACCTTGACCCGCTCGGTGATGAGCACGCTCTTGAACAGCGAGGCGTCCAGGCCCCAGCTCCGTGGGCCCGGCAAGAACTGGTTGCGCCAGGGGTGCAGGTTTTTGTCGTAATTGACGCGCTGCGCGGTGCCATCCTTGAGCGTGACCAGCACCGAGTTGCTGTCGTAGTAGGGCGCGTTCGGGTCACCGGGTCTTCCACCGTCGGCCGGAATCGGGATGATCGGCTGCTGCGACGGTTTGTAGCTCGCGGGCACGCCCATCACGCCATTGGGGTTGCCTCTGGCGTCGTAGCTGTTGATGCGGTTGGCCGGGATGTAGCCGTTGTACCAGAGGTAGCCCTGGTAGCACCGCCCGCTGCGGCAGTCCTCGATGGGATACTTCTTGCCGTAGATCTCGAGTTTGTCGAATTGGCCCCAGTTGCCCGTGGGCAGCGTCCAGTAGTTGCTCTGGACGGCGCCGAAGCCGGCAAGCTGCCAGCCGCCGATGATGCGGTCCAGCACGCCGCCCGCGTTGCCGAACAGCTTCTTGCCCCTGCCGAACGGGAGATCCACGATCCAGTTCCAGCGCACGCGGTGCTTGGGGATATCCCGGTCGCGCCGGTAGTTGATGAACCGGTTGCGCTGGCCGTAGTCGGTGGGAACGGCGCCGGGCATGTACACGTTGGGCTCGCTCATGAAATCGTCGTTGTAGCTGTCGCCGCCGGCGCGGAAGGAGTTACTCATCAGGTAGAAAAACTGGAAGCCCACGCCGTTCGCGTACCGGCGCTGCACTTCCAGTTGGATGCCGTTGTAGTTGGTGAAGCCGGTCTTGGTGTACTCGTTGATGTCACCGTAGGTGACCTGGTCCCAGCCGCGGCGCGCCACGGCCGAGTACTCCCCGCGGGGCAGCGGCAGCCCGGTGGTCACGAACCAGATGTACTGGTTCGGCGCTTCGTTGTAGACGTGGTACTGGTCCAGGTGGCGGCCCGCATTGCCGACGTAACCGGCGCGCACCACCGTGTTGGCGATGAACTGCCGCTCCAGCATCAGATTCCACTCATAGGCCTTCGAGACGGGCTGGTCGGGAGTGAAGTAGTCGATGCGCATCCCGCCGCGGGTGGTTATGGCCGGGACGTTCGGGTCGAACAGGTCGGCGCTGTTCACGCCCGCGATGATGGTGGGCGCCGAGCGCAGCGCCCAGTTCGGCAATCCGTCGGGGCTGTCCACCGAGCTGGTGAAGGTCTTCGAGTACGCGGCGAAGGTGGGCGGGTCGCGCCGCATGCGGGCGTTGAACGTCCGCAGCGGAATGTTGAAACCGTAGACGGAGTAACCACCGCGCAGGACGGTGGCGCGACGGCCGGAATCGAGCCGGTAGGCAAACCCGAGCCGCGGGTAGAACTCCCAGGGGTGCGAGTAGACCAGGGTCGCGGGCAAGCCCGCCTGCTGGGCGGTGATGAACTTGACGCCGATGTCCGTGTAGCTCTTGACGATGCCGGGCGTGGACGCGCCCAGCCGGTACATGTTCTCCAGGCTGGCGCCGGTGACGATCGCGCGCTGCTTCGGATCAAACCCGATCAGCAGGTTGTGCTTCTCGCGGTAGGCCGGGAAGAACTGCCAGCGCAGCCCCAGGTTAAGGGTCAGGCGCGAATTCACCTTGAAACTGTCCTGGAAGTAGGCCCCGTACTCGCGCGCGCGCATCACGAACCAGCCGCGGTTGAACTGCGCCGAGTACGTGCCGGCAAGGCCGAGGAAGAGATTAGCCGCGTCGTGGCCGGTGCGCGGCAGCGCGGTGTACGCCGACCCCGACGACGGGTCGATCAACCCGGTGGCGCGGCTGGTGAAGCTGTGGCTGCCCTGCGCGAACTGCTGGTCGGACAGCGCGTCGAGCATTTCGTGCCTGAAGCGGCCCCCGAACTGAAGCTCGTGCCGGCCCTTTACCTGGGTGAAATTCTGATCGAGGTGGAAGGTCTGGGTGATGCTGTTGCGCCGGTTCTGGTTCACGTAGGTCATGCCGAAGCCCATGTTGTTCATGTACGGCAGGTCGATCTTCTTCAACGGGTTCGGGAGCCCCAGCATGGTGGCGTAGTCCTTGGGCTGGAGGTTGGAGAACACGGCCCAGTCTTCGCCCGAACCGGTGGCGATGGTCTCGCTGAAGAACGTCGGCGAGAAGGTGTGGGTCCAGGAAAAGACCCCGGTGTCGTCGCGCACCGGGTTGAACGTGACGTTGCCGGATTCGTCCAACAGGACCGGCGAGCCATTCTCGCCGGACTGGTACTTCGAGAACGAATTGCCGTGCGTGAAGCGGACGAACAACTGGTCGCGGTCCGTGAGCCGGTGGTCGATGCGCACGGTTTCGGTGTGCTCCAGGCGGTTGTTGACGGCTGGGCCGAAGTAGTTCGCGGACACCATCGGGTTCACGTCGGGCAAAGTGGGCACGGGCGTGACGCTGTACAGGTGCTTCGCCAGGGGGCTAAGACGGCGAATGGGGATAACGTTGTTCGGATAGGGCTGGCGGTTCCACCTGGCGTCGGTGGTCCAGGGGTCGTAGAGGGTGGTCTTGCGGCCGGCGGAGTCTACCAGGCCGCTGAAGTCGCCCTGCCGCATGGCCATCGTCGGCATGGTGACGCTGGTGGTGGAGGCGGAGAGGTTGCGGTAGGCCTCGTAGGCGAAGAAGAAGAAGGTGCGGTTCCTGCCGTTGTAGATGCCGGGCAGGTAGACGGGGGCCCCCAGCGAGGCGCCGAATTCGTTGCGCACCAGGTGGGGCGGCTTGTCGTAGTAGTCCTGGCGGCGGCGCGCCACGCCCATGCCGCTGTTGCGGTTGGTTTCAAACACCGCGCCGTGGATCTGGTTCGAGCCGCTCTTGGTGGTGACGATGGTGGTGGCCGGGCGGGTCGCTTTGGCCGACGAGTTGTTGGTTTCCACGCGGAACTCCTCGACGCTGTCCAGGCCCGGCGGGCGGCGGGAGATGTCACCGGTATCGCGGTTCTCCAGCATCGCGCCGTCCTGCGTGAATTCCATCGAGGACTTGCGCATGCCGTAGACCCGCGGCGCGGTGTCGCCGCCCTCGAGGCCAGGGGTCGTCCGCATGACCAGCGATTGCAGGAAGCGCCCGTTGAGCGGCAATTGCTCGATGCGCTCCCGCTCCAGGATGTTGCCGAGGGTGGCGCCGGTGGTGGTGACCAGCGGGGTGACGTCGCCGGCCACGGTGATCTGGGTCGTGGCCGCGGCGACTTTCAGCGCCGCGTCCACCACCGCCGTCTGGCCGACCTGTAGGAGCAGTTCGCCTTCCCAGGTATCCATCCCGCTGGCGGCAATCGAGATCTTGTACCTGCCCATCTGGACCGAGGGGAACAGGTAGAACCCGACTTCATTGGTGCGTGTCTGGTATTGACGAGCCGTATCGACATGTACGGCCGTGACCGCAGCGCCAGGGACGACGGCGCCGCTGGCATCGCGGACCGTGCCCTGGATCTTACCGGCGCCGGTTTGAGCCA
>ERZ1292640.2261-Hain-H43-02um-R1-2261-length-15457-cov-5_pt1 | contig 15457 bp, 16 predicted proteins | sample MGYA00564404_ERZ1292640 | MGnify/ENA primary metagenome ERZ1292640 (study PRJEB36523, sample SAMEA6512636) | groundwater metagenome | collected 2019-01-08 | study: AquaDiva: Metagenomics assemblies of 32 groundwater samples
TAGAGCCATACAACGGTCTCCAGAGCTTCTCTTTGAGAGAAGTAGTACTGGAAGCTGTAGGAAGAACCGTCCTGATTGTAGAGGATATGTTCTTCCTTGAACCACCACGTCAAAAGTGCCTTCGATGTCTCGCTTGCTCCTTCATAGTTGTTATTTCTCCACTCAAAAACTCGCTTGCGAAGCTCAGGCACCAGGGGAGCCAAAAGCCTTTGCATCTTGTCGGTATCTCTCAAATCTTCGTTAGCAGGAAACCACCTGATTTCAGGATTGAGGATTGCGTAAGGGTCTTTAGGGAAATCTTTGTGGAGTGCCATACTAGATTTTTACGTCAATCACTCTGGTGGTGTCGTTCCCGAAGATGTCGACGACTTTTATAGCCACCTTATAGTCTCCCTTTGGAAGTTCCTTTGGCGCAGATTTGAACTCAAGATTTCTATTCTTCTTTGTACGGAAGCTTTGCCACTCGTTGTCAAACACATAGTCTCCTGTCCAAACTTCTTTTTCTTCACCATTCTCGACAACCTTGATGATTTCCTTACGGTCCGCAAAGTTGTAATCAACAGCCCAGTAGTCAATCCAGTCACTCCATTTCTTGGTAAGAACCTCACGTGATACGAGTTCGGTATCTTTGTCTTTTGTAACCTTGAGCACCTGACCATTTTCGATGATTACTTTTGACCTTCCAGCTTTTAGTTCCTCATCAATAGCACCATTGTCTTGGTTATAGAATACTGAGAAATCAGTGATTTCGATTGAGAGCTCTTTCGTCGAGCCTTTGCCTGTAACAATCGGTTTGACGTCAATGTAGGCAACATCATAGAAGTTTACTTGCCCACGCTCAACTGCCCGTTTATCGAAGACTTCACGTGGAATGATTTTGAAGGCAACATCAATACCTTCGTCAGCGTATTCACTGAAGTTCATTCCCATTTCGTAGTCGAACCCGAGTACGTCAATCTTTGTGAGATTTTTCTCTTTACACTCGTTGACGATTTCTCGAATAAACCTTGAAGATACAGGGAGGTTGATTGGACCAATAGCTACAAGCCTGTCTCGTTTCTTTCCAACAACGTGTGCAAAGCTTTCAACTGGTTCTGCCTTGTATGCAGAAAGAATGAGTTTGATGAACTCTTTTTCTTTGCGTTCCGCTTGCTTTGCTTTTTCCTCTGCACGTAAGTCATCGTTTGTGTTGAGGAAACTCTCACGTTCGTATTTACCGACGTTCAAAATCTCAAACGCACGGAAATCTTTTCCTGCTTTTTTGAGTTCTCGCTGTACGCCAATCAGCCGTTTTCGAGATGTGTGAATACCAAACTTTCCAAGGTCAGTACCAATCCATTTACGACCAAGTTTTTCTGCTGTTGCAATCGTGGTACCAGAACCAACAAAAAAATCAGCCACGAGGTCTCCTTCTTTCGATGACGATTTTATAATCCTCTCAAGCAAAGCTGAAGGTTTTTGCGTTGGATAATCTAGTCTCTCCTTGGACATCGAGTTTTCGTAAGGGATTTCCCATACGTCATTAGGTATCATTCCTTCCTCTGGGTAGTAGGTTCTCCATTTACCAGCATCAAACCTTTTTCGACAAACTTTTCCTTCATCATCTTTATCCCTAAAGTGAGATTTTATATACTCATCAGAGTATGGAACACGGGCTCCTTTCTCGTTGAAATAAACCTTGTTAGATTTCCCATAGTAAAAGATAGTATCGTGCTTTTGAGCAAATCTATCATCAGGTCTTCCAAGCGTTGAGTAGTACCAGATAATCTCATTCCTAAAGTTCTCCTTACCGAATATCTCGTCAAGAGACATTCTCATAAAGGCACTAACTCGCCAGTCGCAATGCACATAAATACCTCCATCTTCAGCAAGAAGTTCGTGCATCAACTTCAAGCGTTCATAAATCATCGCAATAAAGCTATCTGCACCCTTACCCCAAGTGTCGCGATAAGCAATCTCTTCAATCACTGACGGTTTTTTTGTAAAGCTCTCTCCGTCCTCTTCATCACCAATGGTTATATTCATTGAGAAGTCAGCCCCAACATCAAACGGAGGGTCAATGTAAACGAGTTTGAGACCACCCTGAGCTTCAATCTCTTTTCGCATCGGACCATTTTTGAGAGATGAAAGAATGAGCTTGTTATCTCCCCAGATAAGCTTGTTGGTCCAGCCAGTTATTTGCTTACCAGAAAAATCAAACAACGTGCCTCTATCGCCAAACTCTTTACCTTCTCGTGGCTCATCAATCTGCTCGATTACTTGGAAAGGAAGAACTACGTTTGTAACTTCGTCAGTCTTACCATTCCAAAGAAGTTCCACTTCACGGTCGTCCTTGAAGAGGAGGAAGCGGTACTTTTCTGGAAGCGGTTTCCCAGCTTCAAGATATTTCACAATGTCTCGCTTTTCGTTGTCCGAAAGATACATAGTCTATTGGGTCTTAGACTTATTCATAAATCTCTCGAACTCAGACTTTTCAACGCGAAACTCCTTACCTATTTTGAAGGCTTTGAGCTTACCCGCGCTGATATAGCGATAGATGGTCATCACGTTTAGCGAGAGCTTATCTGCAAGCTCCTTTGCCGTGTAGTACTCTTTTGCATCCTTGCCCATAGTGATAGGTGTATTCATCATAGTTTACTTTTATTTACACAGCAACGAGCCTGTGTGGAAAGCCTGATAATCCTTGAAAGCACTTTGAACCTGCTCACACCATTCGCGTGGCTTGAGCTTAGTAAGTGCAGTCCCTGTCTCCCTTGCATCTACCGCAATCCGATACCACGTTCTGTCATTCACGCGCTTCGATAGTGCCGTCCGAAGTTCTCGCATTCCATTACCTTCACGCAAGGCAAGCACAAGTCCTGCTCGATAGATAACTTCCTTCGCTTTCATGCCCTTGTTTGTGAGCAGTATCTGTTTGATGAGGTCTTTTGATGTTGGGGCGTGTGCGAACAGTAAACCCATATTGCCCGTCATCATCGTGTCCCAGTAGTAACAGAGGACTTTCTTGCTCTTCTTGGTGTCGAACACGTTCTCAAGGGTCGGGTTTTCAGCAAAGTTGAGCTTCTTGAATAACGAGTTGACCTTTTGTTTTTGGCTCAGACGTACTTCGAAACGAAGTATCTCTATCGGCTCGGGTCGCTTTGTTAGCGGTACGAACAGACTCAACTGCTCAAGCGACTGTTCTTTGTCTATAGACCGCTTCTTACCGCGCTTGAGGTCGGCGACTTTGTCGTATATGACCAGCGAATGTGCTTGCGTGTACGCATAGAGGCTTTGTCCATCGTTCATGTAGCGTGCACGAGTGAGGTCAAATCGCATATTGAGATTTATCTTGTTGAGTTCACCAATCACGTACTGCGAGGTATAGCCGTTCTTGAGCTCCACGTTCTTTGAGTAATGGACGGCACGTACCTCCGCTTCCCGTAGGTTTTTCTTTGAGATGACGACTCCCGAACGTTCAAGACGGTTCTGCAATACATCAATAACCTCTGGGAACTGAGAGTTGGTGAGCTCATCGACATTGTTCCTGTAAATGAGCTTTGGAACTGAGAACTCTATCTTGATACTCGACTCCCACTCGAGTTTTCCATTCTTACGCTTGAAACCTGTCAGTCTTGGAAAGTAACGTCCACTATCGGTATCGCGCTTCGACGGGTTCTTTACGAACTTCTCGTACGCTCGCGTACGAGCCTGTAAGTCCCAGCCTGATACGCCGTAGTTGCTCATGTCCAGCATTATTGCCTTGCTCCTTGGTAGCGAAAGAATGACTGTATCAATCATAGAGGTGCGGATTGACCCGACGGTCTATCTTCAGCAACAGGTCAAAGAGTCCAACGATATTGCTTCGAGCTTCAAAATCGTTGAACACGGACTCGACATCTCGAGGTGTGTCCTGCTCTTCGGTTGTTTCTTGGGTAGAAAGCATAAAACCTGATGCTGTTCCATCAGGTTAGATAAGTGCGCCAAGTTGGTCTAAGAATGTTTTGCTATACAGAAACTATCTGCACCTCACTTCTTTTCTCTTTTCTGTTTCTCAAGCGAGATGATTTTGAGAATATGCCCGACATCCAAATACATTCCCTTTTCATCGGCTAAAAGCCGACTTATCTCCCGAGATGGGAGATTACGGTGCTTATAGATAAAGGCATTTCTATCTTTGGTCTCCTTGTTAGTCTTTGTCTTACTGTTCTTGAACGATGAGAGTTTATTCCTATCGCCATACCTTGATTGATACTCTTGTATCTCGCCCCAATGCTCCTTGATGAACTCAATAATGTCTCTCTGACTGGCGTCGGCATGGATACGCAACGCAACGGGGTATCTCCATAGCTTGTTTTCCAGCATCTCGATATACGCCCGTATACTATAGGAACCATAGAAATCATCAGGGTCTTCGCTTGGCGCATACTCGTCAAACTCTGACTGGGCATCGGTTATCTCGCATACGTTTGCAGTGTGAAAATACTGTTCAAGCTCTTTGAGCTCATCATAGAAGAAACGATTGAAAATGATGTAGTACTTCACGAGCCAAGATAGATATACGTTGCTTATCGGCAAAGCATCTTGAAGTTTCCGCGACTCTATATTCAGGGTCTTGAGTGGATACTGTCCACCACTTTTCTTCTTTATGGGATACCTATCAGGTACCCGAAAGAAGTTCGATAGGTTGGTAACGTCTTCTGCTGTTGGCTCAATACCTTTCGCGGGAAGCCCCGTCACTTTCCGTATCCTCTTCACTTCTTGATGAAAGAAATCAGTCTCCACAAACCGCTCAAACTGGAGCAGTATTTTCTTTTCGCCTCTTGTTGACCCTCGTTCCATATTCTTTACTTTAGTTTACATTTTGATAGGATTGAAGGCAACGATATGAGCGATACAAACCCCATCATTCCGAAAGAGGACAAGTTCCAGAAACTCCTAAAGTCGTTGGTTTCTGAACGCAAGAAACCAGCACTTCTCTTGCGGATGGGTTCAGTCAGTCCGCTCTCAGTCATGTTTGTCATGAACGAGTTGCGGGACAAGAACTTTGATGAGCTCGATGTCATCTTGGAAACCCCAGGGGGTCATATTGAGTCTGCCTACAAGATTGTGAAGCTTCTGCGCAAGCACGCGAAACGTATCAATATCATTGTTCCGAACTACGCAAAAAGTGCAGGAACCCTTATCTCTCTTGCGGGCGAAAGCTTGGTGCTCGCCACCACTTCAGAGCTCGGTCCGCTCGACGTTCAGATACCCGAACAGCAGGATGGTGATGTAGACACATTCAAATCAGCCCTCAACGGGTACAAGTCATTGGAGCAGATACAGAACCATGCGATTGAAAACCTCGACATCGCAACAAAGCTGATTTTGCACCGTACTGGTAATCGGATGCGTCTACAGGAAGTCATAAAACTGGCTATTGAGTTCTCTGGGAACACGAGCGGTTGTTTGTATAGCCAAATACATCCTAAGAGCATTACGGAATATGCCCGTGCTCTCGATATAGGCGAGCAGTATGGCGTTCGCATACTGGTACGCTATATGGGATGGAGCTCTGAGAAAGCGAAGCCAGTTATACACCGCATGGTGTACGACTATCCGTCTCATGGCTTCATAATAGATACAGAAGAGTTGACGGAGCTTGGCTTTACTGTCGAGCATGCTCAAGGAGACCTCGAAACCGTTATGGAGGCACTCGGACTTGCTCTACAGACTCGAAACCACGCTGACGAGCAAGAAATAAAACTCTTCGACTTCACGCCAACCCCACCAACCACAAGCAAGAATAAGACCAAGACCAAAAATGAAAAACCAGCCAAAAAAGCAAAATAAGCCTCTACAGGATTTTCAGACTATGGCGCAACACTCTGCGACCTCGGGTTTTATTCGAGAGGCTATTAGTGAGAGCCGTTCTTTCGTGAAGGAGATAGTCCGAACTAAGCATGCGCCAATCACAAAAGAGCTCACGACTGCAAAATCCCACCTGTATGCTATCTAACTTTTATACATCTATCGGAAACAGAGCGGGGTAAGTAGCGACTACTTGCCCCTGTAAGCTAACGGATAAACTGCCTCGCTTCTATCGAGGTCTTAGAGGTTCAAATCCTCTCAGGGGCACACAAAGCCCCGATGCTCAACCACTGCAAATCGCGCAATATACTCTGCCAATCCATAGTTCTGAATGCGTCCAATGACGGGAGCAAATTTAGAGAACCCCGAAAGGGGTTTTTCTATTTGCTCCGCGGAGGAGCTGTGGGACAGCTCCGTGTAGGGATCGAAGACCTTGTGAGCATTTTGCATTGCAAAATCCACAAGGTGTACCGTTCATGTAATGAAAGGTCCCTACCCGCGGAGCCGAGGTAAAAAGAAAGAACGCCTGCATTGGGCGTTTTTCCTTTTTCGCCGAGGCGACGTAAGGAAAGCATGCAAACAATGCTTACTCGCACAATTTGACAATATAGCACGTATGTGCTATATTGGCGTTAGAAATTGTTGCCATATTCAGTGGCTTCACAACTGAAGGATATCGCTCATGCGTTCAGTGCTCGTACTCGCCCTGGCAGCTTCACTCACCTGCTGCGTGGCATCGGCTTCGGTAGCCGCGGAACACACCGTCAAGGAGAACGAGACGCTCACGCGAATCGCTCTTCAAACCGGCCATAGCGTCAGGCAGCTGACGCTCATGAACGGGCAGATCAAACAACCTGACCGCATCGTGGTTGGTCAAAAGATCACCTATTTCGACGCGGACGACATCGCCGACGCCATTAGCTGGTGCCGGATGCGTATCAATGAACTTCCGGCTTCCGATCGAAATGCTGAGTACTTCCGTTCGAATATGGAAGATCTGAGTAAGAATAACGTGCGCTACTCGATCAACGAGCCCAGCGGCACGCACTTCTCGCTCATACTGATCTACGCCCAAGCCTGGCGTGCTCGAAACTCCTGAGACGTAACCGCCCACCAAGAAGACCGACCCATCGAGGTCCACTTTCTTGGTGGGCGGTTTTCTTTTTATGAAACAAGCATCTTCATACTTTCTAGACTCCTATATTGATATACTCCAATTACTATGAACAAATATTTACTGGTGACTGCAGGCGTTCTTATTCTCGTGCTCGGCGCCTGGTTCCTTTACACATCCAAGTCCCCCACCCTCTCTGAACAAGAAAGTAGTTTCGCCCAAGACGGAGCTGTAATAAAAGATAACCCTGGATTTAAACCCGGTGTTTGGTTTCTCTCCTACGAAGAACCCGGGAGTCCTGGCCTCTCAGTAGAACTCAATCTCAACTCAGTCGAGGCTTCACGTATTTCCCTTTCGCAGGGAGAGCGAGTACGCGTAGAAGGGATATTATACGGAAACGTTGTGTCGGTTCGTTCAATTACTTCTCTCTCGATTGAGACAGGCATGCCTATCAAGCTCTATTTTTATAATCCCGCGCTTGATCAGGGCCCGGGCGGAGTGCAGTGTAGCAGAAACGGACTTGTTGCAGTTGAACGAGTAATTCCTAAAACACAGACTCCGCTCACAGACGCAGTGAAGCTTCTTTTGCGAGGTGAAATTTCGGACTCGGAGCGCGCCTCCGGCATTCAAAGCGAATTCCCTCTTCCTGGCCTCACTCTTACAAGTGCTGCCATCACCGACGGAGTCGCCACACTCACACTTCGCGACCCTCAACATAAAACCGTAGGTGGTTCTTGCAGGGTCGGTATTTTATGGGCGCAAATTTCAGAGACCGCAAAACAGTTTGCAACCGTTAAAAGCGTACGTTTCCTTCCTGAAGAATTGTTCCAGCCCTAACCCACCCTCTGCACCACGTCACGCGTAACTGGGAGCTTTAGCTGTACAAAACACTTACGGGACTTTTCCATATACATAGCTACCTGTTTCTCTGCACCTTCTTCACTCGATGGACGAGCCAGAGACTTCGGACGAACTGCAACGGGGACCTGCTTGTTTTCGGTAAGCCACTCGGAGAGCATTCTGCGCGCCACACTTGGGCGATGGTGGGCGCCGGCAAGGTACTCAAGGAACACGGTAGAATTTCCGCTATTTCCACCAGAACTAGCACTCTCGAGCAAGGTTGAGAGTTCAGTGTATTTGCCGTCATGTATCAAATCTCGAATAAGAGAAACGGTATTGTGAAAAGCAAACAGAAATCCTGCACGCAAGTGATCTTCTATTGAAGAAAAATCTGAGAGCTCCCCCGGCACAAGCGTCGGATTCTTCATAACTCTGAGCATATTGTTCACACTTCCCTTTGGACCACTTACATACTTTGTAAGTTGGAACACTCCGAGCGAAAGCAGTTTGTCGCCAAGCGCAGGGACGCTCTGAAGAAATTCCACCCCAGCGTTTTCTAGTAGAAAACTCATTGCATCTATGGAGCGCTCGGGCACCGGGAATATCTCCGTAGCCATGTACGCAATCATCATGTCGGGAGTAATCTGTTTTGCGAGCTGCTCAAGTACGCGCGTCAACGTTTCCTCATTTTTGCGGAGGAGTTCTTTGTCTTCCTTATCTCCTGACCGAGCAAGCACGTCTTTAAAATAGGTTCTCGAGATAGAAGCGTACGCAGGAGTAAGGGCGGCGAGCACAGTGTTTGACTCGTTATCAATAAGCAACTTAAACTCAGACAAACTCATCTTACGCACGCTGCCTTTTTCAAATTTCTGCTGGTATTGCTTGGTGAGTCGGTGGTAGAGCTCCAGCTGTTCCGCTTCGTCCGACTGACCAGCTGCGAGTTTCTCTTTTCGGGAAAATAGGTTCGCAAGGTTCTCGTGAAAAGGAACCGGTGGAATAACTGGCGGGAGCTCCTTCTTAAGAGTTGGAACAAGTGTAACGGTGCCGTTTTCACTGCGTGTCTGTACGTATTCGTCTTTAACTCCAAGCATACCCAGGGGTGCGTAGTATCCCCATTCCATATCAGGTACCCGCTTCCCTACTAAGGTCGAGGGTACGGGAAGCGTCTTATTTTCCCAGGATTCTTCGCGTCCCCTATCCAGTTCGATTATTGGTTGCTGTTCCGGCGTGACTACTCCTTTTTCCTTGCGCTCTTCAGACCCTCGATGCAGAGCAACATTCCCCACTACCGCGGTAGCACCAAGCAAGCTCGTGGCCTGTATGCCCGCAATGAGAAGCTCTCTACGGTCTACCTGCTCCATATCTCTCCCTTCGGCCGCCTGTTGGTCGCGAGTCTCGTCTATGCGCGGAGCAAGAATGCTCTCTGTACGTGGAGTGATTTTGAATCTCTCAAACATAGGTAGATTCTATCACTCACCATGTGCCTTTCTGTAAATTATGAAGTCTTCATAAAACAATATATGTTGTAAAAATCAAGTTATCGAGCTATAGTTTTCTCGGACTGTAAAGGAGGGTCCAGCAATGCTTCAGCAATCATATGAAGAAGTCTACGCAAGAACGGTGGCCCTCTTCGAAAAAGTGGGTTTGGATTTAAACATCTTTGAAAAGGAGAGCGTAAAATCCTTCGAGCAATTAGTTACTGAAGTCTGGTGCGGCGAGGCTATCCTTACCGAAATTGGAAAGCCAGGGTGTCTTAAGCGAATTGCCTGGAGTAGCAAACTAATAATTTGTACGTATCTTGAGTACTTGGTGGAGATGTTCAGGATATATCCGAGCAGAAATGCTCGCATCATAAAGAAGAGTCTTTTTGTGGATATATGGCTCGAGGCACCCAATTGGACCTTGAGTGAAACCGCTCTAAAGACTGAAGATCCTTTAGTGGTTATTCTGCGAGGCTTGCGTGAAGAACTCGGTATTATCCCCTTACAGATAAACGAGCTCAGATGCCTCAATCCGGGCGAAACCTGGATAGATACCCACGCGTCCTCTGTCTACCATGGGGTCATAACCGAGAACCATACCACCTGGTATGAATGGAAGATGGAAGACCGACACCCCCTACTCCTGCCGGACTCAATAATGCGGGAAGATGGGGATGTTGAACTACATCTCAAGTGGCAACCCTACAACTTTACTTTAGCCAGCAATGGCTAAGCGACGGAACTCCTCGGGGGGTCGTCGTTTTTTTATACCCATCACCCTAATAGGTATACTGAATATCTATTCACCCCCTAACTCAATATCCATGGAAAAATTCTTCGTCCTGTTTTTAGCACCACTCGCTGCACTTGATGAATGGTCTAAAACTGATCCGGTACTTCGGAAGTCTGCTGAAGTGAAAATGGAAGAAGAATGGAGAATGTGGATGCAACAAAACGCAAGTACGGTAGGAGAAACCGCGGGTGCCGGGAAAACAAAACGCGTCACCCTAGAAGGCATTACGGATGTGCGGAACGAGGTCATGCTCTATTCCCAAGTTCAGGCCAGGAGTCATGAAGAGGCCGCTGCCCTATTCACTAATCACCCCCATCTCCAGATTCCCGGTAGTTCTATCGAGGTTATGAAGGTATTACCCCTGCCGACAATGGGATAGAGTAAAACGAGCTTTTTAGGCCTTTCTGTAGTATCTTGTAGGCATCACTTAATTGATTCAAATCATGTCTGCAAACAGCCACGGCGTAAGCCCAAAGAAGCCCCGAAAGCATCCCCAGAAGACCGCAAAGCGCCTAGCTATCAAGCTCGCGAACAAAGGTCGAGGACAGTAAAAACAGGCGCCAGAGGCGCCTGTTTTGCTACCCAGAGCATCTTCATTAAGCGTTCAGGTACCGTGAGTGATACTAAACAAACCTATCAACTACTTCATGAATTCTACTGACGCACCTCAGCCACAGGGTTTTTTTGGATGGACCAAAAGGCAATGGTTAATTGGTGCAGCGCTCTTTGTTTCGTACTTGGCTGCAGTATATCTAGCCCACCTGGTAGCACCGGAGAGTAATCTCATTTTGCCAGGTATGGCTATTGCCATTACTGCCCTTTTCTTTGCAGGCATTGAACTGTGGCCGGTACTACTTTCCGCCACACTTGTAGCGTCATTTGTATCAGGTGCCTCTCCCCTCACCCTCCTAGTACTACCAGCAGGCGAAACGCTTCAGGCAGTACTTGGTGCGTATCTTCTCCGACGCGCAGAGATAGATCCGCTCTTCCGTAAATTTAGAGATATTTTCTTCCTATTTATCATAGTCCTTGCCGTTGCAGTCATTACTCCTACTCTTGAGTCACTTACTCATGTTCTCAGTGCTGCCATGAATCACACCGTGGCAAGTATTCCTTCCTGGAGTTATCACTACACTGCAAGCGTCTTCGCGCTTATTATCCTGACCCCTTTTCTGCTCCGCTGGTTTGCAAAGCCTCGCTTCAGCAGGACCTGGATAGAAGCGATGGAAACTGGAGGAGTATTCCTACTTTTGCTTGTTACCGACTACCTCCTCTTCATTGTGGGGGTCACTAATGTAGGCAGTATTCCACTCGTATATTTTCTTCTAGTCCCACTCTTCTGGATTGCTCTGCGCCTGCGTCCTCGGTTTGTAACTCTTTCCTTGGTTATCACATCCGGATTTGCACTCGCAGCACTCATTACCGGCCCCACCGTGCCGCTCGACGTTTACAATGAGCAGCTCTTCCAGTTGGAGATCTTCATGATTATTTTGGCGGTGATGTTCTATGTCGTCGTATCGCTCGAAGAAGATAGACGATTGCACTCGAACCTTATGCAGTCTCAACTCGCAACCCTTGAAAACGCCATTGCTCGAGTGACCTCTGAGTCACAAACCAAGAACGACTTCATTGCCGTGCTCGCACACGAGCTACGCAACCCTCTTGCTCCTATCATGAGTTCCATCGAGTTTCTTCAGCTTAAATCCGATCGAGACAAGGAAGAGGCAGAGATGCTCGCCATGATGGAGGACCGCATGCAGACGGTGCGCAGACTCCTTGACGACCTACTCGATATCTCTCGAATTTCTGAAGGAAAGTTCACTCTTCGCAAAGAAACCATTGATGTTGAAAGTGTCGCTCGCCGAGCAGCACTGTCTTCCTCACATCATTTCAAAAATCGCCATCAATCCTTTATTTTTAAGGGTCCAAAATCCCCACTTCTCGTGGAAGGAGACGCAGTACGTCTCGAGCAGGTAATCTGTAACCTCCTCACGAATGCGTCCAAGTATTCAGACTCTGGGGACCAGATTTCACTCACCATTGTCAGGAGAGATGACCAGGCCATAATTACCGTGCTTGATAATGGTATAGGTATTGACCCAAAGTTACTTGATCATGTATTCACTCCGTTCCATCAGCTTGATTTGGGAGACCGTAGCCGCAAGGGACTGGGCATTGGTCTTGCGCTCGTGCGTAGCTTTGTAGAGATGCATGATGGACATGTTTCAGCGACGAGCAAGGGTCGAGGCCATGGAAGTCAGTTCACCGTGATCATTCCTCTATCACAGAAAGGTGCGGTGGCCGCAGATGCCACCCATGATGATTTCTCCGTTGCAGAAACCGAAATGAAGGGAAAGGGTCCACGCATTCTCGTAGTGGATGACAACGACGCGGCCGCCTGGGGTATTGGAAAACTGTTAGAGCTTCAGGGGTGTCGAGTGAGTTACGCCTATGACGGTGAACAAGCTATCGCTCAGGTAGCGTCTAAAAAATTCGATATTATGCTTCTTGATTTAGGCCTTCCAGACCAAGACGGGTACTCTGTGGCAAAAACGGTTCGCGCTCGCGGATATCGTGGACGCATCATTGCGCTTACCGGATACGGAAGTGATTATGCGCGCAAGAACGTAGAGGGCGTCGGTATTGAATCTTATCTCGTGAAGCCTGCAGGCCTCGCTGACTTACGGAAAGCGATTCCGGAGCTTTCCCAAAACCACACAACGTAGAGGGCCCCACACCCTCTTAGAGTAGGGTCGTGATAGTATTTTTCTATGATTACGAAAGAGCAAGCAACAGTCCGTGCGCTCGCCTGCTTAAGCGAGCACCAGGCTGGCACTATTGCGACTGCCGCACTCGATAGCACCCCGTTTTCCTCTTCGGTGTATTTTGGCTACCTTCCCGACTTCACCCTGTTTTTTACCACCAGTCACCACACAGCAAAATTTCGAAATCTCATAGTTAATCCAAAAGCTTCTTTCTCGGTAGGCACTGGGCCTGAGTTTCGAGAGCTCATAATCCATGGGACAGTGCGTAGAATCGAAGGAACAAACGAGCAAGACCAGGCACTCGCAAGTATTAAGAGCCGGGTGACTTCTCCTTCAGACACGTGGCCAATACACACTGTCAAAAAACTTGAGGAAGGCGGCACCGCTCTGTTTCGCGTTACCCCAACCGAAGTCCTCTACCTTGATTTGGAAGATAACGATCAGAAAGAATCTGCTTCAAAATATTTCTATCAGCTGTTCCCCTAGCTAGACTGAAAAACCGCCCGAGGGCGGTTTTTTTATATCTTTGCTGCGTGCTTCGGGCAACGACACGGCTGACAGTGCTCCAACCAATACTCCTTTCCGTAATCGTAGCAGAGTTCTTCACCCACCTTAATATTTTTAATAGCTCGAATAAACACTCGATTCTTATGAATTTCCGATTCGCAATTCGGACGACATGAGTGATTAATATAGCCCGCCTTGTTCCACTTCGGCTTGCCATCGAGCGTTAGCCCTTTCTTGATTTCAAAAAGATACTTACTTTTACTCGTCTCCTCTTCTTCAGCAGAAACCTGACGCCCGACATACTCAATAATGCAGGCGCCCTTAGGGATAGCTTCACCCGCAAAAAGACCGAGGCCGGCAGTTGATTTGCCGACCCGGAGCTTCCAGTTTCCTGGCACGTACTTCCCCACCTTAGTCATATAGTCTGTGTATACTAGCGCACATCAAGGACACATGCACCTTCAGGAGCTACTGACTAACCTGTTCGTAGGTAAACTTGGAAATGTCCCGAATGGCAGTCTCGAGAGTTTTCTGATTATTCCCTCTCGTCATGACACACAGAAGGTAGGGCTTTTTAGGCACGTAGACAATCCCGCAATCATGCAATTGGAACTGACCATCACCCAAGTCTCGCTCACCAAATTTGTGTGCAATCTGTACCTGATACGGAACTCCTGCCCGCAGTCCGTCATTAAAGCTGGACTGCGTAAGAAGTTGGAGCGCCTTTTCTGAGGACGCTTGACTTAGGTATGAAGCATTGAAGAGTACCCGGAAGAATGTTGAATATTCATTTACGGTGAGCGAGGAAGATGGGTTGTCGGGCCTAATATCATCAATGCCCAGATTTGCATACAACTCGGCATATTCACGCTCTGGAATAAGTGGGTACAGGAGCTCCATTGCGCTGTTATCTGAATAAGCAATCATACGCTGCAGTAATTCTTGCACCCCATACTCTTGTCCATCACTAAGCCTCTTTTCAGGCAAAATTGTAGGCACAGCAAGCACTACTTCTGATTTCTGATTGTATACGACGGTTTTGTCGAGGAGTGAAGGCTCATACTCAGCATGTTTTAAAAATGCCATCATCAAAGGAACCTTGAGCAGAGAAGCGGGCAAAAAGGTAAGGTTTTGATTTACCCCAAAAGCTGGACCGTTATTGAGGTCCCGATAATACACCGCCACACTAGTAATTCCCTCTCGGCTATCAATATTCCCTACGAGTGTATTGAGAGACTTTTCAAAACGAACCTTAGGAGCATCAATAGCACCCGCGGCGACGTCACACTCAAGGAGTGGATTCGTAAGAATTCCATGACCTTCACGAATTTGCTTACCCTCACCCACGGTCTTTGGCACAGAGGTATAGGCATTCCAAGCAAACACTGACCCAACTCCAAGCACAAAGCTTATGATTGCCACTCCGAGAGCTCTTCGTCTACTCATACAAATATTAAGAATGTATTAAGTATACTCCCAGAACTGTGGAAAACTACAGGTAGTAAAGTGGACTATGACTGTTCGCGCAAGAACTCGTATGGAGCTACACTGAAAGCAATGAGATTCTCTCCCTTGGTAATTGCTCTATTAGTGCTGTCCTCAGCCCTGGTCGGAGCGCTTGGATACGGAGGGTACCGGTATGTAGAGTTGAACCGAGAATTAGCTACCACTACTTCCGAACTTGCCTCAACTACCGAAGGGTATTTTTCGCTTGTAGAAACGTCAAGAAGTCTTCAGGAGGCGCTTCGAGCTGAGCAAGAGCGAAATGGTACGTTTGCTTCTCAGATTACTCAGATTTCAAGCACCGTAGGAACACTGGATAAGCTCGCCAAAACAGATAAAGAGTTACTGGCAAAATACTCAAAGATATATTTCTTGAGCGAACACTATATTCCTACTAGCGTCACTGAAGTTTCTACCGCATATGTCTATCCCGAGAATAAAAGGGTAGAAATTGCAGCGAAAGTTGCCCCGTACCTCACCTCACTTATGGAGCAAGCGGCAGCCGACGATATTGATTTGCGTATCACTTCGGGATACCGCTCATTTAGTGCACAAGCAAGTTTAAAGACGAGCTACAAAGTAACCTACGGCACCGGAGCAAACAGTTTCTCTGCTGACCAAG
>ERZ1292640.2264-Hain-H43-02um-R1-2264-length-15449-cov-6_pt1 | contig 15449 bp, 17 predicted proteins | sample MGYA00564404_ERZ1292640 | MGnify/ENA primary metagenome ERZ1292640 (study PRJEB36523, sample SAMEA6512636) | groundwater metagenome | collected 2019-01-08 | study: AquaDiva: Metagenomics assemblies of 32 groundwater samples
TATAAATTAAGCATATAAGAAAAATATGATAATAAGTAATAATAGAAAATATTTTATAATCACTCTTAAATTGACCAAAACTAATAATGAAAGAAACCATTTTATTGAAAATAGCCCTGATTTGCTCTTTAGTCGGATTAGTTGCTTTGTTTTTTATTTCCCAAAGGATTGAGCTGAAAGATTACAAGCCGGATTTCTTGAATAAAAATATAGGAGAAAGTGTTAACTTAAGCGGGAAAATAAGCAAGATAACCGCTGGAAATAATGTCGTCTTCATCGAACTAAGCCAGCAGGTTCCGGTTTCTGTTGTTGTGTTTACTGATAAAAATGTAAATTTAAATGAGAATGATTTTGTTGAAATCTCCGGAAAGATACAAAGTTATAACGGAAAAGAGGAGATTATTGCGGATAAAATAAAGGTGGTAAGTTAGTGCTGGTTGAAATTGTTGTTGCAATTATTCTCGGCTGCCTGATGGGAGTCATCACGGGCCTCACCCCGGGCCTGCACATAAATTTAGTTTCACTGATTTTACTGAGCATTTCTCCAGTTCTGCTGGGCTACACAAACGTTCTCGCGGTTGCTTCTTTTATAATTTCAATGTCAATAACACATACTTTCACTGATTTTATAAGCGCGACTTATCTTGGCGCCCCATCAGATGATACTGCCATGGCAGTCATGCCTGCGCACAGGCTGCTTTTGCAGGGAATGGGGCATGAGGCGATTAGATTAGCTACGATCGGAAGCCTGCTGTGCCTGATTGCAACGGTTGCCATGTCCCCAATTTTAATTTTTATTGTGCCAATTATCTTTAACAGCCTGAAAAATTATGTCGGGTGGCTGCTGCTTGCTCTTGTAATTTTCATGATTCTAAGAGAGCAAAATCTTGACAAAAAATTCTGGGCTTTTGGAATTGTTATTTTATCCGGAATTTTGGGAATCATAGTTTTGAGCATGCCAAATTTAAAAGACCCGCTGCTTCCGATGCTGTCGGGATTATTTGGCGTAAGTGTTTTATTGTTAAGCCTGGCGCAAAAAGTTAAATTACCCCCTCAAAAAGTAACCGAACACGTTAAAGTCGGAATGAAAGATAAAATCAAATCAATCGGAAGCGGAGTCTTTAGCGGCTCGTTAGTTTCAATATTTCCGGGTCTTGGGCCCGCGCAGGCAGCGGTTTTAGCGTCGCAGATTGTCGGCGAGATAAACACTTTCAGCTATTTGATTATGGTCGGAGGAATAAACACAGTTTCAATGATTTTATCTTTAATAACTTTATTTACAATTGAAAAGGCAAGAAACGGCTCAATAATCGTTGTCCAGCAGCTGCTGAAAAATATTGACATGAACACTTTGATTTTATTTTTATCCGTTGCCTTGATTGCCGGAGGAATTGCAACATTCTTAACAATGTACATCAGCAGAATATTTTCAAAAATAATGAACAAGGTGAATTATTCGCTCTTGAGCATCGTAATTATTATTTTTGTCTGCTTTATGGTTTTTTATTTCTCCGGCTTTATAGGATTATTAATTCTGGCTGTTGCAACGGCAATTGGATTGCTGCCAAATATTGTTAATGTTTCAAGAAGCAATTCTATGGCTTGTTTGCTGGTGCCTATTATTCTGATGAGCTTGCTATGATGTTTTACTACTTTATAATAGAGTTAAATTTAAAAACTAATAATAATAACTAAAGTTATGGCAATCACAGGAAAAGGAAATACTCTTGAATATATTGCTTCTCAGCTGCCTCACGTTCCAATTCCGGAATTTGAAAGATTTCCTGCAAGATAGGCACCATTGGCATTTTTAGGAATGCACAAATTAAAATTAACAACTGATGTTGTTGGAGCTATGAAACTAGCTGATAGATTAGGCTATCCAGTAATAGTCAGATCTGACGGCCCTGAAGACAGGATGGGCGCAAGTTTCGCAGGGTTATTCTTATCCAAAGTAGCGCATAATGAACAGGAATTTTTTGAAGTAGTCCACCTTGTCAGAAGTGGAAACGACCCCTACCTAGGAATATTAGACGACCCGCTTGCATTTACAAGAGTAAGATATGATAGAAACAGGGATATTATGCAATATGTTAATTCAAGAGGCGTTCCAGTTCCAAAAGTACCAATCGATGTCATAATACAAAAATATTCTCCAGCTAAGATGAGGGCAATCCTGACAAGGCACCCCCATATGGATAATGCGATACATGTTGATTTAGAATGGCATATCCATCACACAGGTAATGAAAGAATTGGTGCCGTGGTAGTTAATGGAAATATAAGGGAGCTTATGAATGAATATCACGATCTTTGCAATAATCCAGAAAATCCTAGAAGTCCTAAAGAAAAAGAATGTTATGACTTACAGCAAATCGCTGAGCAATTAAGATTGGCCTTAAAGCATTATGCTGAGATTGAATGTCTGCCGGAATTTAAAAATAGGGGAATTGCGCATCAAGAAGAAGCGTTATTGCTGCCTTATTCTGTCGTGCAGTGGAGGCCTTTCAGAAAAATAGAGGCTGCTGAGTTTAAGTTGGAAAATGTAGTGCCAAGAAAATCTAAACATGGTTATGATGCTTCATTAGTTTTTGGAATAACTCCAAAAGAAGGAATAGCAATTTATCATATGCCCTGTGATGGGCCACCAACCAAAATTGCGCCAAAAATTTGCGAGATGGGTGTAGATATGTTAATGGATAAATTTAGAGAAGCGTTTGAAGCTGGCGTGCCAACTGCGCTATCTTTTTGGAATATTGGAATCTATGGGTCAGTTTTAGACAGAAAGTTAGTCCAAACTCCAAAATTAGCAATCTTTAACGGGGATAGAAAATACTATGCTTGGCAGGCTCATGAAACTTTTAGATTCTTAGAAAGGGGCTCGCTAGTTGCATTAGCCAACGGTGCGCCCTATGAAAAAATGTTTGGAAAAAATATGAGATACTGGAGCGACGGCATAAATGGAAGAATCCAATTTTTAGGCTAGTCTAAACAAAAACCTTTATAAAACGATAAAATTTCCAGAATGGCTATGGAAGGCACAATAGTTCATTTCAGGGGCTCAAGAAGAGTCAAGAGGGGCAACCAGATGGTTCTGCAGGTCAAAGGCGTTGACAGCAAAGACAAGGCTTCTAAAATGATAGGCAGAAAAGTTGTCTGGAAAACTTCAGCGGGCAAAGAAATGGTTGGTCAGATAACCAACATTCACGGCAACAAGGGAGCCCTAAGAATCAGGTTTGATACTGGAATGCCTGGGCAGAGCATCGGAACCAAAGTTGTTATTGAATAAGACTCTCTGATATTATTTTTTGCTTCATTCTTTTAACGCAATGTTCAGCCACACTCTTCAAATTTACAATATCAAACTCGTTATATTCAACTAATAAGTTTAAGTAATACTCGTCTCCGGTTGCGCGGTACATCTTCCACAGGGTCAGGGCATCTCCGCCGTTGAATTCTTCAACGATTTCTTTTCTTTTGATATTTAATTCCTTTTCAATCTTTTTTAATCCGCCTGTCAGGCCGAGCTGATTGGTTAACGACCTGACGTCAAAATTTGGGATTCTTGGAATTAAATTAGGATACCTTTTTTGTATGAATGGAATGTCAAAAGAAGCTCCGTTGAAAGTTACAATCAGCTTATATTTCTGCAGCTCTTTTTTTAATTCATTATAATTAAGGTTTATTCCCTGTATCATTGTTTTTGTGTTCAGTCCGTCATACAACCCAAAAACTGTGATGTCATCATAATTCTTGCTCAATCCCGTTGTCTCAATGTCAAGAAAAACAGCGTCTTCCTTAAAAAAATCATAAAGCCGCCACATTTGTGATTGGGGCAAAATATCAAGAAAATAAGATGAGTTTGCGTCGAATAACTGCTTCCTTGCTTCAAGAATTTTTCTGTCATAATACAATTTTCTTGATTTGGACAATCCATTTATACTGTCTTTTTTCAGGAAGCCGTCCCAGTCAGAAACTCCATTGCTCCAGATATTTTTTTCTAATTTGTTCCCGACTCTTTCCAGGAAAATAAAGCTTTTTCGTATCACGGGATAGGAAATAAAAATTCCCCTTTAAATAGTTTAGCCGAAGATGTCCAGTGCATAACCTGGGCTTATCAAACTTTATGGCCAATATTAGTTAAGTCCCTATCGCATAACAGGGAAGGGATGCATCTGCCGCATTCGAGCAGATACACAAAGAATTCTCTTTCAGTTGGATCAGTCCTCCACACATTCGATCTGAATTCAGCGGCTACCGAGCCATTGGGCCTTAACAAGTAATTTGCACGCACAAAATAACCCGGCTGTTCTCTTAAGAAATCCACCAGTGTTTCAATCATAGCACGGAGAATTGATGATATTTTTTAAACATTTCTAAATCACAGTATCATATACGGCTTCATCTTCAGCCTCAAGGCTTCTTCTATATTCTTCTCATCTTCAGAAGTCAGGTAAATATGCCTTTTCTTGTGCTTGTCATATTCTTTTATCTTTGCTTTCATTATCTTTTGATATTCTTTAACGTAATCATAAGGATGATGGTCAATATAAAGGTCAAGTTTTGGCAGGTAAAATGATGCCCTGAAATCATCCTTGTCCGCCCATGTTGCAACTGAATTGTACTGGAACAATAGATTGTTGTCAAACAAAAAGTTTGCAATCATCATCTCAGCCCTTGTTTTTACAAGATGGCCTGTTTTGGTATGGAAATTTGCCTCAGTGTTGTCTCCCCTCTCCAATAATTCAGAAGCCTTGACCTGGATTCCTTTTTCCCTTTTTATCTCATCAAACAGCGGAATTGATTCCTTGTTTTCATAATTCTTGTTGATGCTCAGCACGCCGTCAAACGACTGCACAGCTTCTTTCACTTTGCCAAGCAGGACTTCCATATGGCCCTTGCTGTACCACGCCTCTACATGATTTTTATCAAGCTCTGCGGCCTGCGTGAAGCAGTTGTGCGCCATCTTTATGAAATTAGTTTTCTGGTCTTCTTTTTTGTACTCTTCGATCATCTTGTCGCTTACTTCCCAGTCTGTGTCCATTGAAATCCTGTAAGCGCCGGCTTTGTACCTGCCTTCAACAAACATTTTTTTTCTGTAATAAACGCTGCCCTTGCCCATCCATGCCCTGACTTTGTTTTCGTCCTCTGCCGCCTGCACCTGAAGCGCCCTGTCAAAGAAATCTATTGCCTTGTCAAAATTATCAAGGTAAGAGTAGCACGCAGCCATGTTGTAGTTGCACTTGAAAAGAAATTCGGCAGCGTTCTTGAACAAATCCTGCTCGTTGCCTTTGTAAGGATAAAATTCCAGCGCCTTAACATATTCTTCTATTGCCGTCTTATATTGTTTTAGCTGGGCCAGCCTGTCTGCTTCCCGTTTTATCTCCTCGGCCTTGCGCATTTCCTCAGTTTCCCGGAAAGACTCAGTTTTATCCTTTTCCTTCCTGCGCTCTTCCAGCCTTTTCTTCTGGTCAGCAAAAAACTTCTTTATGTGATGAATTACCATTTTAAGTGATTTTGACTATAAGGAAATATTTAAATGTTATTATTTCAATGCGCTTGATAAACGCAAATTTTAAATACACAAAAGAAAAAAAGTGCTTTGTAGGCAAAAACAAGCCATTAAAGTTAGCTTCGGTTGTTTTTGAAATGGAAGTAAGATTTAAACTGGTTTGAAGTCGTAGAATATTATTTATAGAGAACTTTGAATAATTCATTATTTTGACATTTTCATTCAAAGTTCTCTTAGAGAATTTTGACAATTGTGTAATATTTCAAAATTCTCTATAGATGTTAAGGCTCGGTGACGTTATGAACAATAAAAAATGGATGATTGGGATTTTATGCGCGTTTACTCTATTCATATTGTCCTGCGGTTCCAATGGTGTAATCAGAGACCCAACTGCCTGCACAGAAGAAGCAAAGATTTGCCCGGATGGAAGTGCAGTCGGAAGAACGGGCCCTAATTGTAAATTTGCGCCTTGCCCTGTTGATGAGTCTATTTATCTTGATTATATCGCCCCTTCATCTGGCCCTGTTGGAACGGAAGTTACAATTTATGGTTCTGGATTTAGCGTAAGAAATAATGCTGTAAAATTTGGTAGTGGATATATGGAGCGGTTTGATTCAGAAGATGGGAAAACGATTAAATTCACTGTCCCTGATGGACTCACGCCAAAGGGTACAGAATCATTCATGAAAACATCTCCTGGAAGATTTAGCGTATCGGTTGTGAATGCAGAAGGGATGGAAAGCAATAAGGCATCATTCACTGTTGTAGAAACAGGAAAATCCTGCACTCGAGATGCAAAGCAGTGCCCAGACGGCTCTTATGTCGGCAGAACAGGCCCCAACTGCGAGTTTGCTGAATGCCCAACAGCAGGAATAGCCTGCACGCCCGAAGAAAGAACTAACCAGGGATGCCTGGCAATTTATAGTCCAGTCTGCGGATGGTTTAAATCAAGTGTGAACTGTGTCAAGTACCCGTGCGCTGGTGACTACAGCAATGGATGCACAGCATGCGCAGACAATATGGTCGAATACTACACGTATGGTGCCTGCCCTCCAGAGCTAAATGGAGGCACTGCCTGCACTCAAGAAGCAATGCAATGCTCAGACGGCTCTTATGTCGGGAGAACTGGCCCGAACTGCGAGTTTGCATCATGCCCTGCCTAAAAAAAAATAGAAATTCAAAAGTGATTAATTTTATGGATAAAAACAAATCATTAAAACTCGCTTCGGTTATTTTTGGACTGATTGCCTTGCTGCATTTGATAAGGGGGATTTTGGGATGGCCGGCTTCCGTTTATAATTTTAAAATTCCGGTTTATTTCAGCTATCTGGCAGCGTTGGTTCTTGGATTTTTGGCGTGGCGGATGTATGATTCCAGCAGAAAGTAAACATTTTAAAGAAAAGATAAGCAATAAAATAATTTAAAAAATATTTCTAATCATCATCTCCCTTTGCCATCAAAATTATCGCAACTAAAACAAAGAAGATTGACAATATCAGCGTGCTGATTAATATCCAGAACCATCCGCCGCTTACTCCCCTGAAAAATAGTTGTATGAATGGTATCTGAATCGTCCTTTCTATTGTTTCTGTGCCGTACAAACTGATATTTGAGGAAGAATATCCGGTTGTTATTGTCTGGTTTATTTGTTTTATTCCGCCGCAGTTCTGCACATTGAGCTGAACTGTTTTTGTATCCTGCAATGTTCCGTCATCTGAATAAACATTAACAGTTAATGGGTAAGCTCCGTCCTCGACATTATTTGTTATTTTGAGCGGAACAATCCTTGAATAGGTATTTCCTTCTGTTCCTGATTGTATTGAAATGTCTCTTTGGAAAGAATTAATTCCCAGTTCATCACTTGTTATTTCAACATATGATTTCTCTTCGTCTTCTCTTCCAAGGTTTATTATTTGGTAATTCAGGCTAAATCCTTCGTTGCAGTTTATATTTGCTTTGTTGACCGTTAATTTAGTGAATCTTAAATCATGCTTATCTTTTTCCACCACAAGGACTGCATTCAATTCGTCCCTTTGTGTTATGCCGTTCTCGTCAACTCCTTCCGCTTCTATGATTACATTGTAGTCTCCGTCCTCAACGTTCAACGGAAGATCAAAATTTTTAAGCGTTATGGTCTTATCAGACTGCGGCCTCAAGTCAAATTCTGACGATTCATCTTCCAAGTCCTCTCCGTCGTCAATGCCCTCTATTGTCACCTTTACTACCACATCTCGTATTATCAAGTCGCAGCTGGTTGAAAAAAGATTTCTTGTTTTTATTTTGAAATCAACACTTGACTGAGGCCCGGCCTTTCTGCTTATTGTTTGTCCATCATTGACATGGCTTGTGTGGCCGTCAACTATTGCCTGAGCATCAACTATTTTTAGTTGTGATCCCCCTCCGCAGCCGCCTGACGATACTGTCAAAGTACCGCATGATAATGATGAAGCAGCACCTCTTGAATCGGTCGCCGTCAGTAAAATATTAAAACTGCCTGTGTTTGGATAAGTATGGCTTGCTGTTGTTGAAGATCCTGTTGATGAAATAGAATCTCCCCAGTTTACCAACGCAGTATATGTGTCTCCGTTTGGATCTGTAATCGCGTAATTAACTGTAGCTGTGCCCCCCGGTGAAATAGATGAGCTTGCAAGGCTGCATGATGTGATTGTCGGGGGATCATTGCCTCCAGTAGGAGTTACGGTTATTGTTCCGCATGATCTTGACGTTGACGCGCCTCTTGAATCGGTTGCTGTTATAGTTACTGAAAATGTACCGGTTGAACTATAGATGTGGGACGCTGAACTTGTGCCTCCGTTAGATGTTGAACCATCACCCCAATTTACAGATACGGTAAATGAATCTCCATCAGGATCCGAAATAGCATAATTAATTGTTGCTGTTGTTCCGACCTGAACAGTTGACGGAGGAATACATGAAGATATTACAGGCGGATTATTCCCACCGCCAGAAGTTACTGTAATAGAGCCGCAGCTTCTTGACGTTGATGCACCTCTTGAATCAGTTGCTGTTACTGTAACAAAATAAGTTCCGGTTGCAAGATAAATATGCGCTGCTGAAAATGGGCCGCCGCTTGATGAGCTTCCGTCCCCCCAGTTTACTGTAATAGAAAATGTGTCGCCATCAGGATCTGAAACTGAATAGTGTATTGTCGCGGTGGTTCCGACAACGGCTGTTGACGGAGGATTGCATGACGAAATAACCGGCGGATTGTTAATGCTGAAGGGTACAACAACTATGCTGCTGCAAGACCTTGATGTTGATGCGCCTCTTGAATCGGTTGCTGTAATTGTTACTGTGAATATACCTGTTGAAGAATAAACGTGCGACGCTGAACTTGAAGAGCCAGTGGAAGTTATGCCGTCGCCCCAGTTTACTGTGACGGAAAATGAATCTCCTTCGGGATCGCTTACTGCATAATTAATCGTTGCAGTTGTTCCTACGACTACCGGGGAGCTTGCAGGATTGCACGAAGATATTGTTGGAGGATTATTGCCTGAGGATACAGTAATTGTACCGCACGAGCTTGTTGAAGAAGCACCTCTTGAATCGGTTGCCGTTATTGTGACAGTATAAGTTCCCGGAGCATAATAAACATGAGTTGCAGAGGATTGTCCGCCTGAAGTTGTTGTGCCGTCGCCCCAGTTTACTGTGACGGAAAATGAATCTCCTTCGGGATCTGAAATCCTATAATTTATTCCTACAGTTCCTCCGGGGCTTACAGCTGAGCTTGAAGGGCTGCATGAAGCTATTGTCGGAGGCTGGTTTACTGTTCCTGGAACAACTGTTATTGTTCCGCATGATGAAGAGGTCGATGCCCCTCTTGAATCCGTTGCTGTTATTGTGACAGTATAAGTTCCCGGAGCATAATAAATGTGAGTTGCAGATGATTGCCCACCGGAGGTTATTGTGCCGTCTCCCCAGTTTACTGTTACTGTAAATGCATCGCCGTCAGGGTCGCTTACTGAGTAGCTGATTGTTGCTGTTGATCCCACCGTTACTGTTGATGGCGGTGTGCATGAAGATATCACAGGTGGCTGATTTAATGGTGTTATTTTATCAAGAGCAATGCAAATTGGAAGGAGACTGTTAGGATTTGAGCTGAGCCAGGCAGAATGCCGCAAAACAAGTGAATTGATATTTTGTGAAATTAATAAATTATAATTAACAAATTGCACTACACTTTCGGCATTATCCGGAATATCATCAGTAGATCCGGATCTGGCTACTTCCCGGTTACCTGAATTTAAGAACTTAACAAAAAATTGCTCTCTTGTCTGATCGGGCTGAACTTTGACAAAGTGGTCGTCCCACGAATGAAGGCCGACGTCATAGTTTCCTGCCGGAATGTACACTCCATTGATTATTTTAGTAGCTTCATTCTCTCCATAATCCGCCCTGAGGCCACTATCTCTATCAAAATTAACAATCATTCTTCCAGACTGCGGAGAAAATCCGCAGGCAGGCGGATTGCTTTGAACAGCTTTTTTAACACTAAAAGATGCCCCTCCGTTACAATAAGCTCTTTCAGGCGAAAAAATTGGGTCAACCCAAAAAGAATAAGTTCTGCCGGCTTTTACAGGAACATTTGTTATTCTGGTGCCTGTAATTCCATTTTCACAATAATAATGCGGGCTGCTAGGGCAAGTAGTAAATCTAGGATCATCATAACGGTCATTTGTGCCATCATCCAATCTTACATCGTATCTGACTGCATCAGGCACTGGATTCCATGCCAGATTTACGGAGCCGGTGTCGCCGGAAATAGTTACCTCTCCTCTGGGCTGCAATCCTGTCGGGGCAACACACGGTTCGGGAGGGGTTATGCAGTCAACTCCGTAATCAATAAGAATAGCAAAATAATTTGTGTCGTGATATTCACTGTATCTTTCATCTATAAATCCCCCATCTATCTGCACCCTGCCGCAAGTCTCAGTTCTTGTATCCCAACCTGAATAGAAAGTGCCGCTTTCTCCCTGATTATAATCGGTTTTTCCACTTGACCAAACCCCACCTACATTATGGTCTATAGTCCCTTCATTTCCTGCCTTATTATCATGAAAACCCATAAAAACAACGTGCATATTGCCCGGCCCGTTGTTTTTTATGCTTGCAGCCCAATTAAAAACCTTGTTGCCGTTTTGATTCACATTGTAATATGAAAATGCAGGAAAAGGATTGCCGTTTTCTGTGATGCTGTAGGGGATATCCTGGGGCACCAGCGCTGAAACAAAAGAAGACAAAAGGATTACAAATAAGAAAGCGAAAGCCATTGCATAAAATTTATTCGAAATACCCATAGACTATTCCCCTATCAGGCAGGAGGACTACTCCTTTATAAATCTTTTGATTTTGTTACTATTTGATAATGGTGTTTACGGAGTTTTGATAGAATTTAAAGAAAATAATTTAATAAGTTTAAATTCAATAAGCCAGAATTTGCTAATGAAATTCAACCGCATCCTAAAAAATAGAATTTAATTTAACATTATAACTTAAGTATTTATGCTCACAGCCGAAGAGGCGCTTTTATCCAACAACGAGCTGCCGATTCCTTTTCCGACATAAAACGAAGATTGGCTCATTGTGTCGCTTAATAATCCCAATAATCCCCTTGATTTTTTGTATTCGACAATTTCTGCCTTGATGTTCTCTTTTTTCTCTATGTAACTTATAACTTCAGCTTTGCCGCCGAGCTCGTCAACTAATCCATAATCTTTTGCCTGCGAGCCAAGATAGAATAATCCATTTGCAATTTTGTCAACATCTTTCTTGTTCATGTGGCGGTTTTTTGCGACTTCGCTTACAAAATAATCCCGCATTTCATCAAGAGTTTGCTGGAATACTGCTCTTTCCTCGGATGTCATTTCCTTGAAAGGGCTGCCTATGTCTTTGTATTTTCCTGCAACTAATCTATTGTAAGTAATATTATATCTTTCCAAAAATCCCGGAAATTCAAGATAGGAAGCTATAACTCCAATGGAACCTGTTATCGATGCCCTGTTCGCAACAATATGGTCAGTTGATGACGCAACCCAGTAAGCGCCGGAAGCTCCAACTTCCCTTATCCACGCAACTTTTGTCTTATTGGTTTTTGCAACTGCATCCGCGATTTCTTGGGACGCAACAGCCGAGCCTCCAGGGCTGTTGATTTCAAATATTATCGCTTTTATGCTCGGGTTTTTATCCGCTTTTTCTATCATTTCAACAATATCAGGAGAAGCAGCAACAGCGCCGCCAAATGACAACCCTGGGTCCCTTGAGCCGGTAATCTCGCCTTCAATCGGAATCAAAGCAACATTGCCGCCTAGGGAATCTACATCCACCCCGGCGAACAAAGATAAAATCCCAACAGCTATAAATCCTAAAACAGCTAGGAGGATAATCACGAAAACAGCATAGCCCCACCTGAAATTTGAATTTGGCTTTTCGTCCTGTGAATTTGGCATTTACTCTTCACCATCTTTTTTAAAAGCCTGAAAAATATCTTTCCTTCCCTGCTTCAAATTATCAAGTATCTGGTCTTTTGCCATTTCAAGAAAGCCAATTACTTCCTGCGGGCTGACATTTTGCGTTTTCATTGTAGTCTGAATATTATTGTGGTTGACATCCACTCTCAAAACAAAAACTTTGGTATCTTTATTCTCTTCGGCCATTTTTGAATTAGTTATATTTGTTTTGTTTTATTTTTTTAATTTTTATTTTTTTGGTGTCATTTTTCATGACACATTTTTTGATGAAACTTTTTCGGTAAAAAGTTTCCCGTCCTCAAGGGGCGGAACCCTTGTATTATAAATTTATGGCTCTAAAGTGTATATTCCTATTACTTTTGTCTTGCTCAAAATCTCGCTCAGCCTCTGGTTCGTCTTTGTGAACAGCATAAACAGCGGGTCGAGAATCCACAAAAGGAAAAACGGAAACAGCGGAAGGAAAACCAGATTTCTCACCAAAACCTGCCAGAATTTTAATTCTTTACTGTCGCTTGCAACATAAATTTTCATTATCCTCTTGCCGATGGACTGGTGCATCTTTTTCTCAAGCAGGTAAAAATAAAGCATGATAAAAACACCCATCATAGAAGATACTAAAGTTATTAATTCAGCATTATCAGTGCTGCTGAGCAGCTTGAGCGCCTCTGAAAAGGAATAATCTGCCGGAAAGATTTTAGCAAGAAGCGAGCGGAACGGGAGGAGAATTATGAGATTAATAATTGCCAAGTCTATCAGAAAGGCCGCAATTCTTTTCCAAAGAAGAGCCGGGCCTATGAACAATTTTTCTTTCGGAAGATTCAGGCGTGCCATGATTTTTGGAAGCTTGCTTTGTTTATAAAAATATTGGTTTTTATTATTTTTTTATGAGATTACTCTATAGAAACATATTTAAACAAACAAAAATTCAAATTGCTTAATGAGCAAGAAAAAAGTAGAGCTGGCGATGCAGGAAAAAATCCAGATGGAGATTTCCAGAATCAATCTTCCAAGGGGTATTCAGTCATTTGGAATCATTGAGCAGAGATTGGGCGGCTCGCGGATGAGGGTGAGATGCCTCGACGGCAAAACAAGGATATGCAGGATTCCGGGAAGGCTTACAAGAAAATTGTGGGTCAGAGACGGGGATATTGTTGTTGTCGAGCCCTGGGAATACGGCGGAGACGCAAAAGGTGACGTTGTTTACAAATACACTCCGACACAGCTTTCATTTTTAAGAAAAAAGGGTTATCTAAAACAGTTTGATGAATACGAAGAATTCTAATTTAGATTTTATCAATATAAAGTTTAGTTTTTAATCACGGAGGGAAATTCTGACTGCACTAAATGTTTTATTGGTAGCCCTCCAGCCACCCCCATATGTTTATCCAAATTGTGCATGACCTTTTTCTTAATTTTCCATTTAATCACTACTCTAAAATAGATAAAATAGAAATATTTAAAAAGAGTAAAGATAATCTAGCTGATATGGAAGCGCCAAGGCTGAGTTATTTCGCAATGATTTTTGTTTTGCTTCTTACAATTATAGGATTCATCTTCGTGGTTTTTGATTTAAGGGGAGTTGCGTTTGCATTCGAGCTCGCTTTATTGCTTGCATTCATGTTTCTGTTGTCATTTGCAGTATTTGGCCTATTATACCATAGGAGAGGAAACTGGGGAATTATAGGCTCTGTTCTGGTTGTATTAATTTTTGACACCCTGATTATCGCGCTTTTCATGGGAGTATTCAGCACCAAGTACGCATTGACAATTTTATTTGCTATAATCGGATTGATAATTGTTCTGTTCAGCTATCTCACTGCCCGAAGAGAGCCGGAATACGTCGAAAAGCAGTACGACAAGTCAAAATATTATTATTCTTCTGTTGATAAGATTGAAACAAAAGAGGAAACAAAAGAGGAATTGAAACAGGAAGTGAAAGAAGAGCTGACGGCAGAACAAAAAAAAGCAGCCCTCATGAAAAAGAATTATGCTCTGGGAAAATTCATCGCCAGCAAGAAAGGAGAAACTTTTCACGTTCCGCTTTGTGTTTGGGCAGACAATATCAACGAAGAGAACCAGGTTTGGTTTGATTCGAAGAAAGACGCAGTCGCAAAAGGATATTCTGAGCATAAGTGTGACGTAGTTACCGGCACCACAAAGGCAAAATAGATTTTATTTCTTCCACAGCAGGACAATCAATAAAACGACGCTTACACTTACAGCGCTGTCGGCAACGTTGAAAACCGGCCAGATTCTAAAATCAAGAAAGTCTGTTACAGCGCCGATTAAAACACGGTCGATTAAATTTCCAACCGTTCCGCCCAATAACAATCCGACCGCAAGCTGCATCAGCTTTTCATTTTCTTTAATATTTTTAATATAATAAATAATCATGCCAATAACAATAATCAACAAAATTATAAAAAACAAGTTAAATCCCTGAAAAATGCTGAAGGCCGCGCCGGTGTTGGTAACATAAGTCAAATGAAAAACATTTTTTATTATTGAAATTGATTCGCCCAACTTAAAATTTGTTCTTATAAGGAATTTTGTTAATTGGTCTAAAAAGACTATTATTAATGCTGTCGAGAAAATAAAAATATTTTTTTTGCCCATAGAAACGGAAATAAAAACAGGAATATAAAAATTTTGTTAATAATACCTTCTCCTTTTGTCTTCCTGCTCCCCTTTCGCAATTGATTCAATATTTGCAACTCTCTGGTTTAGCGCATCGAGCGAAGCTTTCAGCGCGTCCAGCTTGCTCGAGATAACTTCCAGATTTTTTGACGCAATGTAGGGGTCGCTTGCCGCGCTCGGGTAAGCGGGCTGGTACGGTGGCTGATACGCAGGCTGCATCGGCGAAGAAAAGTTCTGCTGGCCCTGAAAAGAGGGATATTTCTGAAACTGCTGCTGCGGCTGCCCCAGCGGCTCAAGCCCTGCACCTAAATCCGGAGAAGGCCCCTGGTCCATGCCAAAATCCTTGCCTAAATCCAAATCCTTTCCCAAGTCATCAAAATCATCTTTCTTCTTGAAAGGATTCAGTTTGCTGAAGAAACCCATTATACCTAACACCTCTTTTGTTTGATTCTGTAAGAATTAGTATATAAAGTTGTCGGAATAATAAAAAAGAATTATGAGAATAATCAAAAGTTACTTCCTTGTCCCCCGGGGAATTCTGGAGGAGGTTCATAAGAATTTTTGGGCATTAGCTGGAATTTATAAGTTCCACTTTTATTAAGCCGAAATAACAATGGAAATTTTGCATCCACACTTGCAGGGATTATTTCTTCCCTTAATAAAGTATCAAGTCTAAGTCCCGGCTCAATTAACATCATTCCACTAACAGGTTTATCAGGATGTTTTGCTTTCCAACGCTCAAAAAAATCTCCTAAACGTAAACTACTGCGGGCTAAAGCACCACAGCGTTTAGTTGAAATCTGATAATTGTT
>ERZ1292640.2265-Hain-H43-02um-R1-2265-length-15448-cov-12_pt1 | contig 15448 bp, 19 predicted proteins | sample MGYA00564404_ERZ1292640 | MGnify/ENA primary metagenome ERZ1292640 (study PRJEB36523, sample SAMEA6512636) | groundwater metagenome | collected 2019-01-08 | study: AquaDiva: Metagenomics assemblies of 32 groundwater samples
ACAACATCATTCGGATTTAATTCAGTAGTGTCAATAAATAAATTATACAATTTTTTATCCAAATAATCAACTCCATAGTACTGCTGGTATCTTTTCTTCTCACTCTTTTCCCTTTCCTGTATCTTTTTTACCATTTCATTCAGGTCCTTGCTTTTCTCATGCTCTCTTTTGTCTTTAAGGATTCTTTCAGCTCTTATTTTATCGTCAGTGTCAAGAAAAACCCTGACTTGCGCATTTGGAATAAAAAAAGCAGTCAATCTTCCATCAACAACAAAATTGCCTTTTGCCTTTCCAAGCTCTTTTAGCCGGTTATCCAATTCCAGATCAATTGATTTGTCATGCTCAGCAAGCTTGTTTAATTCAATCAAACTGATTCCTTTGCCAGAAGCCATTGCCCTCATTAAGTCCCCTATAGAATAATGCTTTAACTTTAGTTTCTCAGAAAGCAGTTTGGCAACCGTGCTTTTTCCCGAGCCGGCTTTTCCGGAAATTGTTACAATCATGCTTGGCTGATGTTGGAATTAGTATTTATAATTTTGTTTTTTGAAATATTTATAGAGAACTTTGAATAATCTATTAGTTTTTATATATTTGATTCAAAGTTCTCTTAGAGAATTTTGACATAGAGAAAACCTATGAGGTTTTCGAAATTTGGAAATTGACAATTTCCAAATAAATTGGTATATTTCAAAATTCTCTATAACAACATTTTTAAATCATTATTTCTTTTGTTGGATTATGAAGCAAAATCTTTTGGATAAGCTCAATATTTTCCTGCTCAAGAGAGGATTCACGATAAAAAATCTGACAAGAACATGCTTTGACATTCTTGCAAGGAGAAACGAGCAGATTCTTTTAATTAAAGTTCTTGAGGACGCAAATTCAATTACCAGGGAATATGCGGAAGAAATGATGTCAATCGCTTCTTACATAGAAGCTTCTCCTTTGATACTCGCTGAAAAAGCAGGAGATATGCTGGATGATAATGTCGTTTATTCAAGATTCGATATTTACACTCTTAATTACGGCACTTTCCTGAACTGCGTCAACAATAAATTCCCATTTCTAAAAAGAAGCCAGGCGGGCTTGACGGCATCTGTTGTCGGCAAAAAGCTAAAGGAGAAAAGAGAGGAACTGGGATATTCCTTGAACTCCTTGTCAAAAAAAATCGGCGTCACGAGCAGAATGATTGTCAAATACGAGAACGAAAATTCCGAAATAACAATCAACCGCGCAAAAAAGCTTTATGACCTTTTTGGCCATCAGGTTTTCAATGAAGTAAATATATTTTCACAGCACAGTTCTCCGCATGGAAAATTTGAGACAGCAGTTTCAAAAAAATATGTTGAGCTGGGATTTGACGCAACTGATACAAAAAAGACCCCTTTTGACATCATTGCAAGGAAAGGCAGTGAAATAATTCTGACTGAAGTGAGCGACAAGGTAAATCCGCAGATGCAGTCATTGTCCAAATTATTGGAAGCAGACAATCTTGTCATTTTCAGCAAAAAAAAGCCGAAAAATATTCCTTCACTTACAAAAAAGGAATTTATGGAGTTTGAAGAGGCTAATGAGCTGGTGAAGTTTCTGAAGGAGTTTTAAGGATAACGCGGAGTCACAAGTTTGTGGTCTATTTCTCTAAAAGCATGAACTATATGCTGATAAGCTCTTCTAGTAAGTGTGTTGTCAAAAGTATTTCTCCTTTCCCAAGCATGAATCTCAGATTTATCTTCGACACCCGGTACAATCAATAGCGGACGCGAATATAAAACATTGTCTCTGCCTTCAACTCCGTCTAATCGTCCTAGAACAGGATGGTGCGAAGCAGAGCTATTTACAATTTCAACCATTCTTTCATCGGCCCTTAACAACTCCATCCAAAAATCAAAATCTGGTTTTCCGAATAAATATGTTGCCTTTATTAATAAATCGTCCGGCTTAACATATCCTTCATGCCGAACTTGCCCAGCTTTAATTTTTTTGCCTAATGAAAGCAGATAATGATCACCATTTCTGTTGTAAACATTTAACCTGTCTTGTTCTATGTCTCCGCTGTGCATTCCAAAAGGTATAGTGGCTTTGTTGACTAGCTGGTTTAGATAAAACCTCTGAGCTGCATTAAGAGTTACTCCTTGTAATTCGGGATGCGCTTCTAATTCATCAACTAATGGCATTGCCTCTACTTCTCTTAACAAGCTTTCTAGCTTTCTTGTTCTGTTCATCTATAAGTTACGATTTTATTTTCCTTTTTAAACCTTTCTATATTTACCTTTGTTAAGTAATGACAATTAATTTATTTTAATAAATAGAAATCTTTATATATCATTATTTTTATTTCTACGTAATCGGGTTGGTTAAGTAAAAAAAGAGGTTGATTGAGATGGCTGAAGAGGATGATGGCTTTGTTTCATATAAGAATATTTCTGACTTAAAAAAAGAGCTGGAGACTATTCAGGACAGGAAAGATGTTTCTCCCAAAGAGCTTTACGAGGCTGTGCATAGGCTGACAGACACGGTAAGCGGAATGCTTGAAGTGTTCGGCGCAGCAGCGGAGCAGATGAAGCTTGAGGACAAAGGCTACGAGGCAGAAGCAAAAAAGCACGAAACGATAATTTCAAAGCTTGATAAACTAATTGATCAAAATAAGACGATTGCAGAAGGAATGGTTGCAATAGTCGAGCTTGTCAAGGAAAAGATGGGCAGTATGGAGAAAGAAGAATCCTCATTTCCAAAAGAAGATGCAGCTCCGATGTTCAGGACCAAACCTGAGCCAAAATCATTCTCAAAGCCGGAATGGAGGCCCGACGCTTCAATGCAAAGGTCTCAGCCTATGGGCTCAATGGCACCGCCGTCATTTCAGCAGATGTCACAGCCGAATTTTCAGATGACGCCGCCAATTTCTCCACCGGTGTCTCCGACTAATTTAGCACCGCCAAGCACTGATTTCGGCATGCAGCTTCCTCCGATGCAGCCTGCCCCGATGCCGGACTTGGATTTTCCGGACGAGCCCTTTCCGCTAGATGATGCCACTCAAAAGAAAAAAGGCCTTTTCGGAATGTTCAAGAAATAAAACAAGGGTTTCGCCCCATTGAGTATCGAAAACCATAGGTTTTCGGAACTTCCTCATATAATTCGGAAGGACGGGAAACTTTTTACCGAAAAAGTTTCATCAAAAAATGTTGGCTTCGCAATCGCTCAGCCCACGAAATAAAATATTCGAGGCGGAGAGACTGTTAATAAAAAATACGATTGAATCACAGCAACCGTCTTTGCCGCCGAGCGTAAAAAAATGTTGCGAAGCAACGGAATGAAAATTAAAATTATTCTAAACAATAAATTAATTCAAAATTAAAAATGCAAAACACAAAATCCATGGGGCATTTTGCAAGGCACGTTTTTCTGATAAGCAAAGTCCATTCGCAAAAGCAAAAAGCGGAGGATGAAGTGAAAGCTCACCTCGCTAAAATGAGAAAATCAATTATCAGAATGAGCCTCAGCTATAATGATATTGACAGGCTGAAAGATAAAATTAATAATTTAGTCAACTGGGAAAGAAAATATTCAAAATTCTTCAGGCCGGAAGACAGCGAGATTAAAGATTTGAAAGGCAGGATAATCTCGCTTGAAGAAGAAATCCGAAACGAAAAGGAAGAAAAATACAGGATAGTGAGCGAGAACAACGAAAGAATAAAGGAGATGTCAGATTCTCTTGAGGCGGTCAAGCACAGAATGAGGATTCTTCACATGGACAAGGCCAAAAGGCAGCGAAAGCTGAGCATGCTGGAAAATAAAATAGATAAGAAAATAGATAGAGACGAATATTTTAATTCTTGATTACAGGTCCCTTGCCATTATTGTATTCCTTGAATTGAGCTTTGCCCTTTTGCACGCTTCTTCAATCAACTGCTTGTTCTTTTCTTCAAGGGCATTGTAGAATTCCTCGGCAACACTTAAAGGCTTGTTCTCTATCTTGGCCAATTCCTTCACTTGTGATTTAACAATTATTGATTTTGTCATTTTGATTATTTAAATTTGTTTAATCCTTCGGGCAAATTTTTTACTTACCATTTAATCATGCGTGTACCAAAACATTAATTTATCCTTCTCTTTTGAATCCAGTTTGCAGAATCCAAATCTGCTGAATTGTAAAATATCACCGACTTTCAAATCCTTAACCATTGGTTCAGCCAATCCTTTTGCAACTTTCCTGTCTGGCATCAAAACTTCCACCTTAACCAAATCTTTCTGCGCAGGAAGCCAGTGGATTATTTTGTCGCCGTGTGATTTGTACTTTTCGTATTCAACAGAATCAAAAATAAATTTATTCTTAACTTTTTTGAAATTTAGGCAATCCATCAATCGAGTTAATTTTCCTTCCTTAAACTCTTTCAAATCTTTTTCAGCAATATAAAATCTGTCCTTTGCCTTGAATTTTCTTACGCCCCTGTCTTTGGACTCAGGATGAAGTTTAAGCTCAACATTCTGCTCAGGGGCATTCTCAACTTTGATTTCTTTCGGATTTTCAACAAAGAAATATCTGCTGCATTCTTTGTCAAGCAGCCTCCTGTTGTGCACAATCAAGTCGTCCCAAGTTAAAACAGATTCATTTTTGGTCAGGCCAGTTGATAAAACAAACTCCTTTATGGCTTCCGGCAAAAATCCTCTTCTCCTCAGAGCAACCAGAGTGGTCAATGAAGGATCGTCCCATCCAATCAATTGTTTTTTCTGGACTTTTTCACGTATAATTCGTCCGGAGCTTTCAACTCCTTCCATGTTGAATCTTGCAAACTCATAAATTTTAGTCTCTTTCAGTCCGGCAACTGTCTGTATCAGCCTCTGCAGCTCATTTCTTAGCTCAAATTCCTTGCTTCTTAATCTGTGGGTTACGCCTTCAATTCCGTCCATTATAGAATTTTCAAAATCATAAGTAGGCCAAACCCTGAATTTTTTCCTGTGCCTTGGATGGGTATCATCAATAATCCTGAAAATGACAGGATCTCTTAAAGTCGAATTCGGGCTTTGCATATGCCCTTTTAACCTCAAAATCATTTTTCCGGCTTTTGCCTTGAACATTTCCTTCCAGAGCTCAAGATTTTTATCAGGCTGATGATACCTGTGCTCGCACTCAATTCCGACCTTCCTCATCTCTTTAATCTGTTCCTGCTTGCATAAACAGATATAAGCGTGATTTTCCTTGATTATCTTTTCAGCATACTGGTACATTTCTTCCATGTAGTCAGATGCATGGTCTATTTTGTCAGGCTTAATCCCAAGCCATTCATAGTTCTCCAAGTGAATCTTGTAGAATTCTTCTTTTGCAAGTTCTGGATTTGTATCTTCAAACCTTAAAATAAATTTTCCATTGTAATGTTTTGCCAACTCATAATTAACAATTATTGCTTTAGCGTGCCCGATATGCGGATATTTGCTAGGCTCCGGAGGAAAAGCTGTGACAACATCTTCTCCTTCCCTTATATCCAAAAATGCAAAAATATTTTTTTCCTCTGGTTTTTCTTTCTTTTCTAAAAGTTCAGGAGCTGTTTCCTGCAGTTTCTTCTCCTGCTTCTCCAAGCCTAATTTATTTATTTCAGAAACTATTTTTACAACTTCCTTGCTTAATTCCTGCGCTTTTTCTTTTAACTCAGGATTTTCTCCAAGAACTTTCCCTATCACAGCTCCGGGATTTGCCTTGCCTTTATACTTGACTGCGTTCTGCAGGGCGTATTTTGTGACTGTTTGTTTTAATGAGGAGTCCATGATTATCCACCCTTGTTTAACATTCTTTGTTTTTCTTCTTTGTCTTTTTTCTTGGCTTCTATTTCTTTTTTATAGTAATGTGCGAGTTCTATGTTATATTCTTCCTCCGCTTTAATTAGTTTTTCTTCGTGCAGCTTAATTTGTTTCTCAAGTGATTCTATTCCTTTTTGCAGCCTCTTTTTTCTGTTAACCATTCAGCTTATCCTCTATATGCCTTAATTCTTTTTCAAGTATATTTAATAGTTTCTCTGCAACAGGGATTTTAATATTGATCTTAACTTTTTTGTTATCTCTTACTGCCCTATAGACTGAATAAATACGTTCAAATTCATCATTGCTGGCCCCTTGTTTTATTAGCCATTTCTTGAATTCCTTATTTGAAAATTTATTCTTTTCTAGAATACACCTAGTGATAAAAATCCCCCTTAATCTTAATATAATTGAATATATTGCAGAATAAGAACCTACATATTTAAAATCTAATTTATCAAGTTCAATAAGCTCTTTGTTGCTTTTTATATGCTCCTTTGTCTCGTCTAAATAATCCTTAAAATTTTCTTTGTTAATTTTAATTTCCTTTAACTCTTCCAAAATATTAGAATTAATCAATGGCTCTGCTTCCTGCACCATTTGATAATACATTACCGGATATTTTTCGATCGCTCTCTTGAATTTTTCTAATTCAAACGAAGTTATCTCCAATTTTGGCTCTTTGATGTTTATTTTTACGGGCTTTTCTGTTATAACCATCAAATCTATATCAGAATCCTTTGTCTCTTCGTGCCTTGCATGCGAGCCATAGATGAAAACAGAAATTATATCCTTCAAATAAGGCTCCAGAAGATGAATTATTTTTTCCCTTATCTCCAGTTTTGGCTTTTGCGGGAGTATAACTATAACTTCCTGCCCAAGCCAGCCTTTAGGGACCCACACTGCCCCGCCGTTTCCTGACTTGACTACAGTTTTTACTATTTGCTCCCTTACAGATAAATTCTTTAAAATCATAGTTTTAAAAATTCTAAATTTTTAAAGCCACGAAAAACAAAGTTTTTCGATGTATAGACATTGTATAGACCTAGGTATTTAAAGGTTTTGGTTAAATGATGCGGAAAATATGAACTAGTATCATTTACTACTTCTATAAACCATAAACCCATGATTCGGATTTTGATGTAGAATTTCAAACCCATACCTATTTGCTTCGCAAATTGCCCGATGCTCGCTTAATTTCATTGGATTATTTTTTCTACTTTCTCTTATTAATTCTTTAATTTTCTTGTTAGGTATTCTATTCCCTTGCAACTGCGCTGCAAAATATTGGAGGAACAATTCTTCTTGCTCTAATGTTTCGCCTTTCATTCTATCAAAAACAGTTATATACTTAGTTCTGGATTTGTAGATTTTCTCAAGTGTTTCAATTATATCTTTTTCAGACATGAGATGAAACAGCAGAGAACTTACAACAGCATCAAACCTTCCAAAGTTTACAAATGGGAATTCTCCTTTAATTAAATTCACATTTTCATAATTACCAGTCTTTTTCTTAGCAGATTCAAGCATTTTGGTGTCAATGTCAATTCCAATTACTTTAGCCTGTGGAAATCTCTGCGCTAATCTGAGCGTCAAATTTCCAGTTCCACTACCCAATTCCAAAATACTCCTAGACCTTGTGGGCATTGAATTTACAATTGCATCTAACCCTAATCCATAATCCGGACATACTCTTGGAACAAGCGCATCGTAGCTAGAATACCATTCGTGAGCCATCATAACCACCTTAAAATCTCCTTATGGCTCCCACTACTTCAGGATTCCAAATGTGTGGTTTTTCGGCTTTTCTTCTTTCTAATTCCTGCAAGTACTTCTGCGCATGTTCCACAGTTACTGTTGGATGAAAAGCCCCCCAGCCTTCATCAAAGTTAAGCCATATTGGCTCTCGGCTGTATTTTTGGTTGGCATAATCTAAATGCATGTGAAGTCTTTGTTTTGGATTACTCCTATCTATCATTGGATAGTTTGCCAGTATACTAATTGACAAATAATCCGGCTTTAGCCTTTCAACGTGGTCCAAAGTCATTTGGGCTAATTCAAAATCTCTTTCTGGATTAGGATTATTTCCAAACATTACATATAACCCAGTTTTGATGCCACGTTCTCTGCTTAGTTCAATAGCTTTGTCTACATGACTAACTGTAATTCCTTTATGCATTTCTTTGAGTGCTTTATCATCGATTGTTTCTAAAGCATAGGTTATATACTTGCATCCTGCTTTACTCATCCAATCTAAAACGAGAGGATTCACCATACTTGCTTTTGTCTGACATCCCCAAACCAGTTCATTGCTTAATCCTGATTCTACTAACGAGTTCATTAATCCAATAACGCGATTGTAATTTTCCGATATGCCTTGACTTTTTGCCAAGCCCTGAATTTGTGCTAATCCATAATCCCCAACAGCCCCTCTCGAGGGATTTGTAAAATTAGGGTCATTAAAAAATACAGCTTCGTAACCTAAATCACGCACTCTTCTTAATTGGTTTACAACGGCATCACTAGTAAATGGCTTGTATTCTTGCTGTGCGCTACAAAAATTGCAAGTTTGATTACATCCTGTAGCAGTAAGAATCTGCGTCATTCTTTTACCTTTGAAAAGTTCTGAATCAAATTGATACTGTGGACTATCTTTTAGCAATTCAAAAGCAGGAAATAATTTAGTTCTATCAATAGTTCTTCTCTCCAAATTTAGCAACTCTAAAAGAGAGTACTCTCCAAATGTAGCAGTTACAATATGGTCTATAAACTCCGGTTTAGGTGCTAGTCCACCCATCACAATTTGATGCGGTCCACCAGAAATTACAGTAATTGATGGGTTAATTTCTTTTATTGTTCTCATTATACCCAAGGATTCGGGATAATTTGGGCTGTAAGCTGTAACTCCAACATGAGTTGGTTGGTAATATCCTAATCTATCTTCTAAAACTAGGTTTCTATTTTCGTCTGGTTCCACATCTAAATCAAGAATTTCAACTGGAATGTTTGCTTCTTTTACAGCAGCAGCTAAATATAACAGCTGCAATGGTACCCCAGCCACTTTTCTTGGGAAAGGCGGATTAACAAGCAATAATCTTGATTTTGTCATAACTAAGGAGTAGTATTCCTAATAGATAAAACTATCAATAGAAATTTTAGTCAAAATAGTAAAATTTATAAATAAAAAGGTAAAATAAACAATATTATGAGAAAACTTGACATTATAGATAAGAAAATAATAATTGAACTGGACACAAATGCTAGGGCAACTTTCTCTGAAATTGGAAAGACACTAGGAATTGGAAAGAATAATGTTCAATATAGGGTCAAAAGATTGTTAGAAGACAGCGTCATTAAAAAATTTGTAACTCAATTCTCGCTCGGAACTTTAGGATTATTTTTGGGAAAATTTTATCTGCAGTTATCCGGATTTGGAAAAGAAAAGGAAAATGAGATTTATGATTATTTGATGAAAGACAAAAGAATTAGCTGGATTGCAAAGTGTGAGGGGAGGTGGGATTTAATGATTGGGTGTTATGTAAGGGGCCTTAATCAGCTTAATGAAATTAAACAGGATTTTTTCAAAAAATATGAAAAATATATTTCCTCTTATGATGTTGTTTTTGCAGTTGAAGCGCATACTTCACAAAGAACTTATTTGCTAAACAAGAAAACAATTCCAAAAAAAATAGAAAAATTTATTGGAAAAGAAAAAATTGAGCTTGATGAGAAAGATAAGCAAATTGTTAGATTGATAGCAAATGATGCACGATTTAATTATCTGGAAATAGCGCAAAAAACCAAATTGAACATTAAAACAGTTCAAAAAAGAATACACGATTTGGAGAAAAAAGGAGTTATTCAAGGGTATGTAACTTTTCTTGATCCGAACGAAATAGGCTACAATTTCTTTAAATTATGCATCTATCTTCAAAACTCAGAATCAAAATTTAACAGATTTATTCATTATTGCATGGGGCTTCCAAATGTGATCCACATCATACAATCGCTTGGGCCATGGGAAGTTGAATTGGAAATAGAAACAGAAAGCCTTGAAGATTTCTATAATTTAACACATCAAATAAGAAATGAATATTCAGATATAATAAAGAAAACAGAGTCGGTTATAATCTCAAATGAAATGAAGCTCGATTTCTTCCCGGAATGGTACTAGGAAAATAATTCATTTCCAACATGAAATCGAAAACTATTTAAACAACTTCTTGCAGGAAAACCCAATCACAAAGACTAAGGGGTTCTTGTTAATTTTCTCCCTTGACATTGGGGATATATGGGGCGAAAAACTTCTACAATACCAAAGGCAAGCGTTGCTAGGATACTCATGAAAGCGGGAGCTAAAAGAGTATCTGCAGATGCAACTGACACATTCTCAGAGGCGCTTACTGATATAGCATTAAAAATTTCTTTAAAAGCTGCTCAGATATCAAAGCACGCAGGCAGAAAGACAGTGCATGAAGGCGACGTAAGGCTGGCGGCAAAACATTAAGGCTGATTCTACCATTTTTAAGAAAATCTTTTAAACAATAGGATTTCTCACGTGTTAGGATTGGATGGGCTGGTAGTTAAATCCGGCATAACGCACCCATGGCATGGGTGACTCTGAAAAACAGAGCCCATCAGGCTCCGGGTTCAAATCCCGGCCAGTCCATTTTTTATATAGAAATAATTTAAATATTCTGAAATATTGCATGAATCCATGATAGGAATAATCTCAGACACCCATGAAAACGAAGAAGCAATTAAGAAAGCAGCAGCTTTATTCAAGGAGAAAAATGTCGATTTTGTCGTCCATTGCGGAGATGTAATCAGCCCTCCGATGCTTGAACATTTCAGGGAACTTAAAATGAAATTTGTTTATGGCAACAATGATGGGGAAAGATATGGCTTAAAGGAAATGTGCAAAAAACTTGATTTTGACGAAATAAAAGATGAAATTGAATTCACACATAATGGAAAAAAATTCTATGCCTATCACGGAACAAAATCAAAAATTATGAACGATGCAATCCAAAGCAATAAATATGATTATGTTCTAACGGGGCATACTCACGCAAAGCGGGATGATAAAACGGGAAAAACAAGGATTATAAATCCCGGAGCATTATTCCGGGTTTATCCGTATACTGTTGCCATGCTTGACGCCAAGGATGACAAATTGGAATTTTACCCAATCTAGGAAAATGGAAGACTGCATATTCTGCAAAATAATTGAAGGAAAAATACCGTCTGCTAAAGTTTATGAGGATGGCAAAGTAATTTGTTTTCTGGATATAATGCCGGCAAATAAGGGGCACTGCCTCATAATCCCAAAAAATCATTCAAAAGATTTGTCTGACATGGAGGATGAAGATGCGGAAGCGGCTATAAAGGCGTCCAGAAAGGTTGCAAAAGCCCTGTCTTTGAGTTTAGGTTGTCAGGGATTTAACTTGGTTATGAGCAATGGCCTGGAGGCCGGCCAGGTTGTGTTTCATTCCCATATGCACATAGTTCCGAGATTCAAAGATGACGGCCTGAAAATAAAATGGCCGCACACAAAATACAAAGATGGTGAGATGAAAGAATACGCAGAGAAGATAAAAAAGTTTTTGTAGATTTTTGCTGGAAACTCATCGGTTCTAAAAAAATTCATATGATTTTATTTGAAACCAACCGGTAACCGAAAAGTTTATATAGTTGCGTAAGTTACCACTAAACAAGATGGTTAAAAAGCTAAAAAATGTTGATTTAATTGAAGAGAACCAAGCGTATCTCAAAATTCTTAACTGGTTCTTTTCATTTCCCAATATGGAGGTTAGTCTTAATGACTTATCTCAGCAGTTGAGGATATCCAAGACAACGGCAAATAAAATAGTATCCGAATTGGAGAGGAAAGGTTTTCTTAAAAAAGAGGTTTTAGGGAGAATATGGAGAATTTCATGCAACCAAAACCACCCCTACAATTTTACGAGAAAAATAGCTTATAACTTAAGTTGGGTATATGAGTCAGTTATAATAAATTTAACAAAGGAGATAGTATTAAAAGATAGAGGGATAACTCCGAGGGCAATTATTCTATTTGGCAGCTACAGGAAGGGGGATGATACTGAAAAAAGTGATATTGATATTGCAGTTGAAGTTCTTGATAATAAGGATACCCAGGTAATTCAATTAGGTGTCCTGCCCCAATTCGGATATAGAACAAAAGTGCCTATTAACCTCCATATCTTCTCAAGAAATAAAATCGACTTAAACTTATTTGCAAATATAGCGAATGGAATCGTATTGGAAGGATTTCTTGAGGTAAGGCCATGAGTATCAGATACAAGCGTCCGGACAAGAAGAACGCGCTAAGTATTGTCAGCGCTGCTGAGCGGGACATGAAATTCACTTTGACCTTAGATATAACAGAAAAATCCGGAGCAACGATAGTAAGGAACATCTATGAATCTTTTCGCATGCTTGGTGACGCTCTTCTCGTGGCAAAAGGCATAGAATCAGAAGATCATATCACGCCAATAAGGGAGCTCCTAAAGATGAAAGTCAGCACAAGCAGGCCTATAAATCTTATAGAAAACCTGAGGCAACTAAGGCACAACATTAATTATTATGGATATTCCCCCAAATTAATTGAAGTGGAGGATGTTACATCGATAGCAAGAATTTGTTTTAACCCCCTGTTAAGAGCCGTTTTAGAAAAAATCAATTCAGAATAACTTTAGCAAGATTTTTAAAAGCCCTATTATTCTTTTAACTCATGCCGAAGTAACTCAGCCTGGTACTTGTCAATTCTTAATTGGCTCGCGGGCAATAGAGTGACACTCTCATAAGGTGTCTGTCGGGAGTTCAAATTGTGGCAAGCGAGCATGCTTGCCGCATGCAAGTCTCCCCTTCGGCACTTGTTTTAAACCGCAAATTTTTAATAATCTGAAATTATTGTTCTTCAAAGGTGGTTTTATGGAAATGAACACTCAGAATTTAAAATTGAAAATCGGAGACAAGGCCCCGGATTTCAGTTTGACGGCTGTTGATGGGAAAATTTACAGGCCTGCCGATTTCAAGAGGAAAGTTTTGGTGATTGTTTTCATGTGCAATCACTGCCCCTATGTTCAGGCTTATATTGAGAGAATAAAAACAATACAAAGTGAATTTGGAATAAAGGGAGTTCAGGTTGTCGGAATCAATTCAAATGATGAAGTGAACTACCCGGATGACAGCTTTGATAAGATGGTGGAAATGAGCAAAGCCAAAAAATTAAATTTTGCATATTTGAGGGATGAAAGCCAGGCTGCTGCAGCTGCTTACGGCGCGCAATGCACCCCGGAAGCGTTCGTTTTTGACGGCGAGCGCAAGTTAAGGTATCACGGAAGGATTGATGATAATTACAAAGATGAAAAAGCAGTTAAGACCAATGACTTAAGAAATGCGGTTGATGCTGTCGTGCATGACAGAAAAGTCGGGATTGAATTGACGCCGGCAGTCGGATGCTCGATTAAGTGGAGATGAAAAAATTATTTTTCCAGATTCTTCAGGCATTCTTCATAATTATACTTTAACGCTTCATTATCCGGATTTTTCTTTAATTGCTCTTCAAGAATTTTCTTTGCGCTCTCAAAATTGCCAGTTGACATGTAAACCACGGCAAGGTTGTTTGCGGGCGAAGGATTGTCAGGATTTAATTCCATGCTCTTCCTGAAATTCTCAATAATTTTATTTTTATCATTCATCCTCATGTAGATTTTGGCTATTTCCGAAAATACAAGCTTGTAATGCGGGTCAATTTCTGCTGTCCTCTCAAAAAATTTCAGGGCATTTGGCAAATCATTCCTGCCGAGGTACATGCGTGCTGCCTGATAGTTATATCTTGCATTTTCAGGTTCTTCTTCAAGCTGTCTGAGAATAATTCTTGAATATTTTTCCGCTGTTTCTTCAATCGATTTTTCATCTTCCAGTGAGCCGAAATGATGGATTATAATATCTGATTCTTTGTATTTCAGCTTTTTCTCTTCAATTGAATCTTCAATTAATTCATGAACTTTATTTTTAAATTTTAAATTTAATTTATTTCTGAATAATCTGACTAAGAAATTAGAAATATAAAATGGATATTTTTTAACTAATTCAAAATCTGAATTATTTTTCAAGGCGCCTTCAAAGTAACTGTTTATGTAAGACCTCTGCTCAAGAGCGAATCCGGCAATATCGTTTTCTGCAGTTTCAATTAAGCTTTTTATTTTTTCTGAATCATTTTTTTCTATTATCTCATCAGCATCCAAAACTAAAATCCAGTCCTTAGCTGCATGCTTTAAGCTTTCATTTCTTGCTTCAGAAAAATTATCGTTCCATTTGAAACCAAAAATTCTAGCTTTAAATTTTTTTGCTATTTCTTTCGTCTTGTCCGTGCTTCCTGTGTCTACAATTATTATTTCATCTATTAAACTCTTGATGCTATTCAGGCATTGCTCTAAGTATCTCTCTTCGTTCTTTACTATCATGCATAAGGATATAGTTTGTTTTGGCATTTTTATAAATCAGGGCAGTTTGATATAGAACCATTATTGGGGTAAGGGCAGATTAATACCGATGTGCCATTTGAAGTGTTTAGGTAAAGGGTATCTCCTCCCTCATCATTCCATATTGGAATCTTCTTCCTATAGTATAAATCTGTTGAAGTGTTGGTCCCATTGCCGGTATGGACGCTTAATTCAGCATTAAAATCTAAATTAAAAACAGGAAACGTAAAAATATGGCTATTCATTGTGGTATTATCTCTGGCAGTCCAGCCACCCATATCTACTGAGTAGTGGCATGAATTTTTAAGAGTGAAATATTCCTGACTTAAGTTATTTCCAGCAGGATCGTAATTAAAGTTCAGGACACTTATGCAGTTATCAGATATAAACTCATTTTGAGTTGTATTATTTGTTGTTATATTCAAAGTTGCATTGATGCCTAAATCTTCAGTACATATATTATCCTCGCAATTCTTATCGCATGACTTATTAAGCAACCATCTGTATCCTTCTTCGCCGCATACCATCAAATTATCATTTTCACATCTTAAAGAATTAACTTTACATATTGGCGCTGTCCTGCACGCGCTTTCGTTTTCATTGCAGCCATAAATGCAGCGCTCCAAAGAATGCCATGAGCAATTAGCTTCTTGATAAGCAGTATACCTCCCTTCAATACATTTCCATCCAGCTTCGCAAACTAATGTCAGGTTTAATAAATTTTGTATAGTTATATTTTTTTCTGATTTACTTTCGATACTTATGTCTTCAGTAAAATTATTCACATGCTCTTCATTTTCTGCTTCTCCTTTTCTTATCTCTATCGGCCTGCAATCCGATTCGTTGCTAAGCCGGCAATTTTCTCTCGCATCTTCAATCACGCTGGCGGTTATCTCAGTGTTTCCACTAATATTGCTTTGGTTTGTGTTCATAGAGCATCCGCCCAGCAGAAATAATATTCCAACAAGTAATAAAATTTTACTCATCTCTTTTTTTGCAAATATTCTCATTTAAGCCCCCAAACGCCACTGCCCGGATTTGAACCGGGAAATCCTTGCGGAAAGCGGTTTTCGAGACCGCCGCACTACCGGATTATGCGACAGTGGCAATAAAAGGGGAAACAAGGTGTATTTAAAGTTTTAGACGCATTT
>ERZ1292640.2266-Hain-H43-02um-R1-2266-length-15440-cov-11_pt1 | contig 15440 bp, 12 predicted proteins | sample MGYA00564404_ERZ1292640 | MGnify/ENA primary metagenome ERZ1292640 (study PRJEB36523, sample SAMEA6512636) | groundwater metagenome | collected 2019-01-08 | study: AquaDiva: Metagenomics assemblies of 32 groundwater samples
CTCATCGGGTCGCGGAGACTGATTCGAGCGCGTTGAGCCTGGCTCAACGCGCTCCGATCTTCACCGTAGGGCAGATGAACGGGAAGCAGGTGAACATGGCCCAGTTCCCCTCGCTGCCGGAGGGGTTGGATGGCGCGCTGCAGCTGATCGGCGAAGCCATCCGTTTCCCAGGCGCCTGGGCGAGCGTGAATGACCGCCCGGTTTCCAGCCTGGCGAGGCTCTGGCAACGGCTTGAGTGTTATCGCGCAAGTCTGTTGGCGCAGGACCCTGCTCGCCATTGCGCAGAAAGAACCGCGCTGTTCAATAGCCTCGTCGGATGTGACGCGCATCGATGTCCGGTGCCCTGTCAGTTCATTTGCACACCTTGTATGGAGATGGTTCAGGACGGGGCGCCAATCCACGAGGCGCAGCGTTTTGAGGTCGCGGCCGTATTGGCGGAGATCGACTGGTGTCCCCGTCTGAAACTGCCGACTCAATCTGGACCGACCCAGACTCCACTCTTGAACCTCGGTCACACCACCTCGTAGTGTGGCAGAGCAATGGGGACGTCTCTTCTTATATGGCTCCATCTTCTCGCGGCGATCTGCTGGATCGGCGGGACGATCTTTTTGTCGCTGGTGCTGGTGCCGGTGCTCAAGCGTGAACCGTTTGCAGCTCAGAGACCCCTGCTCTTCCGAACCGTCGCCAGGCGGTTTCGCCTAGTGGTCTGGGGCGCGATCGCAGTCCTTTTGCTCACGGGGCCTTTGTTGCTGCATCAGCGCGGGATTGCAATCAGTGACCCATCGAACTGGCCGATGGTACTGACGGTCAAGCTGGGGCTCGTGACGTTTCTCTTATTCTTGACCCTGACCCACGATCTTGTCCTAGGGCCGCTCGTTGGAAAGATCGCGCAGTCCCCAGCTGAGAGCCGAACCAAGTTCGATCAAGCCCTGGTTCTTTGGTTTCCCTTGGTCGCTCGCTTCTCTCTCGCTCTGACGTTGGGGATTCTCTTTGCCGCAGTCCTGCTCATGCGGTCTTAGCCCTGATATCTGCTTGAGCCTGTAGCTATATGCCACAGGGGAAATTGTAGGCACTGTAGCAGGACTCCCCCTAGCCCCATTTTTATCTGTCCAATTTCACTCGAAACGCTCAATATTCCTCTGGAAATATCCAGCTCTGAGAAGCTCTGCCAGGGCCCCTTCTTTGCAGTTCTAATGCAAGGCTGAGGGTGGCGAATTGTTTTAGCCTCCCGCAATCTTGCGATATCGGAGGATCGCATCTCTATGCCGGTGAATAAAAAAATCTCTTTTTCAATTTGGTATGTCTTTCTCGCCATCTGGGCCGTCATCCTCGTGCACGATTTCATCCATGCCCTGCAGAAGCTTGAAGAGCTTCCCTATAGCGAATTCAGGACTCTTGTGGCGGCCGGCAGCGTGGCGGAAGTCACGGTCACTCATCAGACCTTGACCGGGAAGCTGAAGCCGGAAGAGGGCTCCAAAGAGCAGAAGTTATTCACGACCATCAGGGTCGAGGACCCGGATCTCGTCAAAGAACTGAATGCGCATCACGTCAAGTTTACCGGAGTGATTGAAACGACGTTTTTGCGGGACATGATTTCATGGCTGTTGCCGACGCTGGTCTTCGTGGGCATTTGGTTTTTTATCTTTCGGCGTCTCGGGCAGGGCCAGGGCGGGTTCATGACGGTGGGGCAGTCGAAGGCGAAGATCTATGCGGAGAAGGATACGAAGGTCACCTTTGCTGATGTGGCAGGCGTGGACGAGGCGAAGGATGAACTGCGCGAGGTGATCGAGTTTCTGCAGACGCCGGAAAAGTTCACACGTCTGGGAGGCAAGATTCCGAAAGGGATCTTACTCGTCGGCCCGCCGGGAACCGGCAAGACGCTTCTGGCCCGAGCCGTGGCGGGAGAGGCAGGGGTCACATTTTTCAGCATCAGCGGGTCCGAGTTCGTGGAAATGTTCGTGGGGGTCGGGGCAGCCCGCGTGCGGGATCTGTTCGAACAGGCCAAGGTCAAAGCTCCCTGCATCATTTTTATCGACGAATTGGATGCGATCGGGAAGGCTCGTGGAATGGGACCGATGGCGCATGAGGAGCGGGAGCAGACGCTCAATCAATTGTTAGTCGAGATGGATGGGTTCGATCCCCGCATCGGCGTCATTCTGATGGCGGCCACCAACCGGCCTGAAATTTTGGATCCCGCCCTCTTACGGGCTGGCCGGTTCGACCGTCAAGTATTGGTCGATCGCCCGGACAAGATCGGCCGCCTGGCCATCTTGCGGGTCCATGCGAAGCAGGTGGTCCTCGGCCCCGATGCAGATCTTGAGGTGATTGCTGGGATGACGCCAGGATTTTCCGGCGCCGACCTCGCCAATATCATTAACGAGGCGACGCTTTTGACCGTGCGTCGGAATAAGGAGCAGGTGGGCCTCCCGGAATTGCAAGAAGCGGTGGAGCGGGTCGTGGCAGGGCTGGAGAAGAAGAACCGGGTGCTCAACAAGATGGAGAAGGAGCGGGTTGCGCACCATGAAGTGGGTCATGCCTTGGTGGCCCTGTCGCTTCCCGGAGCAGACCCGATTCAGAAGATCTCGATCATTCCTCGCGGGATTGCCGCGTTGGGCTATACCCTGCAGCTTCCGACCGAGGATCGTTTCTTGATGGCCAAGACGGAGTTGGAGAACAAGATTGCCGTCTTGCTTGGAGGACGGATTGCGGAAGAATTGATCTTTGGCGAGGCCTCCACAGGGGCGCAGAACGACTTGGTCAAGGCGACGGACATTGCCAAGAGTATGGTCAAGTCTTACGGGATGAGCGAGAGGCTGGGGACTGTCACGCTCGATCGTGAACGACAGCCTCTTTTTGTGCAGATCCAGATGCCTCAAGAGAAGGGCGACTACTCGGAGGAGACCGCCCGCGAGATCGATTGCGAAGTCCGCCGGATCATCGATGAGCAATACGAACGTGTGAAATTGCTGTTGGCGGCGCAGGAGGCCTCGCTTCGTGAAGGGGCGAAGCAGTTGCTCGAGCATGAAGTGATCAGCGGGGCGGATCTCAAGACCATTATGGGAAAGTAGGAGCGGACGGGCCATGGCGGAATCGGCGCAAGGGGAGCGGGCGAGCCTCACGATCGGCCAGGACGAGGCCCTGCACTGTACCGGACCATGGACGCTCCAGCACCTGCCGGATCTCGAACGGGCGGTGGCCATTCTGTCGTGGCCCCGGTCGAATGAGCTGCTGTGCGATGCAGGCCGCATTACTGCCATGGACACGGGGGGAGCCGTGATGCTGTACCGAACGGTGATGCAACTCCGTCGGCAGGGGCGGCACGTGTCGGTTGAAGGGTTGCGTGCGGAGTTTGCCGAGCTGCTTCGCATGGTGTCTGCCAATTGGGATCGCATCGAGGTCGCTCCAGCGACGAAATCCGGGCGGATGGAACAGTTCCATCGAATGATTTCTGGGCAGGCTAAGCAGGCTGTGAGGGCGCTGGGGTTCATCGGCGAGAGCACGGTCGGGGTCTGGCGGTTGCTGAAGAGGCCGTCCCTCATTCGTTGGCGGGCGCTGTTGAGAAGTCTTGAGCTGGATGGGTTCAATGCGTTGCCCATCACGGGGCTACTCGCCTTCTTGATCGGGGTGGTGATCTCCTATCAGGGGGCGGAGCAGTTGCGGAAGTTCGGTACCAATATTTTCGTGGTGGATCTGGTCGGAATCTCGTTGTTGCGAGAGATTTCTCCGCTGATCGTCGCTATTCTGATCGCCGGCCGCTCCGGTTCGGCCTATGCGGCACAGATCGGGACGATGAAGGTGACGGAGGAACTGGACGCGGTTCAGACGTTAGGCCTGTCGCCGATGCAATTGTTGGTGCTGCCTCGGGTCTTTGCGTTGATGCTCATCTTGCCATTGCTCACGGTCTATGCGGATGGGCTGGGCGTGTTCGGCGGCATGTTGATCGCCTCGAATCAGCTCCATGTCAGTTTTACCGAGTTTGTGATGCGCTTTGAAGAAGCGGTGGCCCTGCGGCACTTTCTCATCGGAATCGGAAAGGCGCCGTTCTTTGCCGTTATCATTGCGCTGGTGGGTTGTTATCAGGGGTTTCAAATCCGAGGGGGTGTGGATGATGTGGGTCGGCACACGACCACCAGCGTCGTGCAGAGTATCTTCCTGGTCATCGTGTTCGACGCATTGTGCAGCATTCTGTTGAGTTGGTGGAATTTATAATGATAATCACGGGCACGAGGCAGGGGGCGAATGGTTAACTCTGACTTACAGGTTGCGCCGCAGGTGGCTGTGCCGATCATTGAGGTCAGCCATGTTTCCACTCGATTCGGAGAAGCGGTTGTGCATGAGGATGTGAGTCTCACGATTCTCCGGGGGGAGATCTTTGCCATTGCCGGAGGGAACGGGTGCGGGAAATCCACGTTGATGCGAGAGATCGTCGGACTGCAAGAGCCGACCTCAGGGTCCACGCGGCTTTTCGGAGTGGACAGCCAGTTGTTGCGCGATGGACAACCGCAAGAGAATCATCGACGGTTTGGCGTGATGTTTCAGCAGGGCGCCTTGTTCAGTTCGCTCACGCTGGCGGAGAATGTTGCGGTGCCGCTGAAAGAGCACACGCAGCTGAGTCCGGAAATGATTCATGACATTGTCGCGCTGAAGATTGCCTTGGTAGGTCTGCCGTCGGAGAGCGCCACAAAATACCCGAATGAGCTCAGCGGGGGCATGCGGAGGCGGGCTGCCCTCGCGCGGGCCATCGTGATGGACCCGGAGTTGTTGTTCTTGGATGAGCCGACTGCCGGGCTGGATCCGATCATGGCGGCGGGGTTCGACGAGTTGGTGATGCAGTTGAAAGCGTTATTGGGATTGACAGTGGTGATGGTGACCCACGATCTCGATTCGCTCTGGAGAATTTCAGACCGTGTCGCGGTGCTCGGCCACGGAAAGGTGCTGGGCATCGGCACCATGCAGGAATTGTCGCGCTCGAACGATCCTCTGATTCGTGAATATTTCCATGGTCCGCGCGGGCGGGCGGCGGAAAGCCAACACAAAGAGGGAACATGGAACCCAGAGTCAACTACGTTGTAGTCGGAGTATTTGTCGCAGTCTTGGGGGCGGCGGTCCTGCTGGTCGTCCTTTGGTTAGGGAAGTCCGATTACCGGGGGATCTATGACCGGTATTATGCCTACACGCAGGAATCTGTCGCCGGGTTGAGCGTCAACTCGACGGTAAAATACCGGGGGGTCGACGTCGGGCGCGTGAAGGATATCGTGTTGAATCCGGAGAATCCTGAAGAGGTCCGGTTGACCCTCGATATTCTTCATGCCACACCGGTTAAAACGGATACGGTTGCGGTGCTCGAAACGCAAGGGCTGACGGGACTGGCCAGAGTCAATCTAAACGGAGGAAGTCGAGAGTCGCCGGCCCTGGAGGTGGCACCGGGCCAGGAGTATCCGGTCATCAAGACGGGTCCCTCGCTGTTTTTTCGCATCGACATGGCAATTTCTCGCCTGCTCGCTGATCAGGGCCTGACAAAGCTGCTCGCTAACGTGAATACGCTCAGTCAGAATGCGACGGATGTGGTTGGTGAAGAGAATCGGGCCGCGCTCAGGCAGATCCTGAAAGATTTCGCTGAACTGACGCAGGCACTTGCCGTGCGCGGCGCCGAAGTGGAGAAGGGCGTACACAGTGCTTCGCAAGCGGCGGAGCATGTTGCGATGATGACTGAAACAATGAACAAACAGATGCCCGCCTTGTTAGAGCGAGTCAATAAAAGTGCCGCGGCGCTCCAGATCATGACCGAGGAATTGGCTCGCACGGGAAAGGCTGTGAGGTCGGTTCTCCAAGAAAGTCGTCCGGATATTGAACAGTTCACCCGACAGACGTTGAGCGAGACTGGCGCACTGGTGACCGAACTCCGGGCACTCACGGGAACGTTGCAGCGTGTGGCGCGTCAACTGGAGCAGGAGCCGAGTTCGCTCGTGCTGGGAACGAAGACTCCCCAGCGAGGACCGGGAGAGTAGCCGATGAGGACGATGCAGGTGCGGCTATATAGGTTGATGGGAATCGGGATCGTCTTGCTGGCACTGGCTGGCTGTCTGTCACTTCCGCGTGAAGAGAGACCAATCCATACGTTCATCTTGGACCTGGGCAGCCCGGCAAGAGGGGCTGCTCTCTCTGAAGGGAAACCAGGAGCCGGGATTCTCGTCGTGAACGTGCCGGTGGCACGGCCAGGGTTCGAGACGCCGCGGATGGCCTATACGCAGCGGCCCTATGAAATGAGCTATTACGCGACCCATCAATGGGCGGACCCCCCGGCCAGGATGATGATCCCCTTATTAGTTCAGGTCCTGGAACAGACGGGCGCGTGGCGCGCCATTGTCCCGATGCCGACATCCGTGCGGGGCGACTATCGGGTGGATATCGACCAGGTGGAACTCATCCAGACATTTTTGCAGAAACCGAGTCAGATGCGCGTCGCGTTGCGAATGCAAATAATTAAGCTGCCTGACTATCTGGTGCTCGGCACCCGCCTGTTTGACGTGGTGGAAGAGGCGGCGAGTGAGGATGCCTATGGCGGGGCGGTGGCGGCAAATTTGGCAGTCAATAGGCTCGTGAAGGAGGTGGCCGGCTGGCTGAGCGGTTGTGTCTCCGGCGTCCAGGTAAGCGGCTGTTCACGATGAGGCAATCGCTCAAGACCGGCTTCAGCTTTGGATTGACGTCCGGGGTGATCACGACGCTCGGCCTCATGGTCGGGCTGCACGCCGGAACGCATTCCAGGCTCGCGGTCATCGGCGGCATTGTGACCATAGCGGTAGCCGATGCCTTGTCTGATGCGCTGGGCATTCATATCGCGGAAGAGTCGAAAAATAACGGGAACGTGTCGGACATCTGGGAATCGACCATTGCCACCTTTGTGGCCAAGTTCCTGATTGCGCTGACCTTTGTCGTGCCGGTGTTCTTGTTGCCGCTGGAGGAGGCCATGACGGTGAGCGTGGGATGGGGACTCGCGCTGCTCGCGGTGCTGAGCTACCTCCTGGCGCGGGCCCAGCAGATCTCGGCTTGGACAGTCATCGCGGAGCATTTAGTCATTGGCGTCAGCGTGATCGCGATCACGCATTATGTGGGCGACTGGATTCATTCGACGGTGAGTTAGTTCGTTTACAGTGCCACGCGGATGTCACTGAAGGGACCATTGATGGTGCAGCCACCGCTCGTCGCGTACTTTTCTATGGAGATCGGCCTTGAGTCCGGGATGCCGACCTATTCGGGAGGGCTTGGTGTGCTTGCCGGCGACACGATTCGCTCGGCTGCGGATCTCGACGTGCCGATGGTGGCGGTGTCCTTGCTGCATCGGCGAGGGTACTTTTTTCAGCGTCTGGATGCGCACGGTCAGCAAAGCGAGGAGCCTGTCGCCTGGCCGGTCAATGATTTCGCGGAATTGATCGATGAGCGCGTCACGGTCGACATCGAAGGTCGTACGGTCCACGTTAGGGCCTGGCGGTATCGAGTAACAGGTGAGTCTGGCTCTGTCGTTCCCGTGTATCTGCTCGATACCGATGTGAGTGAGAACCAGCCTTGGGACCGGACCCTCACCGATGTGCTCTACGGGGGCGACGACCATTATCGCTTGTGTCAGGAGGTGGTGCTGGGGATTGGGGGGCTCCGCCTGCTGCGATCGCTCGGATGCCGGGACATTCTCCGGTTTCATATGAATGAGGGGCATGCCGCCTTGCTCGTCCTCGCGCTGGTGGAAGAGAAACTGGCAGGACAGGGCCAGTCGGAATCCGTATCGGCCGATCTCCTCGAAACTGTTCGTGAACAGTGCGTCTTTACGACCCATACTCCCGTGCCGGCAGGGCACGATCAATTTTCCGAGGAACTTGCTCGGCAGGTATTGGGCGCGCATCGGTGGGCCAGGCTGAAGGCCTGCGGCATCGAGCAGCGGTTGAATCTGACGCAACTGGCCCTGCGGGGCTCCCGGTATGTCAACGGGGTTGCGATGAAGCATGGGGAGGTCTCGCACAGCATGTTCCCCGGCTACCCGATCCATTCCATTACCAACGGAGTGCACGCGGTCACGTGGACCGCTCCCTCGTTCCAGAAGCTCTTCGATACCCATCTGCCGGATTGGCGGCGCGATCAACTCTCGCTGCGCTATGCCGTGGGCATTCCGGTCTCGGACGTCTGGGCGGCGCATGTGGAAGCCAAGCGCACCTTAGTCGAACATGTGAACCGGGAATCGAACGCGGGATTCGATCGCGAGGTGTTGACGATAGGATTCGCCCGTCGGTTTGCGGCCTACAAACGTGCCGGTCTGATCTTTCAGGATCTCGACCGGCTCAAGCAGATTGTCCGCGCGGCTGGGCCGATCCAGATCGTCTTTGCCGGCAAGGCACATCCGCGCGACCGCGATGGCAAAGACCTGATCGCACACATCCATGAGATGCGTGATGCGCTGCAGGGCGTGGTCGCGGTGTCCTATCTGACCAATTACGACATGGAGGTGGCCAAGATGCTCTGTGCCGGTGTCGATGTATGGATGAATACACCGCTGCCGCCGCTGGAGGCATCAGGGACGAGCGGGATGAAGGCGGCGATGAACGGGGTCCCGAGCCTGAGCGTGCTCGACGGCTGGTGGATCGAGGGCCACCTCGAAGGTGTAACCGGCTGGTCGATCGGCGATCGGGTGGAGGCCTGTCTGGAGCCTCAGTCTGGGATGGACGCCTGTCACGCAGCGGAACTTTATAGAAAATTGGAAGAGAAGGTCTTGCCCTGTTTTTATAAGGAGCAAGAACGCTTTATCGAGATCATGCGGCACGCGATTGCCTTGAACGGAGCGTTTTTCAATACGCAGCGCATGGTCGCCCAGTACCTCCATGATGCCTATCGATTGGGGCAAGCGCCTGTGCAGCAGAGTCCGGGGTCGGCATGAGCCCCTCACATGGTTTCATCTTGACCATCAATGGAGGATCGTCGAGCCTCAAGTGTTCGCTCTTCCAAGTTGGTCCTCCTCTCACTCGTGTTGCGTCCTGTCTGGCCGATCGAATCGGGTTTCCGGAGGCAACGCTGACCCTTACGGACGTGGCCAGCGGTAACAGCGAGCGCAGGACGATCCAGGCCGCTCATCATAAGGATTCAGTCGATCCGCTCATCGCCTGGCTGGAGCAGAAGATCACGATCACAGACCTTGTGGCCATCGGGCATCGCGTGGTGCACGGAGGCCATCGTTATCGCGAGCCGCAGCGCCTCACGCCGGAGGTCATGGGTGAACTGCGCCGGCTCAGCCCCTACGATCCGGAACATCTTCCTGCCGAGATCGAGCTGATCGAGACGTTTGGTGGGCGCTATCCAGCGCTTCCGCAAGTCGCCTGCTTCGACACTGCCTTTCACCGCGACATGCCGCGCGTCGCACGTCTTTTGCCCATTCCCAGACGATACGAGGCCACCGGTGTGCAGCGCTATGGGTTTCACGGCCTGTCCTATGCCTACTTGATGGAGGAACTCAGGCGTCTTGCGCCTCATGAGGCGCAGGGCCTGGTCATCCTGGCTCATCTGGGAAATGGGGCGAGCATGGCGGCGGTGCGCGGGGGCAAGAGCATGGATACGAGCATGGGATTTACGCCCACGTCCGGCTTGCCGATGAGCACTCGTTCTGGCGATCTCGACCCGGGGCTCCTGTCCTATTTATCGAGAACGGACGGCATGACCGTGGAGCAGTTCCATACGATGGTCAATCAGCAATCGGGCTTGCTCGGAGTATCGGAGACCAGTTCCGACCTGCGGGACCTCCTGGCCAGCGAACGCCACGATCCACGTGCGGCTGAAGCCGTGGCACTCTTCTGCTACCAGGCCAAGAAGTGGATCGGCTCATTTGCCGCTGCCTTGGGCGGACTTGATACGCTGGTTTTCAGTGGCGGTATCGGTGAGAACTCGTCGGTTATCCGATCGCGCATTTGTGAGGGACTGGAATTCCTCGGCGTCGCAGTGGATGAGGCTCCCAACAGAGCGGGCGCCTCAGTCATTTCGAAGGAGGGCAGTGGCGTCACCGTTCGTATGATCCCTACGGATGAAGAAAGTCAGATTGCCCGTTCTGTCCTTCAACTGCTGGACGAGACGCAGGGGCCGTAACGTGGAAGAGTCAGTTGCCTAGTTCAGCATGACGAGGAATCAATGAATCAGACCAAGAAGAAACCGCTGAGCTCAGACCTGCTCGGAAATATGCACGCCTATTGGCGAGCGGCGAATTATCTCTCCGTGGGGCAGATTTATCTCTACGACAATCCCTTGCTGCAGCAGCCGCTCACGCTGGCCCATATCAAGCCGCGCTTGCTCGGCCACTGGGGTACGACGCCGGGGCTGAACTTCGTCTATGTCCATTTGAACCGTATCATTAAGAGATACGATTTGAACGTCCTGTATGTCACAGGGCCGGGCCATGGTGGACCGGGGCTCGTGGCGAACGCCTATCTCGAAGGCACCTACAGCGAGGTCTATCCGAACATCTCGCAAGACGAACAGGGGATGAAGCGGCTCTTCACCCAGTTCTCGTTTCCCGGCGGCATTCCGAGTCACGTCTCACCGGAGATACCGGGGTCTATTCACGAGGGCGGCGAGTTGGGGTATTCGCTGTCGCATGCGTTCGGCGCGGCGTTCGATAATCCGGATCTGCTCGTCGCCTGTGTCGTGGGCGATGGGGAAGCGGAAACCGGCCCGCTGGCGACCAGTTGGCATTCGAACAAGTTTCTGAACCCTGTGCACGACGGCGCCGTGCTGCCGATCCTGCATCTGAACGGGTACAAGATCGCCGGCCCCACGGTGCTGGCGCGTCTTCCGCATGACGAATTGGAATCGCTCTTCATCGGTTATGGCTACCGCCCCTATTTCGTCGAGGGCGATGAGCCGATGACCATGCATCAACAGATGGCTGCCACCCTCGACGCGGTCGTGGCTGACATCAAAAAGATTCAACGCGACGCACGGACCAAAGGATTTAAAAAACGGTCTCGGTGGCCGATGATCGTCCTGCGTTCACCGAAGGGCTGGACAGGGCCGAAGGTCGTGGATGGGAAGCAGGCCGAAGGCACATTCCGTTCACACCAGGTGCCGATGGGCGACATGGCCAAGCCCGGTCACATCAAGATTCTCGAGCGGTGGATGAAGAGTTACAAGCCGGAAGAGCTCTTCGACAAGACCGGCACACTCATCCCTGAGTTGGCGGATCTAGCACCGACCGGCCCCTTCCGCATGAGCGCCAATCCCCACGCCAACGGCGGTCTCTTGCTGCACGACCTGCGCCTGCCGGATTTCCGCGATTACGCTATGAAGGTACCGAAGCCCGGGGCAGTGGAGGGCGAAGCCACACGCGTCCAAGGCGAGTTTATTCGCGATGTGGTCAAATCGAACTCCACCAATTTCCGTGTGTTCAGCCCGGATGAGACGGCCTCAAACCGCTGGGGTGCGGTATTCGAGGTGACGAACCGATGCTCGACCGCCGAGATCATTCCCGGCGACGATCATGTGGCGCCGGATGGCCGCGTGATGGAAATGTTGAGCGAGCATCAGTGCGAAGGCTGGCTCGAAGGCTATCTCTTGACGGGCCGCCACGGCATGTTCTCCTGCTATGAAGCCTTTATCCATATCGTCGATTCAATGTTCAATCAGCATGCCAAGTGGCTCAAAGTATCGAATCAGATTCCCTGGCGGCAGCCGATTGCCTCCTTGAATTATCTCTTGTCGTCGCATGTGTGGCGGCAGGACCACAACGGGTTCAGCCACCAGGACCCGGGGTTTATCGACCATGTGGTGAACAAAAAAGCCGAGGTCATCCGGGTCTATCTCCCGCCTGACGCGAACACCCTCTTGTCCGTCACCGACCATTGTCTGCGCAGCCGCAACTATGTGAACGTGATCGTGGCCGGCAAGCAACCAGCGCCTCAGTGGTTGAGCATGGACGCCGCGATCAAACATTGCACTGCCGGCCTTGGCATCTGGCCATGGGCTAGCAACGATCAGGGATGCGAGCCTGATGTCGTGATGGCCTGCTGCGGCGACGTGCCGACGCTCGAAACGTTAGCCGCCGTCGAGTTGCTCAGGAAGTTTTTCCCCGGTCTGAAAATTAGGGTGATTAATGTGGTGGACTTGATGAAACTCCAGCCTCAGCGCGAACACCCTCACGGGTTGAGCGACAAGGAGTTCGATAGCCTGTTCACAACTGATAAGCCAATCATCTTCGCGTTTCATGGCTATCCCTGGCTGATTCATCGCCTGACCTATCGACGGACGAATCACAAGAATTTGCACGTGCGCGGGTATAAGGAGGAAGGTACGACCACCACGCCGTTCGATATTACGGTGATGAATGATCTTGACCGGTTCCATCTGGTCGGTGATGTGATCGACCGGCTGCCCCAGTTGGGCGCGCGCGCTGCCTATGCCAAGCAAACGCTCGGTGAGAAACTCATTGAGCATAAGCAATACATCTCGGAGCACGGGGATGATCTGCCGGAGATCCGCAACTGGCGATGGAGTGGAAAGGGGTGAGAGCTGCGTTGTGTTGTGCAAAGGAACGAACGTGGAGATGGAAGTCATTCAGTGGAAGGAAGGGCTATGATGGCACTGGGCGAAACTGATCTCGACTCAACGTACGAGCGCCTCCTCACCCTCTGGACCTCAGGGGTGCGGGACTATCACGCGATGCTCTCCGACTACCTTACGGCCAACTCCATCTTTGTCGCGGTGATCGGGCTGATTCTGTCGCGAGAGCCCCTGGCCTTGTCCTTTGCGGTGTTGATTGTGCTCCTCTGCGTGTTCGGGATTCTCCTGTGCCTTCAAATGGCGATCGTTCTCGGCCGGTTGTCTGGTCAGAATGCGCTGTGGGAGTGGCGATTGAGGGGGATCGAGCAAGATTCTGCGTGGCAGAAAGAGCAGCTGGTGACAAGTCTCCACCGGCTTCATGAGATCCGGCAGCCGATTGAGGATCGACGGAACGAGCCCCCGGTGTTTGAGCCAAACTGGGCCTTCCGCCAGCATCGTCAGTGGTGGGCTCATCGCGCCATCAGTTTCCCGTGGTTTTTCGGGAGCGTGTACGCGTTGCTGCTGGTGTGGAGCGTGACAAAATTGATGAATGCCTGAGCCGTAGGTTGCCCCGAAAGGATCGCTCTGACGATGTCTGATGCCTGGAGTTTTTGGAGCCGTCCATCGGCCGAGGTGATGCAGCAGCTGGAGACGATTCCCCAGGGACTCTCCGGCGATGAGGCACGGCGACGTCATGTGTGCGATGCACATCTATTGTTGAAACCGAAGAGCCGGCTGTCCACCTATCAGCTGTTATTCCGTCAATTCACCAGTCCGATCATTCTCATTCTCCTGGGTGCCGCGGGGCTGGCCTTCTTTCTGGCGGATCGGACTGACACCGCGATCATTCTCATGATCGTGCTCGTCAGTGGCCTGCTCGGGTTCTGGCAGGAGCGGAGCGCGAACCAAGCGGTGGCCAGCCTGCTCGCGATTGTGCAGATCAAAGCCGATGTATGGCGCGACGGAATCCAGGTTGCTGTGCCGGTTGAAGAGGTCGTGCCGGGCGATGTCGTCCTGCTCCGGGCTGGCGATACGATTCCCAGCGATTGTCTCCTGCTTGCATCCAAAGATCTGTTCGTGGACGAGGCGACGCTCACAGGCGAGACCTATCCCGTCGAGAAAGTCTGCGGCGTCCTGTCGGCCGATATTCCGCTGGCTCGACGGACGAATAGTCTCTTTCTCGGGACCCATGTCGTGAGCGGCACTGGGACCGCGGTCGTGGTGCACATCGGGTCGGACACGGAATTCGGGAAGGTCTCGGGCCGGTTACAACTCAGGCCGCCTGAGACGGAGTTCGAGCGAGGCATCAGACAATTCGGGTATCTGCTCATGGAAGTGACCGTCGTGTTGGTCGTGGCCATCTTTGCGGTCAACGTGTATCTGGCCAGGCCCGTCCTCGAAGCCTTTCTGTTCTCTCTGGCCCTCGCGGTGGGCCTCACCCCGCAGCTGCTGCCGGCCATCATCAGCATCAATTTGGCCCATGGGGCCAAGCGGATGGCCCAACAGAAAGTGATTGTGAAGCGATTGGCCTCGATCGAAAACTTCGGGAGCATGACCGTCTTCTGCTCGGACAAGACCGGGACATTGACCGAAGGGCTCGTCCGGCTGAAGGCCGCCTACGATATCGCGGGCAACCAGAGCGAGAGGGTGCTCTTGCACGGCGGGCTTAATGCGAGTTTCGAAACCGGATTTCTCAACCCGATTGACGAAGCCATCCGTGCCGCCCGCTCGTTCGATCTCACCCCCTATCGAAAATTGGATGAGGAGCCCTACGACTTCGTGCGCAAACGGCTGTCGGTGTTAGTCGCGACGCCGACCACCCATCTCCTGGTGACCAAGGGGGCTCTGGCGAATGTCTTGGCGGTCTGTTCCACCGCCGAGACTGCGGACGGCACCTTGGTTGAGTTGGCTGTCGTGCAGGAGGCCATCCTTGCGCAGATGGCGCAGTGGTCTGCCAAGGGATGGCGGGTGCTCGGGCTTGCGTCTCGCGAGATGGGTGCACAAGAGGGCATGACGAAGGACGATGAGACGGGCATGACATTCCTGGGATTCCTCGTGTTCGAAGATCCGATCAAGGCCGATGTCCCGGGGACCATCGGCCGTCTCAAGAACCTGGGCGTCAGCTTGAAGATCGTGACCGGCGACAATCGCCTCGTCGCGGCGTATGTCGGTCAGGCGATCGGCTTGTCGAATGGACACCTCTTGACCGGTGAAGACTTGCGGCAGATGAGTGATGAAGCGCTGGTGTCGCGCGTGAATGACATCCATGTATTTGCCGAGGTCGAGCCGAATCAGAAAGAACGGATCATCCTGGCGTTGAAAAAAGCAGGCCACGTGGTCGGGTATGGGGGCGACGGCATCAATGATGCCTCGGCCTTGCACGCGGCGGACGTCGGCGTGTCCGTCGAAAGCGCGGTGGACGTGGCGAAAGAAGCGGCGGATATCGTGTTGCTGGAAAAGGATCTGGGCATCCTGGTCGAAGGCGTGCGGGAAGGGCGGAGGACGTTCGCCAACACGTTGAAGTATGTCTTTATGGCGACCAGCGCGAACTTCGGCAACATGTTCAGCATGGCGGGGGCGTCGCTCTTTCTGTCCTTTCTGCCCCTGCTGCCCAAACAAATATTATTGACCAATCTGCTGACCGACATTCCGGAAATGACCATCGCCGGTGATCGCGTGGATGAGGAGCTGATCGATCGGCCCAGACGGTGGAACATCGCCTTCATTCGAAAATTCATGCTCACGTTCGGCTTAGTGAGTTCCATCTTCGATTATCTGACCTTCGCGGTGTTGCTCTGGTTCCTCCAGGCCGGTGTCGAGGAATTCAGGACCGGGTGGTTTGTGGAGTCGGTGATCTCCGCCTCGGTCATCGTCCTGGT
>ERZ1292640.2267-Hain-H43-02um-R1-2267-length-15440-cov-4_pt1 | contig 15440 bp, 14 predicted proteins | sample MGYA00564404_ERZ1292640 | MGnify/ENA primary metagenome ERZ1292640 (study PRJEB36523, sample SAMEA6512636) | groundwater metagenome | collected 2019-01-08 | study: AquaDiva: Metagenomics assemblies of 32 groundwater samples
CCCAGGGCTCGGCCTCGGTCTACGCCATCCCCGCGGGCACGTATCTCTGCAACTTTGCGATGTACACCCTCCTCGACGGGTTCGCGACCCGAGGATGGACCGGTCCGGCCGGGTTCATTCACGTGCCCCAGACGCCGGAAGCCAGCGTCAATCGCCCCGGGCAACCCTCCATGGATTATGGGATGACGCGGCGGGCGATCCTCCTCGCGCTCGAGGAAATCGCGGCAGCTATGCGGCGCCGGCCTCGGCGCCAATCTGCGTGATCGCCATGAGCCGCTGAGCCACTCGACGCAGCCGGGTCGCGGCATCCGGGATCTCGAGGAACTCCTGCTTCTCGTCCTCGGAGGCCCCAAGGACCGAGGCGATGCGGTAGGAGAGGGCCTGCGGGTTCAGGTTCCGCCAGGTCTCATCGGCCAAGGGGTGGCCCGTGAGCTCCGCGGTCTCGAGGAAGCCTTCGAAAAGCTTCGCCGTCGCCTCGGCGAGGCCATCCGCCAGGACGCCCTCGGGTTCGTCGAGGAACCGCACTTCGGCCCGGATATAGGGCTTCGTACGGTCCAGGGCAACGACCTCGAAACGGCGGCGTCCCTCGACCACAACGTCGTACCGTCCGTCGCGGTACCGCTGGGAGGCAATGATCGCCGCCTCCGTGCCGATGCGTCGGGGCACCGCAGGGCCGCCGACCTCCTCCCCTTCGAGGATCAAGCTGATCCCGAACGGCTCGTCGTGCTCGAGGCACCTCCCCACCATCTCCCGGTAGCGCGGTTCGAAGACGTGCAGAGTCAATGTCGTCCCAGGAAACAGCACCGTATGGAGGGGGAACAGGGGGAGCCTCACATGCCCCATGAATCCACGATAGAGGATAAACCCTCACTTCGGCCGGATGTCGAGGCCCACGTGCCAGGCGGTCTTGCACCCCGGACAGTTCACTTCGCGGGTCATGGAGTCTCCTTCATCCGCGAGCTTGAAGGTGAAGAAGAGTGGATTGTTGCATCGCGGGCAGTTGAAGTTGAGTCCGCCGACGGTCACGGAGCGTCCCGATGCGGGCGCGCCCCATAAGCTTGCGCTCGGGACCGCCCTCCCCGCGAAGGAGCGCGCGGCCCTCGGGGCCGAGTTTGACCGCATCGAGCGGGAGGAGACCGTAGAAGGGCTCCACGAGAAGTACGAGGGGGCGATTAACCGCCTCGCGGACAAGTACGTTCACGGCGCGGGTCACGTCCGCTAGAGGGCGGTCCCACGGCCACTGGCGGCAAGTTTAAAATGGTCTCGGGCTTGCTAACCTCATCCATGCGCATCGAGAAGCTCGTCGTCCCGCCCCTCGACAACAACGTCTACTTGGTGGCCGACGAGGCGAGCCAGCAGGCCGCGGTCATCGACACGGGCCTGGGGGCGAGCGAGATCCAGGCGAAGGCGCAGGAGCTCGGGGTGAAGCTCCTTTTCATCTTGAACACCCACGGCCACCCGGACCACTCCGCCGACGACGAACCCCTCCAGAAGGCCACGGGCGCCAAGCTCGCGATCTTCGAAGTGGACGCGTACCGCCTCGAGCGGAACGCGAGGGAATCCCGCTGGTTCCTCCCCGCGCCGCCCCCTGTAGCCAAGGCGGATCTCCTCCTCAAGGAAGGTACTTCAATCCCGATCGGGGGCATCACCCTCAAGACCCTCCACACGCCCGGACACACGGAGGGAAGCTGCTGTTTCTACGCAGCCTCCGAAGGCGTCCTCTTCTCCGGCGACACGCTCTTCCGGGGTTCGTGCGGTCGTACGGACGTGGCGGGCGGGAGTCCCGCGAAGATGGTGTCGAGCCTCCAACGCCTCGTGCAGCTCCCGCCGGAGACGAAGGTGCTGCCCGGCCACGGGCCCGAGACCACGATTGGCGCGGAGACGTGGATCGCCGACCTCGCGTATCCCGTCGTCTGATCAGCGCCGCCCGTTCCCCGCGGGCTTCCAGGCCCGCACGTGCCGTGCACTCCGCACGAGGCGCACCGCGCCGCGGCGCCGACCCACGCCGAGGCCCAGGCGCCGGTACACGACCCTCATGCTGAACACAACGATGAGGAAGTAGGCGTACAGGATCGCCAGGGTCACCGGCCAGTAGACCTGCCATAAGATGGCGACGAGGGCTATCGTCGTCAGGGCCCCCACGACCATGCGCAGGACGAAGGCCTCGATCGTGGACTTGCTGAAGGGGCCGCCCTCCACCCCGTAGTTCGTATGCCGGACCGGTTCCCGGAAGCTGCGCTGCGCGGCCACATAGACGGCCCAGATGACGAAGGGCGAGAACAGGGCCATGACGAAATGGGCCGCCCCGGAGGTGATCGTGAGATCGATGATCCAGGCTGCGTAGAGGATGAGGGTGGCCTGCAAGAGGCGCCGCTTGCGGTAGATGGGCAGCATGCTCGGCATGACCACCGTCTTCAGCGTGCGTTTCACGAGCTCCGCGCCGAAAGTGATCGACTTCGGGAGGCGCTTGGAGAAGAAGCCTGCGATGCGGTCCGACCGGACCATGAGGAGGGGCGCCATGCCGCTCATCAGGATGCACAGGAAGCCCGCGAAGGGCGTCAGGTACGTCCCCGCATAGCTGTTGGAGAGGTTCGGGTTGTTCCGGATCGCGTGGGTGCCCACGCTCGCGTACAGGATCGCCTCTTCATTGCGAGCCACGAGGCTCGAGCCGATTGCTGCCGCGGCCTTGCTCGAGAAGCCGATGAAGTACGCCAGGCTCGCGGTCAGGAAGAGATCGTTCAGCAAGATGAGGGGGACCGCGATGAGGACCATCGGGAGGACGATGGGCAACGCCGCCGGGTCGATGAGCATCCCGAAGCTCAGGAAGAAGATGGCCACGAAGGCGTCTCGAAGACTCTCCATCTTCGTTTTCATGCGGGAGGCGAGCTTCGTGTCGGCGAACACCATCCCCATGAAGAAGGCCCCGATGATCGCCGGGACGCGGAAGGCCTCGGCCAGGGCCGCGGAGAGGAAGACCACGGCCATGGCGAATAGAATGAACAGCTCCTCGCTCTTGATCTTCTCGAACATCCGCACGGTGTTCGGCACAACGATCGCTGCGAGGAAGGCGAAGAACCCCAGGAAGATGCCGATGCCGAGGAAGAGGGATTGCGGGGAGACGGGCGAGGCGTCCGCGGACACGACCATGCCGTTGACCAGGGTCAGGAGGAACATGGCCAGGAACGATTCCAAGATGACCATGCCCAGGAGGAACTCCGTCTCCGCGTTGCCCAGCCGCTTCAGGTCGATCAGGCTCTTCGCCGTGATGGCGGAGCTGGACATGCTGATGACACCCGCCATGAAGATCGTGTCGATGAGGGGCCATCCTAGCCACGCGCCGATCACGAACCCAGCGAACATGTTCACAGCGAGGTTCGTCACCGCCAGGATGGCCGCGGCCTCCTTTGTCTTCTTCAGCTTCGTGATGCTGAACTCCAGGCCGACAAAGAACAGGAGGAGGACGAGGCCGAGGCGGGAAATCGATTGGATGAAGTCGCTGTCCGTCAGCACACCGTTGTAGGAGATGCCCAGGAGGTTGACGTGGATGTTCGGGCCTATGAGCAACCCGGCGAGGATGTAGCCGATGACCACGGAGACGCGAGCGCGGGACGCTAGGGCGGCGCCAATGAAGCCCACGCTGGCGATGACCCCGACCTCGAACATGATCGAACTCATGTCAATCACGCGGGTCCGCCCCCAGGAGTCTCCAGGGGAGCGCGGAGCGTAGTCGCTCGCTCGATCCGCGAGAAACCGATGTTACCCATCCCGCGCGTGCCATCGCGACATACCCTACAAATACGAATTGTCAATGCGGAGGGCTCATGCCGCGAGGCCACTGACAGGCACGCGCCCACGGGAATGGGTTTAGTATGACGGCCCCCATGCGGAAGGCCATGGCGGAGGACTGGCACGCGGTCGACGTGAAAGCCGCCTTCAAGCGCCAGTCCTCGTCCCCCATGGGCCTCTCGAAGACGGAGGCCGCGAAGCGCCTCGCCCAGGTGGGCCCGAACGAGCTCGTCCAGACGACGCGGATTAGCCCCCTGAAGATTCTCCTGAGCCAGTTCACGAACGTCCTCGTCATCGTCCTGATCATCGCCGCCAGCATTTCCGCGTTTCTCGGCCTCTCGAAGGGCGAGTCCACCGAGCTGCTCGATGCCGCGCTCATCGGCGTCATCGTGATCCTGAACGCGACCCTGGGCTTCTTCCAGGAGTACCGCGCGGAGCGATCCCTGCAGGCCCTGAAGGCCCTCGCCGCGCCGAAGGCCCACGTGCTCCGCGGCGGCGAGGCGATCATGGTGCCCGGGCGGGAGATCGTGCCGGGGGACGTCGTCCTGCTCGCGGCGGGAGACCGCGTGCCCGCGGACTCGCGGCTCATCGAGGTCGCGAGCCTCCGGACGAACGAGGCCTCCCTCACGGGGGAGTCCCTCCCGGTCACGAAGTCCACGGAGCCCCTATCGCAGGACACGTTCCTCGCGGACCGCAAGAACACGGTGTACATGGGCACGACGGTCGAGGGCGGTCGGGGGAAGGCGGTCGTCGTCGCGACGGGCATGTCGACGGAGCTCGGGAAGATCGCGACCCTCGTGCAGCAGGAGACGAAACAAGAGACGCCTCTCTCGCGGCAGCTCGACCGGCTCGGCCGGCAGATCGGCATCGCGGTCCTGGCAATCGCGGTCTTCGTGTTCGCGATCAACGCGTGGCGGGACATCTCCCAGGTCGAGGTGTTCTTCCTCACCGCGGTCGGCCTCTCCGTTGCGGCGATCCCGGAAGGCCTTCCCGCCGTCGTCACGATCAGCCTTGCTCTCGGGCTCCAGCGGATGGTGAAGCGCAACGCCCTCGTCCGGAAGCTCCCCGCCGTGGAAGCGCTCGGCGCCGCGACCGTTATCTGCTCGGACAAGACGGGCACCCTGACGAAGGGCGAGATGAACGTCCGGTCGACCCTCGTCGGGGAGACGTGGTACGAGGTGCGCGGGGAGGGCTTCGATCCGTCCGGCGAGATCCGGGTGGGCGGCCAGCCGGTGCGCCTCGAGGAGCATCCGGACCTGCGGGACCTACTCGTCTGCGGCGTCCTCTGCAACGACGCGGTCCTCAAGCGGGAAGGGCCGCGCTGGACGATCGACGGCGACGCCACGGAGGGTGCCATCACCGTCGCAGCGGCCCGTGCGGGCCTCGATGCAAACGCCCTGCGTTCGGAGTGGCCCCGCGTCGCGGAGATTCCCTTCACCTCGGAGCGCAAGAAGATGTCGACGCTCCACGCCCGCGTGTCGTCCGAGAGCCTGCCGGAGCTTCTCGCCCTCCCGGAGGCGACGCGCGCGGGACGCCTCGCGGGGGTCGGCGAGAAGTGGCTGTATGTGAAGGGAGCCCCAGAGCGGATTCTCGCCACCTGCACGACGCAGCTCGTGAACGGCGACGTGATGCCCCTCACGGACTACGACCGGAAGCAGTACGTCTTCCGGAACCAAGAGATGGCGACCCGAGCCCTGCGGGTCCTGGCCCTCGCTCGGCGCTCGTTCCCCGCGGACCTGCCATCGCTCGAGGAGGGCGCGATGGAGCAGGACCTCACGCTCCTCGGCCTCGTGGGGATGATGGATGCGCCTCGGCAGGAGGCGACCCGGGCCGTCGAGGAGTGCAAGAAGGCGGGGATCCGCGTCGTCATGATCACGGGAGACCACAAGCTCACCGCGATGGCCGTCGCGCGGGAGATGGGGATCCTCACGGAGGGGGAGCTCGCCCTCACGGGCGAGGAACTCGAGAAGATCTCGGACGAGGACCTCATACGCGACGTCGAGCGGATCAAGGTGTACGCCCGCGTCGCCCCGGAGCACAAGGTCCGGATCGTCGGCGCGTGGAGGAAGAAGGGCCACGTCGTCGCGATGACGGGCGACGGGGTGAATGACGCGCCCGCCCTCAAGAGGTCCGACCTTGGGGTCGCGATGGGCATCACGGGCACGGATGTCGCGAAGGAGAGCGCGGACATGGTCCTGCTCGACGACAACTTCGCGTCCATCGTCGCAGCGGTGGAGGAGGGCCGCGGGATTTACGACAACATGCGGAAGTTCGTGCGGTACATGCTGAGCACGAACTCCGGCGAGGTCCTCACGATCTTCATGGCCACCCTGCTCGCCCTGCCCCTCCCTCTCCTGCCGCTCCAGATTCTCTGGATCAACCTGATTACGGACGGCTTCCCCGCCCTCGCGCTGACCGTCGAGCCGAAGGAGAGGGGGCTGATGGAACGGAAGCCGAGGGATCCGAAGGCGGGCATCCTGAGCGGCGGGATTAGTTTCCACATCGTCTGGGTGGGCGTGCTGATGACGGTCGGGTCTCTGGCGATGTTCACATGGGCGCTCACGAACCGACCGGCCACGGCGGACCACGACGAGGCGCGCACCCTCGTGTTCTACGTCCTCACGATGTTCCAAGTCTTCCACGTCCTCGCGATCCGGGTCGAGCGGAAGTCGGTCTTCACGGAGGGCTTCTTCCGGAACCGGCACTTAATCGGGGCGGTCACGCTGACGGTCGCCATGCAGCTCATCGTGATCTATGCCGCGCCGTTCCAAGCGGCCTTCAAGACGTACGCCCTCCCGTGGGAGGAGCTCGCCGTCGCCACCCTGGTCGGGAGCTCCGTGTTCTTCGCGGTGGAAGTCGAGAAGTGGGTCCGGAGGCGGCGCGAGCGTGATCGTCGTTGACGGGTCCCATGGGGAAGGCGGCGGCCAGCTGCTCCGGATGGCCGTGGCCCTATCGGCTCTCCGCGGCGTCTCCGTGACCGTCTCGAACATCCGAGCCGGTCGCCCGAACCCGGGCCTCGCTCCGCAGCACGTGACCGCGGTCCGCGCGGTCGCCGAGCTCTGTTCCGCCGACGTGGAGGGCCTCGAGGCCGGGGCGTCCCAGATCGTCTTCCGTCCGGGGACCATCGTCGGGGGAAAGCACGCGTTCGACGTGGGGACCGCGGGGAGCGTGACATTGATCCTTCAGGCATGCCTCCCGGTGGCGTTCGCCGCGCCGAGCGGCGTGCAGCTGAGCCTGACCGGCGGGACGGACGTCCGGTGGTCTCCGCCCCTCGACTACTTCGCCCGCGTCTTCCTCCCCTGGATCCGCCGCCTCGGCGGCACCGCGGACGTGGTCCTCCACCGGCGCGGGTACTACCCACGGGGCGGCGGGAGCGTGGAGATCGTGACGCAGCCGGTGGCGTCCTGGTCCACGCTGCAGCTCCTGGACCCGGGGGCCGTGCGGAGGATCCGCGGCATCGCGCACGCCGCGAACCTCCCCGAAGACATCCCGAAGCGGATTAAGCATGCCGCCCTCCGGCGCCTGCACGGGCAGGAGGACGTGAAGATCGAGGACCGCATGTACGTGGGCGAGGAGGCCGTGGGCCAAGGCGGCGCCCTCGTGCTCTGGGCGGAGACCGAACGCTCCGTCCTCGGGGCGAGTAGCCTGGCCGAACGGGGCAAATCGTCCGATCGGGTGGGGGAGGAAGCGGCCGCCGCGCTCGCGGACGAGATTGCCTCCGGGGCGGCGGCGGACGTCCATACGGCCGATCAGATTCTCCCGTACCTGGCCCTCGCCAACGGTCCCTCGTCCTTCACGGTGCGGGAGGTCAGCGGGCACCTTCGCTCGATGGCCTGGCTCATCACGCATCTCCTCGAAAGACAAGTGGAGTTCCAGAGCATCGGTTCCCTTTGGCGGGTGAAGGTGGAGGGGCCTCGCACCTAGCCGTACATGCTCGGGCGGGCGGGCTCGGTGCCGGGCTTCTTCGCCGCCTCGGCCTGGTGGTGGATCAACTTGAGCTGCATCTCGATGCGCTCGGCCTCCTCGTAAAGGGGCTTCGCGTCGAGATCCGTCCGGAGCAGAAGCTTGTCGATGACCTCGATGGCCCGGGCCGCTGCGCGGGCGTCGGGATAGTCGGGATGGGCTTCGCTCAGGAGTGTGATCACATCGAAGTCGCGCCTTCGACCTTCGTTGAGGAGCACGCCCGCCACGCCCGTGATGACGCCCTCCTCGAAGGGCGTCACCTTGTGCCGACGAAGGAGGTCCATGGCCTTGTCCGTCGAGCCGATCCCGTAGACCTCGACCTGGCGGTCCTCCACGTCGTCCTCACGGGAATCCACGATGAGGCCTTCGGGGCACACGAGGAGGTTGCACCGGGCGTCCTGGGCCCAATCCAGGACCGTGGAGGCGATGGCCTTGATCAGGTTCGGCGGCGGCTGGAACTCGGAGATGAACACGACGACCTGGTCGGAGCCTTCGCGCTTCGGGCCCGCGTAGATGCGCACAGGGTTCATGGGCTGCCCATCACGGACGAGGGCGACCGTCGGGAAGTAGACGGAGTCCATGATCCCGATCTGGGTGAGGTTCAGGGCGTTGATGAGGTAGTTCGCGACGATGGAGCTCACGAGCCCGACGGACGGGAAGCCGTCGATCACCGTGGCCCCTCGAAGGTCCATCCTCTTCAGCTCGTAGATCTGGATTCCTTCCATGAGCGGCGGCCCATCGAGGGTGGGTTACTTAAAGATACCCGCCTCATATCTCAGGGTTGAGAACACGTCACTTGGTCGGCAGGATTTCCCACGTGTTTTCCCATTGCACGCCACCGCGGCGGAGCATGACGCCGACGGAGCAGTACTTCTCCGTCGAGAGCTCGATGGCCCGCTTCACGGCCGATTCCTTGACGCCTTCGCCATACACCCGGTAGTGGAGATGGACCTTCGTGAGGACTTTGGGGTCCTCCTTCGCTCGCTCCGCGTCCGCGTCGATTTCCAGACGCGTGAAGGGCACGCGCTGCTTGTTCAGGATCCACACGATGTCCGAGGCCGTGCACCCCATCGCCGCGAGGAGTGTCGTCTGCATGGACGAGGGTGCTTCGTGGGGCTCGCCCCTCTCAGGCGCATGCATCGTGATCGCCGGAGAACCCTCGACCTGAGCCTTGAACTTCATGTCTCGGATCTGGGAGAGATGGGCCTTCATGTCGTCGCCTCGCTCGCCGGACGGGACCGAGCTACAAGAATCTTCGGTACTGACGGACCGCAAGGTTGTTATTCGCTGCGGCCCTTGATGCCGCCATGCGTCCGCGGGTCATCATCAACGCCGCGATGAGCGTCGATGGGAAGATCGCTCTTGCCGACGGCCGTGGGGTCCGCATCAGCAACGAGGAGGACCTGCGGCGCGTGCACCATCTGCGCGCGGCGGCGGACGCCGTCCTCGTGGGCGTGGGCACGATCCTGAAGGACGACCCCAAGCTCACGGTGAAGCCGGAGTACGCGAAGGGCCGCAACCCGCTCCGAGTCGTGCTGGACTCCGATGGCAAGACGCCCTTCGGTGCGAGCGTACTCGACGGCTCCGCGCCGACCCTGATCGCCACCACGGCGGACTGCGGCAAGACCTTCCCTCGCGCCGAGGTGTTCCGGGGTGGGAAGGACGAGGTGGATTTGCGCGGCCTCTTGGACCATCTGGAGAAGCGTGGCGTGACGAGCGTCCTCGTGGAGGGCGGGAGCGCGACGATCTGGTCCTTCCTCCGCCACCGTCTCGCGGACGAACTCAAGGTCTTCGTCGGGAGCGCGGTCCTCGGTGGACAGTCCGCTCCCACGCTCGCGGGAGGTGAAGGAGCCCGCTCCCTGGAGGACGCGGTGCGACTGCGCCTCGAGAAGGCGGAGCCTCTCGGGGACGGCATGCTCTTGGAGTACACGGTGGTCCGGTGAGGCTCCTCTGCGACCACATGCTCGGCTCCCTCGCTCGATGGCTGCGGTTCATGGGCTATGACACCGCGTATCCGACGGCCATGGCGGACAACGACCTCATCGCGAAAGCCCGGGCGGAGGACCGGATCCTCCTGACGCGGGACAAGGAGCTCGCGGCCCGCTGTGCGGGCGCCGTGGCGATTCGGAGCGACGTCCTCGAGGAGCAGATCCGCGAGGTCGCGGCCGTCCTACCCCTGCGCCTCGTGAATCCCCTCTCCCGGTGCTCCCTCTGCAACGTGGTGATCGAGGCGGTTTCTCCGGAGGAAGTGCGGGACATTGTCCCCGAAGGCGTGCGCTCTCGGCACCAGGAATTCTGGCGCTGCCCGAGTTGCGGACGCGTGTACTGGCAAGGAAGTCACTGGGACAAGATGGTCGAGCGGCTGAACAGCCTCCGCCTGCCCGCCCCGTGAGGATCGGCGGATCACCGCGCGCTCACCCGGGCGCCTTCGGCCGGCCGCCGAGGCGCGCCCCGGCGAACCCCGCCACCATTAGGACAATCCCGATCACCACGAGGCTCTCGCCCACGAGCGTCCTGCCAAGCAGGTACGCCACGATGCCGATAACAAGGGCGAGAATTCCCAGGATGAATGCCATCCCCGCGTAGACGTACCGATCGCGACGGCTGCCGGGCACGTCTTCGGGAGAGGCCGGCGCGGGTTTAGCCGTTCCCTCGGACCCGCTCCAACGCAAACGATAATAAGCGAGGGCGGAAATCGGGTGAGGGTCCAACGGATGGAAGGCAGCCTCGTCCTCGAGGACGGTACGATCATCCGGGGGCCGTTTTTCGGTTCCGAGCGGAAGGTGTTCGGCGAGCTCGTCTTCAACACGAACATGACGGGTTACACGGAGGCCCTCACGGACCCGTCGTACCGCGGCCAGATTCTGATGATGACGTACCCCCTCATCGGGAACTACGGCGTGGACCTGTCCTCCATGGAATCCGAGGAGATCCAGCCCACGGGCTTCGTCGTGAAGGAGGCCTGCGCGGTCCCCAGCCATCCGAAGAGCGCGATGGACATTTCCCGCTTCCTGCAGCAGTACCATACGCCCGCTTTGCAGGGCGCGGACACGCGCATGCTCACGATCCGCATCCGGTCTCGCGGCACGATGAAGGCCGCGCTGGTCCCCCACGGGGAGGACCTCGGAGACGCCGCGAAGACCGTGCGTAGGATGCCCCATCCGGACACCCGCAACCTGGTCGGCGAGGTCAGCTGCCGCAAGCCGATCCGGTATCCGGGGGACCGCAGGCGCACGATCGTGGTCGTCGACTGCGGGGTGAAGCGGAACATCCTGCGGGAGGCCCAGCGCTATGCGAACGTGGTCCGCGTCCCCTACGATGCGAGCGCGGACGACATCCTGGCCTACAAGCCGAACGGCGTGATCCTCTCGAACGGGCCGGGAGACCCGGCCCATCCCGCCCTCCGCGGGACCACGGTCCGCGCGGCGCGCGAGCTGGCGGGGCGCGTGCCCCTCCTGGGGATCTGCCTGGGCCACCAGATCCTCGCCCTCGCCTTCGGCGGGAGGACCTTCAAGCTCAAGTTCGGGCACCGGGGCGGCAACCAGCCCGTGAAGGACCTGCGCACAGGCCGGGTGCACATCACATCCCAGAACCACGGGTTCGCGGTCGATGCGGACTCCCTCGAGGCCTCCGAGTTCGAGGTCACCCACATGAACCTGAACGACCACACGGTGGAGGGCCTCGTCCACCGAGAGCTCCCGATCTTCTCCGTCCAGTACCATCCCGAGGCCCATCCGGGCCCGTGGGACAACGAGTACATCTTCTCCGACTTCGTGGCGCGGCTCAAGGCGTCGGGGAGAGGAGGTGGGCGGCGTTCCCCGGCGCGGCGACCTTGAGACCGTGATGGTCATCGGCTCGGGACCGATCGTCATTGGCCAGGCCGCGGAGTTCGACTACTCGGGTTCGCAGGCGTGCCGCTCCCTGCGGGCGGAAGGCCTCCGCGTCGTCCTGGTGAACAGCAACCCCGCGACGATCCAGACGGACCCCGAGATGGCCGACGCGGTCTACGTCGAGCCCCTCACCGCCGAGTTCCTGGAGAAGGTCATCGCCAAGGAACGACCGCAAGGGATCCTCAGCGGCATGGGCGGGCAGACGGGGCTCAACCTCTCGAGCGAGCTCGCGGAGCGCGGGATCCTGAAGAAGTACGGCGTCGAGCTCCTGGGGACGAAGCTCGAGGCGATCCAGGCGGGGGAGGATCGGGAGAAGTTCGCGTCCCTCATGCGGTCCATCGGCGAGCCCGTGCCGCGAAGCCGCGCCGTGTCCGATATCGCCGGCGCGAATGCCTTTGTTCAGGAGATGGGGTTCCCGATCATCGTCCGGGCTGCCTACACCCTCGGCGGGAGCGGCAGCGGCGTGGCCCACGACGCCGAAGAGCTCGAGCACATCGTGGGCCTCGGGCTCGCCTACTCCCGGATCAAGCAGGTGCTCGTGGAGGAATCGGTCCTCGGCTGGAAGGAGTTCGAATACGAGGTCATGCGCGATGGGGCGGACACCTGCATCACGATCTGCAACATGGAGAACCTCGACCCGATGGGCATCCACACGGGCGAGTCCATCGTCGTGGCGCCGGCCCAGACCCTGAGCGACCAGGATCACCAGACCCTCCGTTCCGCGGCCCTGAAGATCATCCGGGCCCTCGGGATCGAGGGCGGCTGCAACATCCAGTTCGCGGTCCACCCGGAGACCGGCGAGTACCGCGTCATCGAGGTGAACCCGCGCGTCTCCCGCTCCTCCGCGCTGGCCTCGAAGGCCACCGGCTATCCCATCGCCCGCATCGCGGCCAAGATCGCGATCGGGATGACGCTGGACGAGATCCAGAACCCCGTCACGGGGAAGACCCTCGCCTCCTTCGAGCCCACCCTCGACTATGTCGTGACGAAGATCCCCCGGTGGCCCTTTGATAAGTTCCGCACCGTGGATCGGCGTCTCGGCACCTCCATGAAGAGCACGGGGGAGGTCATGGCCATCGGCCGGACGTTTGAGGAATCCCTCCTCAAAGCGGTCCGGTCCCTCGAGATCGGCAAGGTGGGGCTAGAACCGGACCCGTGGACCGACGCCGAGCTGGAGGAAGATCTCCGCACGCCCACGGACCGAAGGCTCTTCGCGATCGCGGAGGCCCTGCGACGGGGAATGACCGTCCGTGAGGTCGCGAGTCTCACCGCGTGGGATCCGTTCTTCCTCGAGAAGATCCGGGGCCTCGTGGCCCTGGAGACCCGCCTGGGGAGCGCGCGTCCGACGAAGGCGCTCCTCGCCGAGGCGAAGCGCAGGGGGTTCTCGGATGCCGATCTCACGCGCCTCACGCGCATCCCCGAGGAGGAGCTCCGCGGCTCCCGTCCGCGGGTTTCCTACAAGATGGTCGATACGTGTGGGGGTGAGTTCGAGGCCGAGACTCCCTACTTCTACTCGACCGTGGAGACCGACACGGAGACGCGACCTTTGGAGGGTCGAAGAGTCCTCATCGTCGGGAGCGGGCCCATCCGCATCGGTCAGGGCGTGGAGTTCGACTACTGTTGCGTCCAAGGCATCTTCGCCCTGCGCGAAGAAGGTGCCGTTGCCATCATCGTGAACAACAACCCGGAAACCGTCTCCACGGACTTCGACATCTCCAACCGCTTGTACTTCGAGCCGCTGCTCCTGGAGGACGTCCTGAACATCATCGAGGAAGAGAAGCCCGATGGCGTCATCGTGCAGTTCGGCGGTCAGACCTCGATCAACCTCGCGGTGCCTCTGGCGAGGGCACTCGCCCGTCGCAGGTCGCGGACGAGGATCCTTGGCACGCCCCCGGAGTTCATCGACCTCGCAGAAGACCGCCGCAAGTTCGCGGCCCTCATGCGCCGCATGCGGATCCCGCAGCCCCCTGGGGCGTCCGGCTACAGCTTCGAGGAGGTGCGTGAGGCCGCGGCCCGGATCGGCTACCCCGTCCTCGTGCGACCGTCCTACGTCCTGGGCGGACGCGGCATGGAGATCGTCCACAGCGAGGAGGACCTCAAGGGCTTCATGGAGACGGCGACACGCGTGAGCCAGGACCATCCGGTGCTCGTGGACAAGTATCTGGACCACGCGACGGAGATCGACGTGGATGTCGTGGCCGACGGTCGCGACGTGTTCATCGGAGGCATCCAGGAACATATCGAGGAGGCGGGTATCCACTCCGGGGACGCGGCGTGCGTCCTCCCGTCGCAGACCTTGTCCGCCGATGTGCTGCGGCAGGTCCGGTCGGTCACGCGGCGAATCGCCAAGGCGCTCCACGTCGTCGGCTTGATGAATCTCCAGCTCGCCGTGAAGGACGGGACCGTGTACGTCCTCGAGGCGAACCCCCGGGCGAGTCGCACCGTGCCCTACGTGTCCAAGGCCATCGGCATCTCCCTCGCCAAGGTGGCCACGAAGGTGATGCTCGGCCGTTCCCTGCGGGATCTGGGCCTCCTGCGCGAACCCCGCGTGGACCACGTGGCGGTGAAGGCACCCGTCTTCCCTTTCCAGCGTCTCCCCGGCGTGGACACAGTGCTCGGGCCGGAGATGAAGAGCACGGGCGAGGTCATGGGCATCGACCGCACCCTGGGCCGGGCCTACTACAAGGCCATGGTCGCGGCAGGGAACCCGCTGCCGCAGGAGGGCGCGGTCTACATCACGGTCCGGGACGAGGACAAGCCCGCGATCGTTCCCGTCGCAGAGCGGCTCACGAAACTCGGGTTGAGGATCTACGCGACCCGAGGGACCGCCCAGCACATCCGGGAGCACGGGGTCGACGTGACGACGGTGTACCGGATCAGCGAGAACCAGTCGCCGGATGCTCTGGGCCTGATGCGCCGCGGGGAGATCCGTCTCGTGATCAACACGCCCACGAACTCCACGGGTTCCCGGCGGGACGGATACATGATGCGCCGCCTCGCGGTGGACCTCAACATCCCTTTCATCCCCACCGTCCAGGCCGCGCTCGCGGCGGCCCAGGCCATCGAGGAGGCGAAGGCGGGGGTTCTGGACGTCCGCTCCCTGCAGTCCTACGCGTCGACCCTCCGACCTCCTGCCGCAAAGCTTTAGCGGCTCCGGACGAATGGGTCGCGCTGTGCGAGCGGCCCGTTTTCTCGGCCCCGTCCTGTTCGTCGGCGGCGTGGCCGCGCTCGCGGTCGCGTTCCTCCAGGACCAGGCCACCCTGAACCTGTTCCTCGTCTTCCCCGTCATCACCGCGTTGGGCCCCTGGGCCTTCCTGGGCGTCCTGCTGGTCGCGGCGGGCTTCGCATCGTTCCTGTTCTCGTGGCCTTTGCGGGAGGAGACGCTGCCGGAGCCTCCCCAGGCGCCCGCGGCGACGGTCCCCCCCGGCGTATCGCCGACGGCCTCTTCGCGCCGCTGGGGTGGCGTGGTCTTCCTGGGCCCCATCCCCATCGTCTTTGGCTCGGACGCCAAAGTCACCCAGTGGATGCTCCTCGCGGGCGTGGTCCTCTTCGTGGCCCTCCTCGTCCTTACTCTCATTGCTTTACAGGTCATCTGATTCTATATGGGCGGCCATCCATCCCAGCCGGGGATACCATGAAGATCCTCATCACGGACGGTTTGGAGGCGGAGGCGATCGCCTCCCTGAGGAAGGCGCACGAGGTCGATGTCAAGGAACTCGACGCGAACCAGCTCCTCGAGGCGATCCCCGCCTATCACGCCCTCATCGTCCGCAGCCGCACCAAGGTCACGAAGGACGTCCT
>ERZ1292640.2268-Hain-H43-02um-R1-2268-length-15439-cov-6_pt1 | contig 15439 bp, 13 predicted proteins | sample MGYA00564404_ERZ1292640 | MGnify/ENA primary metagenome ERZ1292640 (study PRJEB36523, sample SAMEA6512636) | groundwater metagenome | collected 2019-01-08 | study: AquaDiva: Metagenomics assemblies of 32 groundwater samples
TGTAAAGTATGAGCCTCAGTTGACGTACTTTGGTAAACCGATCACCGATGCGCCGTTACTGAATTTCAGCAATGCCTACAAGTATTATCCGCGATCCGGGAGCGTGTATGTGCAAGACAAAGTGGAGCTCGTCCGAGATGGCTCGAACGTGAGTCTCGGTGTCCGGTGGGATTTCCTTGATCCAACGGCGGAGCGTCCTATCGTCGAATTCATCCCGGTCAGTCAGGTCGAATACCGCCAACAGATCACCGGGAAGGCAAAGGCACGATTCAAGCATCAGATCAGCCCGCGAATTTCTGTCGCTGTTCCAGCCGGCCCTACAACATACTTCTTTGCGAACTTTGGGCACTATTTTCAGTTTCCACTTTTCGATTACCTGTACTCTGGAATCAATCCAGCTCAGTTACGCCTCGGGGCCCGGAACGTGTTGACCGGAAATCCTGACCTCGAGCCTGAACGAACTGTCGCCTGGGAAATTGGATTCAAGCACGGGATCAGTGAGAACATCGTTGGCTCCATCACCTACTTCAAAAAGACCTTCAAGAACCAAATCGATTCGAAAACGCTCATTCCTTTCGACAGCAAGTCGGCGGGGGATTACGGTTTCGCGTCATATGTCAACAATGCCGAGGCGGACGCGACAGGGCTAGAATTCGTGCTCAGCAGAGAGCGTGACGAACGGCTTTCCGGAAGTGTCTCCTACTCGTATATGGTCACTGAAGGAGTGAGCGAAGTTGCCGATCAGACCATCAATTACGCACAATGGGGTTTTCCTCTTGTTGCTCGGCCATATCCGCTGAGCTGGGATCAACGGCACACGGTGAAAATGGATGCGGAGTTTAAGCTTCCTCTGGACATTCAGTCGAACCTCATCGTTCTGTACAATTCAGCACGTCCTTACACCTACTTTCCCACGCGTGACGGATTCACGCCGCTCAATCCGTCCAAGTCATTTATCCCTAATAACCGTCGCATGAAGGACGTTGTGTTTGTCAATCTGAAGCTTTCGAGGCAATTTGCTTTGGATGATGCCAGCCGCTACGTTCTCATCGTGTATGCGGATGCGCGCAATTCCTTCAACACCAAAAATGTCCGGTGGATTGACTCGAGCGGAAGAATCGGAGGTGAGCTCGGTGATCCAGGCGCATACTACGAGTCTCGCCGCGTTCGAGTTGGACTACGATTGGAACTCTAGCTCGTGATCGCGGAGCGATGCGGTTCACAGAAGGTGCATGTGCTGAGAAGACGGCAATTGGGGGCTGTCCAGTGTGTTGATTTTTGGGATTTCGCGTCTTTCCTTGATTTTCAAGCATTTTCCGCTAATTTGGATAGTCAGAAGTCAGGATTTCAAGGGTTTTCCGCCGTCGAGCAAGGAGGAAGGGTACGATGAAAAAGAAGTTCTCAGTGTGGACTGTCCTAGCCCTTATGGTTGTCAGCCTGTTTGCTGGTATGGAGATCAATCAACTCGTCTCCGGCGACACGCTGTATGAGCAGGCGAACAAATTCCGGGAAATCCTGGGCCTCACGGAGAAATACTACGTGCAGGAAGTCGACACCAAGAAGCTGACCGAAGCGGCGGTCGAAGGCCTGCTGGACAAGCTTGACCCACATTCCGTGTACATTGCGCCGAGGGCGTACGACCAAGTCAGAGAAGAGTTTCGGGGCAAGTTTGAAGGCATTGGGATTCGGTTCACCATTCGGAACGATTCAATTTTCGTCGTCGAGACGATCGGTGGTGGCCCTTCGGCTCGGCTGGGTATTCAAACCAACGACCGCATTGTGCGCATCAACGATTCTTCATCGATCGGCTTCACGAATGACATGGTAATCCAGAGGCTCAGAGGGCCGAAGGGAACAAAAGTCAAGGTCTCGATAGCTCGTCCCGGCGTAAAAGAGCTGATCGATTTCGAGATTATTCGGGACGAGATTTCCCTGAGGAGCATTGAATTTTCGATGATGGTGAACGATCAGGTTGGCTATGTCAGCGTGAACCGCTTCAGCGAACAAACCAACGTTGAACTCGAGCAAGCGCTCCGAAGCTTGAGGTCGCAAGGAATGAAGAGACTGATTCTCGATCTGCGCGATAACCCGGGTGGCCTCCTCGAGCAAGCGTTCAAGATGGCAGATCTCTTCCTGGACGGTGGGACGGCCGATAAGCCTCACAAGATTGTGTACACGAAAGCGCGGCGGTCAGAGTTCGACGAGGTCTACTTTGCAAAAACGGGACAAGTCTATGAGAATCTTCCTCTGATCGTTTTGCTGAACAACACAGCGGCAAGCGCGAGCGAAATCGTTGCCGGAGCGGTGCAGGACTGGGATCGAGGACTGGTTGTCGGAGAGACGAGCTTCGGGAAAGGATTGGTTCAGCGTCAATTCCCGCTGTCAGATGGCTCAGCCCTTCGGCTGACTATCGCACGTTACTATACGCCCAGCGGCCGATCGATCCAAAGGGAATATGAGGGTAAGGAGAGGCAGACCTACCAGCGCGAAGCGTACGAACGACAGGAGCGAGAAGGGGAGAATATCGAACACAAGGCTGAGGGAGATTCCTCCCGTCCGGTCTTCCGAACGAATGGCGGGCGTGTGGTCTATGGTGGCGGAGGCATTACTCCGGACTACCTTGTGAAGAATCCGCCGCTCTCCCCCCTCACACTGAACATGCTCCGACGCGGGCTCTTTGACCAGTTCGTGGCAACATATCTTGATGGCAAAGGTCTGAAGATCCGTGCGACGTATGGCAAGGATCTGCGCCTGTTCAAGGAGTCGTTTAGCGTGTCTGACGAGACCCTCACGGACTTCCGTTCGTTTGTTGTGCAACGGGATGTCAAGATCAATGAAAAGGAGTATGGAGAGGACTTGTCATTTATCAAGACCAGACTGAAAGCGACGTTTGCGAAAAGCTTTTGGGGAAACGATGGCTGGTATCCCATCATGCTGCAGGTTGATGTCCCGTTCCAGAAAGCGCTTAGTCTCTTTCCAGAGGCTGAAAAGATAGCGAGGCTAAACTAGAGGGGGAAGATGAAGAGACCCAGCGGCTGGTGGTTGCCGACATCTCATCTGTTCATTGGCATATTGTTCCTCGGTTTTGCGATGGCGGGCACGGGTCACCGGGCCTCATTCGTTGAACAGCGCGGGCCTGAGTTGCCTGTGCCGGTAAAGGCCAAAATGCTCCAAGTTGGGGAGGAGCTCGAGTACGAGGTCAGTTACTCGTTCTTTAGTCTCGGGACCATCCGGATCCAGGTTATCGACAAGGAGGTTCGAAACGGGAGAGCCATCTACAAAAGCCTTGCCTTGATCGATTCGAACCCAAGTCTGAGTTGGCTCGTCGATCTGCACATACGCTTCTATAGTGAGATGGATGAGGGGGTGTTCTCCTACTCTTGGATCAGTGACGACAGCACCAAGAAAGAGATCAATTTCCGCCGATTTACGTTCGATTACGAAAACAACAGGGCTCTACTCGACAGAGGAAAAAAGCTTCCGTCGGGTGAGCGGAGAGTCGAAGGGGCGGACACGATCGCGATCACTGAGCGAGGTCAAGACGGCCTGTCGCTCTTTTTTTACGCTCGAGAAAACGTTCGGCAGAAGAAACAAGTGCGAGTTCCAACGCTGGTCGAAAAGAAACAGGAATATACGCACATCAATTTCATAAACAGCCGAACGAGCGTGGAAATCGATGCCGTGAAATATCCCGTGGAAGTGGTGGAATTTGATGGCAAGGCTGAGTATGTCGGCGTGTTCGGCTTGACGGGCGGATTTCGAGGGTGGTTCAGCAATGATGAGGCGAGCGTACCGATCCTGGCGAGGATGAATGTCATTCTGGGTAGCATCAGGATTGAGCTTGCAAAGTGGAATCGTGTCGGCTGGCAACCTCCCCAGTATGTTGAGGAAATAGGAAGGTGATCATACCATACAGGGGAATTTCACCGAAAATCCACGATTCTGTGTTCATAGCTGATGGGGCCCACATTATCGGCGATGTCGAAATTGGCAGAGAGAGCAGCGTGTGGTTCAACACGGTAATTCGGGGAGATGTCAACTACATTCGAATTGGCGATCGAACGAATGTCCAGGACGGCTGCGTGCTGCATGTGACGCACGAGAAGTATCCCCTGCGCATTGGATCGAATGTCACAATCGGACATGGTGCGATCGTCCATGCTGCTACGATACACGATTATTGCTTGATTGGGATGGGGGCGAAAATTTTGGACAATGCAAAGGTGGGGCCCTTTGCACTGGTTGCGGCTGGATCGCTCGTGCGTGAGGATTTCGTAGTGCCGGAAGGCACCTTGGTGGCTGGAATTCCTGCTTGCGTCAAAAGGCCGCTGACGCGGGAAGAACGGCAGCAAATTGAGCAATCTGCACAAAACTACGTCGAGTACGTTAAGACCTATCGATCTTAAGATTGAACTGAGGTTGCTATGAAACTCAAGTTCTGGGGAGTTCGCGGTTCCATCCCGACTCCCGGAAAGCACACCGTGAGGTATGGAGGAAACACCCCGTGCCTCGAACTTCGGCTCGATGACGACAATCTGATCATCATTGACGCCGGGACAGGAATTCGTAACTTTGGCGATGATCTCATTAACAACGGGGAGTCGGTCAACGGTTATCTTCTCATCACGCACCCCCACTGGGATCACATCCAGGGTTTCCCCTTCTTCAAGCCCGCCTTTATCTCCGGCAATGAACTAACGATCATCGGGACCGCACGGCCCGAGAAGACGCTAAGCGAAATCATCTCAGAGCAGATGAACAGGATCTTTTTCCCCGTTCAGCTCCATGAGTTGAAAGCGAAGCTCCATTTCAAGCCGATTGAGGAAGAGGGGGAGTTCAAGATCTATGATTGCACGGTGAAGACGCTATATGTCAATCATCCAGGGTTCACCGTTGGATATCGGCTTGAGTATGGCGGGAAGACACTCGTTTACATCAGTGACAATGAACCGTACGATCGTGAAGCGGCGTCGTCGCTTTCAAACTTCGAGGCAGCGGTCAAAGCAAAGTTCGAGTCCAAGAAAGGGGACCCGAATCAAAGGGTATTCGATTTTTGTGACGGAGCGGATGTGTTGCTTCACGACGCGACGTATACCCCCGAGGAATACATCGATCGTGTCGGGTGGGGGCACTCCCACTATCTCTTTACTCTCCGGGTTGCCGCGGAAGCGAATGTGAAACAGCTGTATCTCTTCCATCACGATCCGAATCACAGTGACGACAAGGTTGACGATATCCTTAAAAAGTGTAAGAAAGAGGTGAAAACGAGGGGATACAAATTCGAGTGCGAAGCGGCGGCGGAGGATGCTGTCATCTCAATCTAACTTGACAATCAAGCGCAGCAAGGTTATATTTAGTTCAGGTATTGCTTTACGAGCCTTTGTTATGCCCCTGTAATTCAAGCGGTTAGCATTTGACTTCGATTGAGGCAAGGGCTTGGGCGGGACAACCTGGATTGCAGATTGAGACTCAAGGACAGGTGTGGTGAGAATCCTCAACGAGGGCGCTTTGACTAAGACAACATATCGGCGTTTCTACGGCACCCCGGGTTGCGAATGGCCTTCGGCTCAGTCGAGCAACAAATCGGGGTTTTTCATTGCAGTGTATCGAAGAGGGGTCAAGTTCGTTTATGGCGTTTGAGTTCAAAGAATCAGACATTCGAAAGATATCACAAATCCTCGGTGTTCCCTCAAAACACCGGGGCAGCAACTACCGTTTTGAGGTGGAGAATAAGACCCTCAACCGCAAGCTTTCGTTGGAGATCTACCCCGACATCAGCATTGGTCATCGCAAGGGGAACCTCATATCGGTCTATACTCCAACAGCGCACCTGCAGCTTCATTATTGCACGGGATATGTCGTCAGTAAGCTGCTCGGCGAAATCACGTTCGTTGCAGAATCCAACGGGAAGCTCTCAGGGTTGACGGTCGAACGGGAGGGAGGCAGCTCGCTGTATGCCAACGTCGACCGCGAAATCCTCTCCGGCGATTTCACGACCTTGGGGCCTGAGGTGATGCTGTCTGGCATCGCACTCTCGCTGACTGAGAATATCCTGCCGCAATCCACTCCATCAACAGCGGGGACCAAGGGCGAACACAAAGCACGGGGGAAAGGAAAACGAAAACCAAAGCCAAAGACTGGATGATTTTCGTTTCACACAGTCACTCTTCGCTCCGATTTTCGAGGAGGGAAACTTTACGAACCATCCAGAGTGTTTTAGATCAAGAAGTCGTACCATCGTTTGCCGTGTCTGTTGTGTTTGTGGGTAGCCGATTCATTCGTCAGATCAACCAGCGATTTTTGAAGCACGACTATGTTACGGACGTGATTGCGTTTCCGTTACGTGATGGAGTGGGAGTGGACGGTGAAGTGTACGTCAATCTCGATCGTGCCAAGAGCCAGGCACGCGACTACGGGGTCAGCTTCTATCACGAAGCACGACGATTGCTTGTTCACGGTACTCTCCACTTGTTGGGGTACAGGGATGACACTCCACGCACGAGGACCCGCATGAGGAAACGAGAGGATTCAATTCTCGCACTACTTTCGAGCGGAAAAAAGGCGTAGACTGTATGCAAGAACGAATTGTCGAGATTATTCTGTTCCTGGTGAATGAGCTGAAGTCGAATAAACAGCTCAGTGAAGTCGATGTATCATTTTTGACGGAGAACGGCTATACGCCAACGGAGATCTCGACCGCGTTTTCATGGTTGTTCGAGCGACTATCCGTGGGGCAGCAGCTGGTTTCAGGAGAGACCGATACCCGTTTGTCTCATCGCGTGTTGCATGATGCGGAAAAGATGATTATTACTCCCGAAGGATATGGATATCTCCTTCAGTGCCGGCAGCTCGGACTTCTCACCAACGCAGACATCGAGACGATCATCGAGAGAATCATGGCCGCGGGGTTTTCCTCCGTGGGCGGGCCGGAGATGAAGAGCTTTGTGGCGGGAATGCTCCTGGACTCCGATAATCGACCGGGAATGAACGGGCGCATTTCGCTCAATAGTACCGATACCATTCATTAGTGTCTACGGTTCATGGAAAAGTCATTAATTATCGTTGAGTCCCCTTCCAAAGCGAAAACGATCAACAAGTACCTTGGGAAAGACTACATTGTTGAAGCGTCGGTGGGCCATATTAAGAACCTGCCGAAGAGCAAACTTGGGGTGGATGTTGACAACAACTTTGCAGTAACCTACGAAAATATCAAGGGAAAAGACGAGGTTATTGAGAGGCTCCGCCAGAAAGCAGCCAAGGCCAAAGAGATCTACCTGGCGACAGACCCCGATCGTGAGGGGGAGGCGATTGCGGCCCACCTTGCCGAAGAAATCAAGGATGTCAACAAGAGCATCAAGCGTGTTTTGTTCCACGAAATCACGGCCGTCGGCGTCAAAGAGGGGATGCGGCATCCGAAGAAGATCGATACGCATCTGGTCCTTTCGCAACAGGCCCGGCGAGCGATGGACCGGATCGTCGGTTACAAAATCAGTCCGTTTGTCTGGAAGACGCTGTACTATGGCCTTTCCGCTGGGCGGGTCCAGTCGGTGGCATTGCGGTTGATTTGTGAGCGGGAGGAAGCGATACGCAGCTTCGTTGCCGTGGAATACTGGTCAATTACCGGTGAGTTCCAAACGGTCCAGAGCGAGCCTTTTCTCGCCAAGCTGATTAAGGTGGCGGGTCAGGACCCGAAGATTCCTGACGAGACCACGGCGAGGGGTTATCTCGCGGAGCTCGAGAAACAGCAGTTTGAGATCAGCAGCGTTGAACGAAAGCCGGTCAAGCGCAACGCACCTGCGCCGTTTATCACCAGCACCTTGCAGCAAGAAGCCGCTCGTCGCCTGCGCTTTTCAGCGAAACGGACGATGATGCTTGCGCAAAAGCTCTATGAAGGCGTCGAAGTGGGGGACGAGGGACCCACGGGTCTCATCACGTATATGCGCACGGACTCGACCCGGCTCAGCGCGGAAGCCGTGGCCCAAGTTCGTGAATACATCTACGACAACTACGGCAAGGAATACGTGCCAAAGGAGCCCCGGTTGTTCAAGAAGGGAAAAGCTTCTCAGGATGCGCACGAGGCGATCCGACCCACATCGCTGAAGCTTACTCCAAAAGCTGTCAAGAAGCATCTCGAGAAGGATCTGTACCTGCTGTACGAGCTGATCTGGAATCGGTTCATTGCGTGCCAGATGGCGCCGGCTGAATTCGAGCAGATGTCCGTCGATGTTACAGGCGGTGAGTACCTGTTCCGTGCAACCGATCAGCGGCCGCTCTTCAGAGGATTCCTTCAGGTCTACGACGACATGATCGAAGAGAATGGAGGCGAGAAAGAAGACCAGGATCCTGTCTCGAAATTGCCGGAGAACCTCGCCGCCGGACAAAAGGCTTCGTTGACAAACTTACTGCCGCGCCAGCATTTCACGAAACCGCCTCCACGCTACACTGAGAGCAGTCTGGTGAAAGAGCTTGAGTCCCGCGGCATAGGTCGCCCCAGCACGTACGCACTGATCGTCAGCACAGTCATCGATCGAAAATACGTCGAGCAAACTGATCGGAAGTTTTATGCATCAGAGCTCGGCATGCAGGTGAACAAGCTCCTCGTGAAGCACTTCCCGGATATCTTCAACGTCACGTTCACCGCTCAGATGGAAGAGGAACTGGACACCATTGCCTCGGGTAAGCAGCGGTACGTGAAGGTGATGAAGGATTTCTATGACCCTTTCATTAGGGACTTGGAAAGGGTTGACCAGAACGCTCGCGAGATCAAGAAGTCACTCCAGGAGAAAACGGATGTGGTGTGCGAGCTGTGCGGGCGACAGATGATCATTAAATGGGGGCGCAACGGTCGTTTCATGGCTTGCTCAGGATATCCGGAGTGCAAAAATACCAAACCGCTTGCTGAGGACAGGGAAAAGCATCAACACCTCGCGGGGATGAAGTGTGAGTTGTGCGGTGGGGATATGGTGGTAAAGGCGGGACGGTATGGAACGTTTCTGGGTTGTTCCAACTACCCGACATGTAAGAACACCAAGCCCATCTCGATGGGAATCAAGTGCCCCAAGTGCGGGCATGGAGACCTCGTCGAGCGGAAAACGAAGAAGGGAAAGAGGACGTTCTACGGGTGTTCCAGATATCCCGAGTGCGACTTCGCCTCGTGGGACAAGCCGGTGGCTCAGCCGTGCGCCAATTGCGGGTCGCAGTATCTCGTTTCAAAGTACTCCCAAGCCAAGGGGGAGTACTTGAAATGCCCTGAGTGCGGCGAGGAATCCGTCAAAGAAGAAATGGCTGTCAGTGCCTAGCTGGTCCACGGTTTTCGGTTATTCACTCTGAGGGCAGTGTTCGTCATGCACGAGAATGTCCGGGCGTTTCTCGAGTATCTTGAGTCCGAACGGAACTACTCCCCCAACACCCTCCGTTCCTACGAAGCAGACCTCCTGCAGCTCGTCTCCTACTTGCAGTCGAACAACATTCGTTCGCTCAACCTCGTCCAGAAAAATACTCTGCGCGCCTACCTGAGCAGTCTGCTCGCAGCCGGGTTGAGCCGAAGGAGCGTCGGCCGGAAAATCGCTTGCCTCCGCTCATTCTTTCGATTCACCAAGCGCCGTCGCATCACAACGTCGAACCCAACTCTTACTCTTATCTCCCCGAAGATCGAGAAACGACTGCCGTCGTTTCTTGATGAGCGCACGATGTCTCGTCTCTTTGACAAACTCGATGCAAAGACGCCCGAGGGGCGGCGCGATTCGGCCATCTTGGAGCTCTTCTACAGCACGGGAATTCGTCTGGGTGAACTCATTGGCCTGAACCTTGATGATGTCGATCTGGAGCAGGGCATCGTCAAAGTAACGGGGAAAGGGAGAAAGCAACGGATCGTTCCTCTCGGAAGAAAAGCGATTGCCGCTCTGAAGCAATACCATGCTGATCGGTCGCGTCTCGCTCGGCGCTCTGCAGAAGGAAGCAGCCAGCCGGCATTGTTCCTGACCGCGAAGGGCGAACGATTCTATCCGGAAGCAATCACACGGATCGTCAAGGGGCACATCGGAAAAGTGTCGGAACTGGAAAAGACATCTCCGCATGTCATTCGACATACCTTTGCGACCCACCTATTGGATCGCGGAGCTGATCTAAGGGCAGTGAAGGAATTGCTGGGTCACGAGAGCCTGTCGACGACCCAGGTGTACACACACGTTTCGACAGAACGGATGAAGAAAGTGTACCGGCAATCTCATCCCAAAGCGTAGGCACAAGACCGGATGAGGAATGTGTTTGCGACACAAGAAAGGAGCTGAATATGGTCACGACGGTGACATCACGGCACTTCAAAGCCCACGAATCCCTGGTCGAATACGCGGTAGCGGCCGTGGCAAGGCTTGACCACTTTTACGATGGGATCATCAAGTGTGATGTGAAACTGATTTTTGAAAAATCCCGTAACAGCGTCAAAATCGCAGAAGTTATCCTTACCGTGTACAAGACGAAACTTACAGGCATGGAGCGAACAGAGGATTTTCACAAGTCGATTGACTCTGCCGTCCAAAAAGTGCTGGTGCAGTTGAAGAAGTACAAAGAGAAGCTACGTGCCAAAGACCGAGGGCGGGTCCGACAAGTCCGAGCAAAAGTGTAACTAACGAATGGGGTCTGCCTATGGCGCTTGAGAATCTCAAAGAAACTCGAAAAGAGAGCATCACCGTCGGTTACCTGTTTGAATGTAACAGGAACCGGCTCAAGATGACCTCGATCAATGGGGAGGTCGGTTTCCAAAAGGAAATACGAGACAAAAACATTCACCGGCCGGGCCTCGCCCTGGCAGGGTATGTCGAGCTCTTTACTTACGATCGTGTTCAGGTGGTCGGGAATACCGAGGTCCGCTATCTGATGCATTTGAGCCTCTCAGAGCGCATCAGAGCGTTCGAGACGATCTTCCAGTTCGATCTTCCATGCATCCTTCTTACGAATGACAATCATCTCGACGAGGAGCTCGTCCGGATCGCGACGGAACATCACGTATCTGTCTTCCGGACTCCCTTAGAGACAACGAAACTCGTCTATTTCGTGGGTGATTTCCTCGACGACCAGTTCTCGCCCCAAACGGTTGTTCACGGCTCGTTTATCGACGTCTATGGGATTGGAGTTGTCATTGTCGGGCGATCGGGTATTGGCAAAAGTGAGGTTGCCTTGGACCTCGTTGAGCGGGGTCACAGACTTGTTGCCGATGATGTTATTAATATTATACGGAAGGGGGAGGGAATATTGATGGGCGCCGGCACCGACGTGGTCAAGCACTTCATGGAAATCCGTGGCCTCGGATTGATTGATGTTCGATCCATATTCGGCATTCGATCCATCAGGTTCCAGAAGCGCGTCGAAGTGATCGTTGAGCTTCAGGATTGGCGTCAGGACCTGGAGTACACTCGCACAGGACTTGATCACGAAAACATTTCCATCCTCGGTGTGGAAATACCTCACGTGAAGCTTCCGATTTTCCCGGGGAAGAATATCACCGTTATTGTCGAAGTGATCGCATTGGATTATCTCCAGAAGCATTATGGATATGATGCTGCGAAGGAGTTTTCCAAGCGACTCGACGCCGCAATTGCCGTGAAATCGAAGGACAGGCGAGCCATTGACTATTTCGAACACGATTTTGAATAGGGTGGGACTATTCGCTTGACATAACCTGAAATATTTCCTATTTTCGGGCAGCTTTTTCGGATACCCCATTGTGCGGCACCAAAACGAGTGTTACTCAACGCAGTCAGCGCGACACATCTGAGGGGTTGAATGGGCAAATTCAAACTGTACTACTTTTCTTCGCGGACTCTGAGTATCGTCGAGGCGAAGTGGTTTAAGACCAAGTTCGCGTCCCTTGCAGCTCTTCTTGGCATGGTGATGCTCGTGGTTGCCTTTGAGGTGAATCATCTGTTAGGTGACGTTTTGGGACTAGGTATCCAAAGGAATAGAGCGCTCGTTGCGGAGAACGCTGTACTGAAGGACCAACTTCGGAATACTTCGAGTCGACTTCAAATCCTTCACCGCAGGCTCCTTGCACTGAGCGAGCAAGGGAACGAGTTGCGGTTGTTGGTAGATCTGCCGAAGATTGATGAAGACACTCGCGAGGCGGGATTCGGCGGAACGGATGAGCGGATGGACTTTGGCGTCTCGGGGAACGTGAATCATATGCTGAACGACTTGAGCCTCTCCATCGCAAAAGCCGAACGGGAGCTTCAGTTGCAGCAGGCGAGTTACAAGGAGACCATGGAGAGGTACGAACGGAACAGAGAGATGTACCCATCTATCCCTGCGATCAAGCCGATGGAGGGGAACTACTCGATGCACGGCTTCGGCATGCGGCTCCATCCGGTCTTCGGCGTGCAGATGCCGCATGACGGCGTAGACATAGCGAACGACGTCGGCACGCCGGTGTACGCGACCGGCGACGCGGTCGTCGAAAGCGCCGGGCGGACGGAGGCAGGATACGGTATCATGCTGATGTTAAACCACGGATTCGGTTACACGACGGTTTACGCACACCTGCAAAAGATCTTTGTGCGGTCAGGACAGCGCGTTAATCGCGGCGATCTCATCGCTCTCTCCGGTCGTACCGGCATTGTCACGGGACCTCACCTGCACTACGAAGTCCGACTGCGCGGTATCCTCCAGAATCCTGTGGACTATTTCTTTGATGATGTCGACTATCAAACGATCAAAGATCAGCTGGCGAGATCAGAGTAGATCGTTTTCGAACGAGATTTCTATACTGGCTTTTGGAGGTAATTCGAGAAGATGATTTGGACGCTTGAGCTGGCCTCGTACCTAGACGATGCACCCTGGCCTGCCACGAAGGAAGAATTGATTGACTATGCTGTCAGGACAGGTGCACCACTGGAGGTCATCCAAAACCTCGAAGAGCTGGAAGACAGTGATGAGCCATACGAAAGTATGGAGGAAATCTGGCCGGACTATCCGACAGACGAAGATTTCTTTTTTGAAGATGACAAAGTGTACTAGCGAGCGGCCGTGGCTCATGTGAGGGGGATATTTACAATCCTTTGCGATGAGTGAACGGTAGAGAGTTGAACCCAGCAATTCCACGCTGGGTTTTTTTTTGAGCCAACCATGGGTTGTCGCTTCCTTACAATTTTCCTTCTCACAGCTGCTTGGGTTTCCGCACTGAGCGCTCAGCAGAACTGGCGCGAATTTGAAGTCAGCAGAATTCGGCTTGAGGGGAATGAGACCCTTCGTGATGACCTCTTACTCAGCGTCATTCAGACACGGGAAACGCCTTCAGCGTTCTGGAAATTCCTTCACAAAATCAGCGAGAAGCTCGGCGACAAACCTGAGTATTTCGATCCCTTCGTGTTTGAGCAGGACTATCTCCGTCTTCGGACGTTCTACCAGGATCAAGGATTTTTTAGCTCCAGAATCGACACCCTGCTGAATGTGGACCTGAAGGATAAGATGGTCGAGCTCATGTTTCGGATCCACGAAGGTCCCCGTTCCTGCATTGACACCATACAGTTCGTGGGATTTGATCATCTTCCATCGGTGCTTTTGGAAGAGGTAGAGCTCAATCCCGTGATCAAGGTCGGCGATCCGTTTGTCGCGGACCACGTCGTGAATGAACGGGCACGCATCGTTAATGCCTTCTTCAATAACGGCTTCGCCGATGTCCATCTTGATAGCGTTGCTGCCCATCGCTATGCATCGACGAACAACATCAAACTGATTTTTGCATTCAGCCGAGGGAAGCGATACACGTTCGGGGAAATTGCCGTGGAGCAGGACTCCACCGTCAAAGAGCGTGTTGAGGAGCCTGTCATTCGCCGGCACCTGGATTTCCAGCGGGGTGATTTCTACAGCGAAGCGCATCGGATGGAGAGCGAACGGAATCTGAATCGGCTGGGTGTGTTCGAGGCGTCAAGGGTCGAGCCGATGGTCAGCTTGAAATCAGACACCTCGTCGGAAATTCCAACACACGTCTTTGTTCGTCCCCGCCCTTTCCAGGAGCTTGTGCCGGAGATCGGGGTGAACGACGAGAATAACGCGTTCAACGTGCAGGTTGGTATCAGCTACAACAATCGCAATTTCTTCGGCGGAGCACGCAATTTCCTGACCCGCTTCAAGTTTCAGCTTCAGTCGATCCAGGATATCGAATTCTCGAGGGTCTTCAACGAAACCGGACTGCGAGATAGCACTGTTATCGGAAACGTCGAACTCTCGCTGCAGCTTACTCAACCCTATTTTTTTAACAATAAGACTAGCTTCACGCCTTCGGTTTCGTTTCTTGTCGAGAAGCGTCATCGGTACTATTTCAACCCCATCCTTCGCGGTCGTTTCACCGTCACCTCGCAAACTGCGCGATACACGACCGGATTTCTCGACTGGAGTCTGGAGCGCATCGGTTATGAACCAATCAATCCGAGGATTGGGGCAATCTACTTTGACTCTCTGAGCATTGACCGCCGGCCTCAGTTCAACTCGATTGCTTCGTTTACCCTGCAGCGCGACAAGAGAAACGACTTGTTCTATCCTTCAGCCGGGTTTTTCCACTCCGCAACTATCGAGGAGGCCGGACTCATTCCTTCGGCGTTTGGCGGACTGCTGGGATTCGATTTACCGTATTCGAAATACATCAAGATCGTCGGCCGAGGTGTGTGGTACTGGGATCCTTCCGGTAGGAAGACACTCATATGGGCTTTGCGTCTTTCCGGTGGGTTCGCCGAGCTGTATGGCCGCTCGCCAGCCCCCGTTCCTATCAACAGGAGATTCTTCGCAGGCGGTAGCGGCAGCGTGCGCGGATGGAAAGCTCGTGACTTGGGTGCTTTCAAGCTGACGGACGAAGGAGGGAACGCGCTGTTCGAGGCAAGTCTGGAGGCACGGTGGAATCTCCTGAAAGAGGCCGGTCGTTTCTGGTTCGTCGAGTTTAATAAGTTCTCGCTGGTGATGTTCTACGACGTCGGCAACGTGTGGACCAGACTGAACAAAGTCCGGACTCGCGAAGTTGCGATGGCGTCAGGACTTGGGCTTCGCTACGCAACGGTAGCGGGATCGATTCGAATCGACTTCGGCTTCCGCGTCTATGACCCTGCAGGTCCGGAGGGAAGACAATGGGTAACTCAAAAGAAGTTCTATCGGGAGACCCTCTCGGAATTTGTTCTCCACTTTGGAATCGGCCACGCTTTCTAGTGATGCTTCCAATAATTAATCTGGTAGTCTGAGAAATTGAACCGCAAAGAGCGCGAATGGCGAAGCCATCGAGTTTGTGTGAAAAGTAATATTTACCTGCCTCATTGACTGTCGCGAAAAACTTCGATCGCGTTTTTCCCGCGGCAAGAGGATTTTGCTTCAATGACTCATGACATCTTGACTTGTTCAAGAGAGTTTTCACACAGTCTGCATCCCTTCGGGAGAATGCCCAAAGGACGCAGAGATGATTATC
>ERZ1292640.2269-Hain-H43-02um-R1-2269-length-15439-cov-6_pt1 | contig 15439 bp, 12 predicted proteins | sample MGYA00564404_ERZ1292640 | MGnify/ENA primary metagenome ERZ1292640 (study PRJEB36523, sample SAMEA6512636) | groundwater metagenome | collected 2019-01-08 | study: AquaDiva: Metagenomics assemblies of 32 groundwater samples
CAATGAACTGGGACATGCCGGTGAATTCTATACCATCACTTGTCCATCAAGGATGCACGCACGTTTATCGGGCAGTTGTATACAAAATCCAAAATATGACGGCACCACACCTCAGCAAGCGCAAAAATATTTGAATACGATTTGGGCGAGAATCCGCGCAAAACTTAAACGCGATCAACTGGATGTGTATGGCTTCCGCATTGCAGAACCGCAACATGACGGCACACCACACTGGCACCTGTTGTTATTCATGATGCCTGAACACTGTGAGAAAGTACGTGCAATCATGCAACATTACGCACTGGAAACCGATGGCGATGAACTTGGTGCATTAAAGCATCGTTTCACAGCTATTGCCATTGATAAAAGCAAAGGCTCTGCGGTTAGCTATATTGCCAAATACATTTCAAAGAACATTGATGGTTACGGCCTTGAACATGACATTGATGGCAATCCAATACAGGAAGCGGCTGAACGAGTCGAAGCATGGGCATCTACCTGGGGAATCCGGCAATTTCAACAAATCGGCGGTGCGCCTGTCAGCATTTGGCGTGAATTGCGCAGAATCAGCAATGCACCTGAAGGCATTCTACAACAGGCCCAGCAAGCAGCCGATCAGGGCAAATGGTGGCAGTTCATTCAATTGATGGGCGGCGTAACTTCCAAACGAAAAGACAATCCCATCAAGCTAATGAAAATGGAATCGAAAGAACTGGGAAAATATGGCGATCCGATAGGACAAAAAATCTGCGGTGTTCAAACAGATTCCATCCAATTACCGACCCGTTTGCATCAATGGCGTATTGAACGATGTGCAGTCAACACAGAACCAACTGAACGGCGAAGCGCAAAGCGCCCGAGTGGGAGCGGCAGCGACCGCGAGGACGCATTTGCGGCGCAGCCGCCTTGGAGTTCTGTCAATAACTGTACGTATTAAGCTAATCAAAAACAAAATCAAACTATTGTTTTTAGTGTTGCTTAAATATTGCAAATAATCTTTATACTAAAGTTAAGTTTTTTTGGGAGTTCAAGTGGATAGTTTAACTACTAGAGAGTGGGCATTTCTGATTTGGATGTCTGGAATCACAGTGTATCTTTTGCTATCACCAAAATTTGTAGAAGTAAAAGAATCATTCCGAGAGTTAGTCAAGAATCTCTTGGTGAGGCAAATAATTACAATCATGATTCTCATGACGGTATATGTTTTAACCTGTGTATATGGCTTACTTCATGCAGGTTTATGGGAATGGCATCAATTGAAAGTTACCATGATTTGGTATATTTCAACAGCCGCCTTAGCTTTATTTAAATTGGAATCCATTAAAAAGGATGATTGCTACTACAAAAACTTAGTGCTAGATAACTTCAAACTTATTGTAATAATAGGTTTTGTTGTCGGTACATATACCTTTAATCTATTGATAGAATTAATTCTTGCACCGCTTTTGTTTCTTATTGCTGGGATGCTTGGGATAGCACAGTCAAAAAAAGAATATAAATCATTAGAAAAAACTCTTAATGGCGTATTGGCTTTTATAGGTTTTTTATTTGCAATCTACTCAATCTATATGGTTTTTTTAGATTTTGGGAAAATAGCAAATAAAGATGCAATTCAAGATTTTTATGTTCCGCCTTTATTAACCTTATCCTACTTGCCATTCATATTTTTTATGATGTTGTACATAACTTATGAAAAAGAATTTTTAAAACTACAATTTTTCATTAGTAACAGATGGCTTCGTATCTATGCAAAAGCTTGTGCATTAATTTTGTTTCATGTACGAATTGTTTTATTGGAGCGATGGATTGCAAGTTTGGCTTTTTATAAGCCGCATACCGTTTCAGAAGTACATAAATCTATTAGACAAATATTTAAGATGGTATCGATAGAATCCAATCCACCAAAAATTAATAATTCAGACGGATGGTCTCCATACACGGCGAAGGATTTTCTCGTCGATTTAGGAATTAAAACTGGATATTACCGGTTTGTAGGGGGCAATGAATGGTACTCGAATTCAGAACTGATTGAACTTGATGAGGCTATTTTTCCCAACAATATTTCTTTTTACGTCATTGGAAATGAGCATATTGCTATGTTTCTCAAATTAATACTGAATGTAAGTTCTCCGAAAAGTGCAATCATGGCGAAAAATAAGCTACTATCATCTGCGAAGTTACTGTTTACTAGAGCGACTAATTTGCCATTTCCAGATGAAATAGAAGAAGTAATAGCAAAAGGGATTAATTACTCGCTTGAGGTCGAAAATTATTCAGTTGTGATTGAGAAACATGACTGGCCAACTCATGTTTATGGCGGTTATGATATTAATTTTTCCATATCATGCAAACAAAAAGATTAATTATGTATGCTGCTTTATAGAAGTGCCTCAAAATTTTGGATTTCAAGCATTGAGCACGATACCTATTTTGAATAAGCTTCCCTTTCGTTTGTAGCCTACACGATGACTACATTAATCAGTTTTTTTGATGAAATAACATAACTTATTGATTTTCAGTTGCAATACAAAAATAGAGATCAAAGTCTTCTGATTGCAAATTTGACTTACTTCAGAGTCGGATTTTCTGAAACAAATTTTCATTTGCCTCTTATACCTGTTTTACTGTCTACATAGTGTCTACATGAAACAAGTATTTTTATATAATTTATGCAACTTATTGATTTATTGGTGCTGTTGAGAGGAGTCGAACCTCCGACCTACTGATTATGAATTAATCGCCTTTTTTCAAAGTTAATTGATTATCTCGTTCATACTTGTGCTAAACCTGTTTAGCTATATATATCCAGCCCAAGCTTGCCCTGTGGTACTTTTTATCTAATCCTTACTAAGCTTTTTCTCTTGTCCGGCCAGATCGCGGCTGCCGTGCATGACAGCGAGGATCAATACACGGTCAACCTCCAGACGATACATTACGCGATATCCTTGCACGATGATTTCCCGCAATGTTTGATCATCAGCCTCAGGAATCATGCGCCCACTTTCTGGAAAGTCCCGCAGCCGCCTTGTGGCAAGCACTACCTTTTCACCGAAACGCTGTGCATAAAACGCCGAGTCCCGGCTGATATAACGCACTAAATCTTCAAAGTCCCTGCGCGCTGAATCCGACCACTCAACCCGCATTACTCAGGTATTGCTTTTCCATATCTTCTTGCGATGTAACATTGCCATCCTTTGCTGACTGGAGTGAATGCTCCAGCTTCTGGCGCACATAAATGGCGTACATCGCATCGTCAAAGGTGGCCTGCTCTGGCAGGTGATCGGCGATATCCTGAATGATTTTCTTAACGGTTTGCATTATGATCTCTCCTCATGATGTTTGTTGGATTCTGGCTATCCAGCATCTCCATCATAAATCTTTATATTGCTTACGACAACTAGCTGATCTGCTCGATTTTATTCTCTAGTTTCGAGAGATAGAGACTGCATCTGTTTTTGGTGATCTTGAATATCTCACCTATACTTTGCAATAGATTGAACGCGACGAAGCGTTGCAAATTACATTCGACTGGCTTTTGTCTGATTAGTCTACTATAGGGCTACTAATTTTATGTAACAGTGACTCACATTTATGTAAGTCACTGTTTTATTTGGTAGGCCGTGCGAGATTCGAACTCGCGACCAACGGATTAAAAGTCCGCTGCTCTACCGGCTGAGCTAACGACCCAAAGCGCAGAATTATACCTGATATAACCCATGATATAAATGGTTTTACTTGTTTGAGTTCTTAATTTGTATTAAAGGTTAATTTTGAAATATCAGAATATTCCGCTCATGAATGGAAAATAAATTCATGATCAATGAGATAGATAATTTGCATTTTTATTTCGATAACAAGAATAATTCTTTGATAGTGTTTATATTGCCAAGGAGTGATCGATTACATTACTAGGGCTTGCATCGGTTTTGATTGATGAACCCTGTTCTTGTCAGATTGACTTATCTCTTGACGAAGAAAATATGCCTGGCTGCTATATTAAAAAGGGGGAAAGCAATCATAGTTTATGGACTACTCTACCGCCAAAAGTATGGAATAGCTCATTAAAAAGAGTCATTTCTTTAAAAATTATTCTTCCAGTCACGCAATACAGTGAAGACCCTTATAGGATCTGAGAGTGATTTCCCGGAATAATTTATGGCACTATTAATAATTTCTTGTTGACTACAGCGTAGGAAGGGATTGACTGTTTTTTCTAGGGCAAGTGTCGTTGGGATGGTGGGAATATTTTGATTGCGTAATTCTTGTGTCGTGATTTCTAGCTCAATGAGTTTCGAGTTTTTTGGGTCGACAGTTCTTGCAAACTGAATATTACTCAGCGTGTATTCATGGGCGCAATAAATGAGTGTGTCATCAGGTAATTGGGAAAGTTTCTGCAACGATTCGTACATTTGCTGCGCGGTTCCTTCAAACACTCGCCCACACCCGCAAGCGAAAAGAGTATCTCCACAAAATACCATATTCATTGGATTTGACCCATAATAGGCGACATGTCCTTGTGTATGCCCGGGAGTATCGAATACCGTGAGATTAAGTGATAACGCTTGTAAATTTATTGGGTCGCCTTCATGTACCGGGTGTGTTACGGTTGAGATGGATTCATTTCGAGGTCCATAAACAGGAACATCAAAGAATTTAAGTAATTCGGTGTTTCCTCCAGTATGGTCATTATGATGATGGGTGATAAGAATTGCACTTAATTGCAAATTTTTAAATTGAAGATACTCAATTACAGGGGATGCTATACCTGGGTCTACAACAGCAGCATAATTCTGATTATGAATAACCCAGATATAATTATCTTTAAATGCAGGTATAGGGTAGACGGTTAACATGGAATTTTGATGTAAAAGTTATTCATTTTGTAGAGTTGATATGCTTAAGTGATTTAAAAAGAAGCGTGATATAAATTTCGGTAAGATAAACAATTAATAATGACTGTTCAAAATATTCAATATTGGTTTGAATCCTCACTCGGTGAATATTTGATTGATCATGAATATCATTATTTTGATCAGGTTGTGGTAAATATTTTTGGCTATAACGCAGTCCAGATTGGTTTGTCACAATTTGATTTTCTAAGACTGAACAGAATGCCTTTACATTTTTCTGTAGGACTTGAGAATCAGGCCTCTCTGCTGGCCGCAGCTGATTTTCTTCCGATTCAGAGTAGCAGTATGGATTTGGTGATTTTGCCACATGTGCTTGAGTTTAGTACGAACCCGCACCAGATTCTGCGGGAAGTGCACCGTATTCTGATTCCTGAAGGACATATCGTCATATCTGGTTTTAACCCATTTAGTTTATGGGGAACTTGTCATTATCTAAGATCTACGCAACGGGAGTTTCCATGGAATGGGAATTTTATAGCATTATCGCGACTTAAAGACTGGTTGAAATTACTGGATTTTGAGATGGCTGGAGGTCGATTAAGCTGCTATACCCCACCATTCAAACAAGAAAAATGGCGGCAGCGTTTTAATTTTATGGAAGCAGCCGGTGATCGCTGGTGGCCAATTTCAGGGGGGGTCTATTTTCTGCATGCTATTAAACATATGCATGGTATGCGAGTTATTAAACCCGGCTGGAAAAATAACTTGGATACTAAGGAAAAAATGGCGCCGGCTACTCAAAAATTTAATCAAATCTCTAATGGGGAACGATCATCTAATGATTGCAATCAACTGGATGATTTAAACAAATCATGAGCACAGGTGATTCTAAAATTGTTGAGATATATACGGATGGTGCATGTAAAGGAAATCCTGGGGTAGGAGGGTGGGGAGCTTTGCTCAGATACGCAGGTCATGAGCGCGAAATTTTTGGTGGTGAAAGATTAACAACCAATAACCGCATGGAATTGCTCGCAGCAATACGAGCCCTAGAAACCTTGAAGCGGCCATGCACAGTACATTTATATACCGATTCGCAATATGTGCAGAAAGGCATTAGTCAGTGGATTGACTCATGGAGAGCGCGTAACTGGCGCACATCAGGAAAAAAACCCGTCAAAAATGAGGATCTCTGGAGATTGCTGGATCATTTAACGCAACAACATGAGATTGAATGGTGTTGGGTACGTGGTCACTCGGGACACAGTGACAATGAAAGAGCCGATCAACTGGCAAATCGTGGCGTTGAGATGATAACTTCTGACGACATATCCAATAATTAGAGACTTTATAGAGACTTTAACATGCGCCAAATAGTGTTGGATACTGAAACGACCGGCCTGGAACATAAACATGGACACCGCGTCATAGAAATAGCAGCCGTGGAGTTAATCAACAGGCAATTTACGGGTAATCACTTTCATTATTATTTGAATCCTGAGCGGGACAGTGATGAAGGAGCCTTGCAAGTGCATGGTTTAACCTCCGAATTTCTTCAAGATAAGCCGAAATTCCATGAAATATCGAAGGAATTTATAAGTTTTATCAATGATGCTGAACTCATTATTCATAATGCGCCATTTGATGTAGGGTTTCTGAACCATGAACTGAATTTGATCAATCTACAAACACTGAATAGCTATTGTTTGTTAATAACGGATACTTTGAAATTAGCAAAGGAGCTCCATCCTGGCAAACGTAACAACCTTGATGCTCTTTGTGAACGTTACAATATAGATAATTCAAAGCGCACGCTGCACGGCGCATTATTGGATGCTGAATTATTAGCTGAGGTCTATCTTGCCATGACACGTGGACAAGAAAGCCTGTTGATCGAATTGGAACACATAGAACCTATCCGGTACTCAACGAATAATCTGGATAATCTCAACTTAAAAATTATTGAAGCTACGGCTGAAGAGTGCGCACAACATTTAAAAATACTGGGAAATATTGCACATGAAAGTAATAACAAATGTTTGTGGCAAGCACTTGAAGCCAAAATAACGACTGATAATCAATCAAGTTAAGTTTCATCGCATATTCGTTGTGTTACTGGACTGTGAATACATAAAAAACAGCTTATTGGTACTTCCTGGTTAATCTGCTGGAACGAGCTTCATCAGCCTTTCAGGTATTCCAGGAAGAAAAGGCGTGGATCTTCCGCTTATCCAATTGGCATGTCCGCTACCATAATAAGGTGAAAGTGGATGGCCGCTTTGTCCACCCGGCATGTCAAAATAACCTTGTTCTTCTTTGCCTGGAGCAACTGCTGAGCGTTGCGAAGCGCCAAAACCGGGTAATTGAACGCGAGGCATATGATGATCCCCAGGTAGAGGATCATCAGGCATATCAAGCCATCTCGCAATAAATGCGGGGAGTTTATGACTGAGTGGGTGCCTGATACGCGCAGTATTATATTCTCCCCAGTTTTTTTTAGTCATGCCGCCATCTTGTTGTATGTGATCAGCAATTTTCCGGGCACAATCCTGCAGCAATTCATCCCAGTCCTTATACTTTGCTGAAAGCAGGTGTTTGGGTTGTTGCTCAATTAATTGCCATACAATATGTTCTGTTTGATTGAGTCTGGGTAGTTTAAAGTTTGCATCATGCTGCTTAACTTGTGCAGCAAAGCCATTTAGGATGATCCTCATTACCTCATAGCGATAAGCGCGTACGATCTGATAAGCAACCGAATCTATTGAAGCATGTCCGTTCCAATCTTTTAACGCATCTTTCATAACTAAAATCCATTGAGGATTACTTTCAGACGATACGAGATTTGCTTCCAACAATTGGTACCAGCGCGTTAACAATAGTGCGCGATGATCAAGCTGAATCGCTTGCATATCTGCAACGGTAAATTGATCGCGCGCAAATAAATTATCGCGAATTTGCGTTGTCCTTGCTCCCAGGTCGTAGCCACCATTTCCCAGGAGTTGAAGTTGATGACCGGAGACAGGTCGCGAATTAGCCGACCATAATCGTTGCGAATCCGGGTTGTTGATGAGTGGGTACTGAGCCGGATCCAGCCAACCGTTCCAACCGGTAAGGAGGCGGGCCCAATCAGCAGGTATTTGTGGATCATAACCGCCGGAACGGGCGGGGATACGTCCCGCAAGCGTCCAACTGATATTTCCATTTCGATCACCGACGATAAAATTCTGTACTGGAATACCGGCCAGTTGAGCAATTTTTACGGCTTGATCGGTTGTTTTTACTTGCTCCAATTCTATTAGTTTAAGATTAATCGCTCCGGGTTGCAGTGCAGTCCAAACCAGCGACAACGGTGTTTTATCATGGTCGTCAGCAATAATCGGCCCCCACTCGGTTTCAGAAATATTGAGTATTTCATCAGGGGCATTGCGTATATGAATCACCTCCTGAATCGTATCGATAGATTTCCAGCCTGTTGAGCTGAGATAACGTGTCTTGTCTTTGTCATCAATGCTTACCCGGACCCAATCAGCAAAATCACCGTAACTATTGGTAAAGCTCCAGGCAATGAAACGGTTTGAGCCGATCACAATAGAAGGAACACCTGGCAAGCTGATGCCCGTGATGTCGTGATTATGGTCAGAAGACGTTATGGAGGGATAAATGAGGCGTGTACGAAACCATAAATTAGGCACCCGTAATGCCAAATGCATATCATTGGCTACCAAAGCAGTGCCATCAGTTAATGCGCCGGACACCGCAAAACTGTTGCTTCCTGGCATATGTTCGGTGCTTAAGTGATCGTCTTTAAATAAATGCTTATCCAATGCTTGCAGATTAATGTCAGCTGCAGAAGGGAGTTCGGGCAATTCAAAGGATTCGTCAATGAGCGGTGCATCCCATAGGCCTGTATCCGTTGTCAAGAATCGATAAACAGAATCGGGTAACGCCGCACGCATGCTGGACAGTCCAAGTTCACGGTAGATACTCGATTCATTTAATGTAAAGAACATGGCAAGTATGACCAGAATACTATCCTCGTTTCGCCATGCAGCCGGCTGGGTTTGTGTGAGTAAATAAGGATAGGGGCGTACTGTTAATGCATTAATGCCTTGATTAACACCGATTCGGTAAGCATCGAGCAATTGGTGCTGTTCAGCGGGGAGTTGGTTCAGCATGGTTGAGGCGCGAGTCCGCATGCGAAATTGTCGTGCTTTGCGATCGTGGACTAACGCACTGGCGCCAAATAATTCTGCCAGTTCACCCGCAGCTTGCCTGCGCATTAAATCCATTTCAAAGAAACGCTCCTGGGCATGAACATAGCCCAAAGCTATCGCCAAATCCAATCGATCCTCTCCCTTAAAGGTCGCGCTCCCCAGTGCATCTCTTTCAATATGTACGGGAGCCGATAATTCAGCCAGAAGGGTTTCTCCGTCATATTGCGGCACGCTTCCGCGCAGCAGTAATCCAGCGGTAATGCTTAATATGCAGGCTATTAGCAAGCTTGTTATCAGAAAATTCCGGGTAAAACGTAAAGTAATATGCATGCTTTCGCTGAAATTAACGGTTATTTAATTATAGCCTATGTGTAATGTAATACACTGATAATGAACTGAATATAAGACCGTCATTGATATTCTATTAAATAAAGGGGATGTTTCCTTCTTTGTTCTTTATATTGAATCCAGGCATTCACAATGATAATTCATTTGTAGAGATTTGGAGTTTGTCATGTCTGAAGAAAGTGATCTAGAACGTACAGAACCGGCTACGCCGAAACGCATTCAAAAAGCAAGAGATGAAGAAGGGCAGGTTGCGCGTTCTCAAGAACTGACTACATTTACCTTATTAATGGCAGCCGCTGCGGGCCTATTGTTTATGGGCGCTGGCCTCATGGATCAACTCTTAAAAATCATGAAGGCAGGCATGCAACTGGATCGAGATTTGGCATTTCAACCGGATTTGATGCTCAATCGTTTATATGAGCTTGCTTTTGAGGCTTTATTGGCAATGGCGCCGCTACTTTTTTTATTAATAATCGTAGCATTTTTTGCACCCATGTTATTAAGCGGGTGGCTGATTAGCTCCAAAGCACTGATGCCTAAGTTCGATCGTATCAATCCCATTAAAGGCATAGGCAGAATGTTTTCAATGCGCAGCTTGATTGAGCTCGCAAAAGCTATCGTCAAAACAATTGTTATCGGTGGCGTAGCCACATTAGTCATTTGGCAAAATAAAGAGGCTGTGATGTCTTTACTGACAATTCCGATTGATTCCGGAATTTCCCGGATGGGCGAGTATCTGGCAATGAGCTTTCTCCTGACCAGCGGGGCAATGTTGTTGATTGTTGCGATGGATGTGCCTTTCCAAATTTGGGAGCACGCGAAGCAACTGCGAATGACTAAAGAAGAAATTCGTAAAGAAGTTAAAGAAGACGAAGGGGATCCATACGTTAAAGCGCGTATTCGCGGCTTACAACGTGAAGCCGCGCGCCGCCGCATGATGTCTGAAATACCTAAAGCTGATGTTATTGTGACTAATCCGACGCATTATGCAGTCGCTCTCCGGTATAAGGGTGAAACCATGCGCGCGCCGGTTGTCGTTGCTAAAGGCGTACATTTGCTGGCTGCGCGCATTCGTGAAGTGGCCGATGAGCATCGTATACCTATTCTGGAAGCCCCACCTCTCGCACGAGCTTTGTATTACCACGCCGAATTGGAAAGTGAAATACCTGAAAAGCTATATACCGCTGTCGCCGAGGTATTGGCTTATGTATTTCAATTGAAACGTTACAATGAATTTGGCGGGAATGCTCCCATACCGCCTGTTGATGTGCCCGTTCCAGATGAGCTGGATCAAGTTAAGCATGCTGTTTAAAAGGTGAAATACGATTCATTAGTTATTAAATGATTTCTCAGTAAAGAATAAACAATATGAATAACGCAATTACATTATCTTCTTTCATGGCCGGCAATACGCTCAGAACGCTTGCGGGTCCGATACTGATTATCATGATTCTGGCTATGATGGTGATGCCTTTGCCGCCATTTGCACTGGATTTCTTATTTACCTTTAATATTGCAGTGGCCATTATTGTGCTACTGGTGAGTCTCTACACCAAGAATCCCCTTGATTTTGCAGTTTTCCCTACCGTGCTGTTGATTACAACCTTATTAAGATTGTCACTCAATATTGCCTCAACCCGGGTTGTATTACTTGAAGGACATACGGGGCCTGATGCCGCAGGTAAAGTGATTGAGGCTTTTGGGCATTTTCTGGTGGGGGGTAATTACGCGGTTGGATTGATAGTATTTATTATTTTGGTCATCATAAATTTTATTGTGATTACCAAGGGTGCCGGGCGTATTGCTGAAGTCAGCGCGCGTTTTACTCTCGACGCCATGCCTGGTAAGCAAATGGCCATTGATGCAGATTTAAATGCGGGATTGATTGGTGAGGATGAGGCTCGCAAACGCAGAGCCGAGATTTCTCAAGAATCCGATTTCTACGGATCAATGGATGGTGCCAGTAAATTTGTACGTGGCGATGCAATTGCAGGCATATTGATTATGCTCATTACCATTGTTGGCGGATTAATTGTTGGGGTGATGCAACATGACTTGGAATTAAGCGCAGCAGCGAAGAATTATACAATGTTGACAATTGGTGATGGCTTGGTTGGACAAATTCCTGCGTTGATTATTTCAACAGCCGCTGGTTTGGTTGTGAGTCGTGTAACCACTGATCAAGATCTGGGGGAGCAGGTTCTAAGTCAATTATTCAACCAGCCGCAAGTATTGGTTATAACGGCTGTCATATTGGGTATCATGGGTTTGGTTCCTGGAATGCCTAATTTTGTATTCCTGTTAATTGCTTCTATTTTAGGGGCGATAGCGTATTTAAAACTGAAAGATTCAGGTACTGAATTAACAGAAACGATTGCCCCCGAGATACCATCAATCGAGAAAGTTGATGCAAGTTGGGATGACGTCACCCCCATTGATACTTTGGGTTTAGAGGTTGGTTATCGGCTGATTCCACTGGTTGATAAAGCGCAACAGGGAGATTTATTAAAAAGAATTAATGGTATACGCAGAAAGTTTGCACAAGAAATTGGTTTTCTACCACCCGTTGTGCATATCCGGGACAATCTGGAGCTGCGGCCCAATGCATATCGTATAACACTGAAAGGCTCGGTGATAGGTCAAGGAGAATCTTATTCCGGGATGTATCTGGCGATTAATCCGGGACGAGTCACCATGCAGTTACCGGGTACTGCAACCAGTGATCCGGCATTCGGTCTTCCCGCCGTATGGATTGAAGCTGCTCTCCGAGAGCAAGCACAAATAAATGGTTATACGGTCGTCGATGCAAGCACCGTGGTAACAACCCACATTAACCATTTAATTCATTCACATGCCGCAGAGTTATTAGGCAGGCAGGAATTACAAAAACTCTTTGATCATCTGAGTACACAATTTCCAAAACTGATTGAAGACCTAGTCCCCAAGTTATTACCCCTATCTACAATACAGAAAATTTTACATAACTTGCTTGAGGAAGGTGTGCATATTCGAGACATGCGCTCCATTATCGATGTGCTGACTGAGCATGCAGCACAAATACAAGATGCTACCGAATTAACTGCAATTGTTCGGGCTGCTTTAGGGCGCGCAATCGTGGAGCAGCATTTTCCTGCGGGTACAGAACTGCAGGTAATGAGTTTGCATCATGAATTAGAAAATATCCTTATGCAAGTGATGCAAACGGGCGGCATACAAGGAGCGGGAATAGAGCCAGGGCTTGCTGATACTTTATTAAAAGAAGCCCGTAGCGCTGCACAGTATCAAGAAAAACTAGGTTTGCCCATTGTACTATTGGTGCCGGGAACCATTCGTTTTTTACTGGCAAAATTTTTACGTCGCGCATTACCTCAGTTAAGGGTGCTTTCCCATTCAGAAATTCCAGATTCAAGAAAAATTAAAATAACTTCCATGATTGGGGGTAACAAATGAAAGTTAAACGATATACCGCTTCCACATCCAGAGAGGCATTACGCCAAGTTAAAGAAGAGCTTGGTGTTGATGCGGTCATACTATCAAACAGAAAAACAAAAGACGGTGTGGAGATAATGGCGCTTGCGGATTCCGAAATGTCGAATCTTGTACAGGCGCCATCAGCACCGCTCAACATGTCGCAATATGAACAAAACAAAGCACCCAAGGTAACAGAAACATATTCAAGAGTGCCATTACTTGTAAATGAGCCGCCGGTAGAAAGTAAAGAATTGCCTAATAATGTAATGCCAGCATCCCTGGCGCATGACATTATTGCTGAGATTCAAGCGATGAGAAGCACGCTGGAAGACCAATTGGCAACTGTGGCATGGGGAAATTTCACGCAACGCAGACCGGAAAAAGTGAAAGTATTACGCGCAATGCTGGATGCTGGTTTTAGTCCTTTGTTATCACGCCGCCTTGTTGATAAATTAATGGCCACTCACGATTATGAACAGAGCTTGAAACAAGCAATGTCAGCCTTGGCCTTTAATCTGCGCACTGTTGCAAGTGATGAGATGATAGAAAAGGGAGGGGTTTATGCGCTTATTGGCCCGACTGGTGTAGGTAAAACGACAACAACTGCAAAACTGGCAGCTCGATGTGTGATCAGGCATGGAGCAGATAAAGTGGCATTACTGACTACCGATAGCTATCGTATAGGTGGCCATGAGCAATTAAGAATTTATGGGCAATTATTAGGCATTCCTGTTCGGAATATCAAAGATACAGAAGATTTAGAACTGACATTATCAGAACTTAAAAACAAACATATGGTGTTAATAGATACAGTCGGCATGAGTCAACGCGACCAGATGGTCGCTGAACAGATTGCTATGTTGAGTAACTGTGGTGCTGATGTAAAACGCATGCTCATATTGAGTGCGGCATCCAACGGGAAAACGTTGGATGAGGTGATCTCTGCTTATCAAAAGAACGGTATTTACGGTTGTATCATTACTAAAGTTGACGAAGCTGCGAGCCTTGGCATCGCTTTGGACGCAGTGATACGCAGAAAACTAACACTTCATTATGTGGCAAATGGGCAAAAGGTTCCTGAAGATATTCATGCGGCCAATCCTCGATATTTGTTACATCGTATTTTTAAATCATCTCCGGGGGATTCTGCTTTCACATTGCAGGATGCCGAGTTTGCGTTAATCATGGCAAGTAAGAATGGTGCAGAATCATCGCAATCAGCTGAAAAATCATTTGCGGGATTTAATTATGACTAGAATGATTATGCAAGATCAAGCTGCGGGCTTACGTAACCTGAGATCATTTCAATCCAATGATTCAGCCCGTGTTTTTACAATTGCCGGTGGAAAAGCACGAATAGGAAAAACCAGCACCGTGGTAAACCTTGCGACAGTATTAGCTAAAAATGGCCAACGCGTGTTGCTGATTGATGAGAGTCCATGTCATAACAATATTTGCACTCAATTAGGATTGCAATCACGTTTTGACTTACTTCACGTTATTAATAGAGATAAGAAATTAGATCAGATTCTCTTAAGAGGCCCGGAAAATATAACCGTACTATCCGCCATGCGCGGCATTCACGCATTAAACAAGCTTAATTCTTTGGAACAAGACTGGCTTATCAAGAGCTTTTCGGAATTAACTGAATCTGTCGATATTGTTCTGATTGATACTGCAATGATAGGTACAACGCATGTTTTGCCGTTAAGTTTAGCATCAGAACAGGTCATGATTGTGATCTCAGGATCCGCTGCAGCGCTTACGGGAGCTTATGCGCTCATTAAAATCATGAGTCAGCAATATACAAAACAGCATTTTCTCATTTTGGTTAATAAGGTTGATTCAGAAGCCGAATCACTTGCCATTTATCAGAATTTATACAAAGTGACCCAGCAATACCTTACGGTAACGCTTGAATTTATTGGTTATATACAAAGTGATGAAAAATTACGCACCGCAACTCAGCTATGCAAACCGGCAATTGAGGCATTCCCAACTTCTCAAGCTGCGTTGTGTTTTAGACAATTGGCTCATAATATTTTGCACTCTTCATGTCCGGATAAATATAACGGAGGAATTGGTAATTTTATGCAACGATTGATTCGTACAAGCCATCTCAGCATGGCAAATTTTACGGTGTAATTAATTATGTATACTGCAACCGGGGCCGGAACGATTGATAAAGAACAGTTTATTACTGAATTTACGCCCTTAGTAAAACGCATTGCTTATCACATGATGACCCGATTACCGGCAAGCGTGCAAGTCGATGACCTTATTCAGGCTGGCATGATTGGTTTGCTGGATGCTATCAATCGATATGAAGGTTCGTATGGACGGCAATTTGAGAGCTATGCGGCTCAACGCATACGAGGTTCTATCTTGGATGAATTACGTGAAGCAGATTGGTTGCCCCGAAGTATACGTAAAAAAATGCGACGAATAGAGGCCGCTGTTAATTTACTAGAGCAACGTCATGGTTGCGCACCCAGCGAGCAAGATTTGGCTGGAGAATTAAATATGTCTCTCGATGAGTACCATGAGACTCTGCAG
>ERZ1292640.1528-Hain-H43-02um-R1-1528-length-19044-cov-8_pt1 | contig 15434 bp, 15 predicted proteins | sample MGYA00564404_ERZ1292640 | MGnify/ENA primary metagenome ERZ1292640 (study PRJEB36523, sample SAMEA6512636) | groundwater metagenome | collected 2019-01-08 | study: AquaDiva: Metagenomics assemblies of 32 groundwater samples
TGGGGCATAGCGCCTATAGTGGAAAAGATAGGGCTTAAAAACATAGAGCCTTTGTCGGGTGTATTGGTGCGTTCGTCCGGGATTATCATAGGAGCTGTTATAATGGCTATTTTTAATATAGGCATTTTAAAAACAGCCTTGAAGGCAGACCCGAAGACAATAATGTTTTTATTTATGGGAGGCATCCTTGCCAGCATCCTGGGCCAGATATTTTTTTACAGCGCGCTGAAACACGGAGAAGTGTCTAAAATGGTCCCCGTTGCTGCTACGTATCCATTAGTTTCTTTTTTACTTGGGCTTTTGTTTTTCGGGGAGAGTTTTACTATCGCCAAGGGCCTGGGGATAGGCTTCGTAATACTCGGTGTGTTTTTTCTGAGATGAATAGAATTTGGTTCTATCGAAAATAAGCTCCAGCTTGCCGTCCTTATTGGAATCCTTCTGCATCCTGACAAGCTTACCATCCATATATTCATTCACCTGGTCTAGCTTTCCGTCATAATCAATATCTATCTCTAATTTTACGCGCTGGCTATTCTGGTAATATGAATACATGTCAGGTCTTCCGTCAAAATTCAGGTCGACCTGCGTGGTCCTTGCGCCTTTTCCGTAGTATATTATCCAGGCATCAGGCTTACCGTCATTATTTCTGTCCGCTGCCCTGGTTTCTTCAGCAGCGCATACATAGCCGCCAGGCGCTAAAAGGATAATTATAAAAGGAATTATTTTTTTATGCATATTTGCGTATTTCTATTAGTTATGTTAATATAATACATATTATATGAAAAACGTCAGAATAGCAATAGGCCAGATAAATACTGTAGTCGGAGACCTGGAAGGCAATAAAAAGAAGATATTATCCTTCGCAGAAGAAGCGGCCGGAAAGGGCGCGGATCTAATTGTGTTCCCGGAGCTCAGCGTAACAGGCTATCCTCCGGAAGACCTGCTTTTAAAGCCGTATTTCATAAAAGAAAATATAAAATGCCTGAAAAAAATAGCCGAAGAAATACGCGGTATTGTTGCGGTATTGGGATTTGCGGATGAGAAAAGCGGATCCATTTACAATAGCGCAGCAGTGATCCACAATAAAAAAATAGTTTATGTGTATCACAAGATGCACCTGCCTAATTACGGAGTTTTTGACGAGAAAAGGTATTTCAAACCGGGAACCGATAATAAATTGATAAAGATAAAAGACATGCGTTTCTGCGTGAATATATGCGAAGACATGTGGGTGAAGGATGAAAGGTTAAAGGTGAAAGGAGCGCAATTTCTGGTAAATATATCCGCCTCGCCTTACCATACAGATAAAATCAAAGAGCGCGAAAAAATTATCGGAGATAAGGCGAAAAAACTGAAGATGCCCGTAGTTTACTGTAATCTTGTAGGCGGCCAGGATGAACTGGTGTTTGACGGCAGAAGCGCTTTATTCGGAAAAGATGGAAAGATTATTGCGGAAGCCAGGGCATTCGAAGAGGATTTATTGGTGTTTGATTTAGCATCAGGAAAAATCCCGCAGAAAATGGAGCCTCCTAGGGCTAAAGCCCGGGGTTCTTTGGGCGGAATACTGAGCGGCCATTGCTTATCCTCTCGTTCCGTTCGAGACTTAGCTGGCCGCGAATGTATTAAACCTATCCCGAGAGATGAAGAGATCTATTCCGCGCTTGTGTTAGGCGTGAAAGATTATTTGCGCAAGAATAATTTTACCAAAGCCGCTTTAGGCCTGAGTGGGGGCATAGATTCAGCGCTGGTGGCTTGCATTGCCAAAGATGCGCTTGGCAGAGGTAATGTCCTTGGCCTCAGCATGCCATCCAGATATTCTTCAAGAGAGACGCAGAAAGACTCGGAAATAATAGCAAAAAATCTAGGCATAAAATTCAAAAAAGCGCCCATAGATAATATATTCGCATCTTATTTAGACGCGTTGGGCCCGCATTTTAAAGGCCTGGAGCCTAATATAGCAGAGGAAAATATCCAGGCAAGGATACGCGGGAATATGCTCATGGCGTTCTCTAATAAATTCGGATACCTGGTGCTTAATACAGGGAATAAAAGCGAGACTAGCGCGGGCTACTGCACTCTTTACGGAGATATGGCAGGTGGGTTCGGCGTGATAAAAGATGTTCCCAAGAGGCTTGTTTATCACCTGGCAGGATATGTTAATAGAAGGGAAGGAAAAGATATTATACCTAAGAGTGTTTTTAAAAGAGCTCCCACGGCTGAATTAAAGCCGGATCAGAAAGACCAGGATACTCTGCCGCCTTACGATTTTTTAGATAGAGTCATAGATCTTTATGTTGAAAAAAATAAAGGATTCCGCGAAATAGTAAAAAAATTAGGGCATAAGGATATTGTAAAAAAAGTGCTCAATATGATAGACTATAGCGAATACAAAAGACGCCAGGCACCTCCGGGCGTGAAGATAACCCCCATGGCTTTTGGAAAAGACAGGCGCATGCCCATAACAAATAAATTTACGGCTTGTTGAGTTTTATTTTTAGTGTATACTATATATTATAAAAAAGGCCATACATGGGAAAGCTGACAAGCGAAGAAATATTTATAGCAGTAGTTGCCAGGGTAAACAGGCTGCTTATTATATTAGGCATATTTTTCTTTGTATATTTTCTGCTCAATACCAAGATTGATGTATATCTGCTTTTATTGGCGCTTTTAAATCTGGCTTTCAGCTTACTTTCCTATAAACATTTGCTTATAACCGCCAGGCTTGCCGCTGAACTTGAGCGCGCAAAATCCGCCCTGGGAGACGTCAGCAAAGAAATCCGCGAAATGCATCAAAGTTAAATGTTCCGAAGAATCCTCGTATTCCTATCCGTGATATTTTTAAGCACAACCCTTTTTGCAAAAGAGGTTATTTATGTCACTGCGTATTCCGCAGTGCTGATGAATAGCTGGAATAAAAAAGTCCTGTATTCAAAAAATCCGCATGTTAAACTTGCGCCCGCGTCTACTACAAAGATAATGACAGCCCTTGTGGTGATGAACAAATCCAGCCTTGATAAAAAAGTTACTGTTCCGAAGTCTGCCACCTGGATGCCGCCCAGCAGGGTGGATATAAAAAAGGGAGAGGTTTATACCACTGAGGATTTATTGAAGGCGGCTTTGTTGAATTCCGGAAATGATGCTACAGTCGCGCTGGCTGTAAACGTTGCCGGGAGCGAAAAAGAGTTTACGAATATGATGAACGAGATGGCCGGAAAGCTCGGCTGCCGCAATACGAATTTTAAGACCTCTAACGGGCTCCCTGCAAAAAACCAATATACTACTGCTTATGACCTGGCTTTAATAATGAGGGAAGCGATGAAAAATGAAAAATTGGCAGAAATCCTGGAAACAAAGCAGGATGCTATTTCCGAGCTTAATACCGGCAGAAAAATAAAACTCAGGAATCACAATAAAAGCCTCTGGAAAGACTCGTCCTATACTATTCTAGGGAAAACAGGTTATACAATAAGGGCCGGGCAGTGCTTTGCCGGTTATATAATATACGATAATAACCGCAAATTGATAGTTGTGATGCTGAAAGGTAAAAAATTATGGCTTGATTTGAAAGAGCTTGCGGAAAAAGGCAGGAGATTATTTTAAAAGAGAATCAATTTATGCTTAAAAGATTTTTGTTCGCTTTAATAGTTTCAGGGATGTTATGTTCAAGGATTTCTTATGCAGCGCCATGTTACAGTACCCATATGCCCAAGCAAAAACAATGGATATTGGGCCTGCAGGGAAATTTTCTTATAGATAGAAATCTTGATAATAACCATGGTTCAACCAGCGGAAACAGGTATTTTTTAACAGCCAGCCTGGGCGTGTTCGACTGGATTTGTTTTGACGGGAAAATAGGCATGGGGGATGTAGCCTGGCATAATTCAGGCCCCGGGAATTTAAATTTTAACAGCGGTTTTGCAGGCGCGTACGGTTTCAGGATAAAAGGCTATGAGAATAAAGAGCTTGGGATAAAAACTGTCGCAGGTTTTCAGCATATAAGCGTTCATCCTACCATGGCATCTCCGGCCAGTGATAATCACAGGGTGATTATAGATGACTGGCAGGGTTCAGCGTTGGTATCAAAGGATATGGGCAATCTGACGCCTTATGCCGGAGCCAGATACGGAACAGTTGACTATATAAAATGGGTGAATGAGCATGATAGGAAACGCATAAAGTCTGAAAAGATGTTCGGAGCTGTAATCGGGTTTGATTATCTGATTAAAAAAGACACCAGGCTTAACATAGAATGCGATTTTCTTGACGGGGAAGAGTTAAGCGTTGGAATAAGTAGGGATTTCTGAAATCCACCCCGTAGGTGAGCCAACTGGCTCACCTACGGGGTGGATTTGGTTAAGATGGAGGCAAAGGCGTTTTTCAAATAATATATTTCAGGGTTTTTGTAATTTTTTCTTATATGTTTTTTAACTTCACCAAGGCCTTCAAAGAATAAAAATGGAAGGCCTTTATTTTTATAAAGGCCGGCGTTTTTTGATATAAACCCTAATTTTGCTTTTTTGAGAGCTTTTGCAACCATGTAAGCCCTGTGTTCTCCTGCCAGGCACCCGCCTTTTTTAATCTTGTTTATTAATTTATCCGGGTTTTTCATCTTGAGCATTTTTTCCATGAAGCGTTTTTCTCCCAGGCCTTTTCCAAAGCCCTCTTCTAAATCAGCTTTTACAAGTATAAGAGAATTATTTTTTATAACAGGGCTTCTGGTATTGGCAATATAGTTAAACGCGCGTGACGCCTGGTATATATTTATGCCTTTTGAGCGCGGTATACCGCATATTATTATATCCAGCTCTTTTTTTATATTTTTTTCAAATATTCTTTTGGAATAATTTACAGCTTTTTTAAAGCATGGCCCGGGTTTTCCTTCGAATAGCTTCAATATTTTTCCGTTTTCATCATTTACTATATTTATAGAATATTCAACAGGAAACATGGAAGCGGTTTCCTGTATGAAAGCCTGGAAAAGATTGCCTTTAATGGAGCATATTCTGGTGCCCGGATGGTCTAAAAATCTTGGGTGATGCGTTGCGTTTATTGTTTTTTCTCCTGCCAGGCCTATGGATAAGACTTTTACGCCTCCGCTATAGCCTGCGTAAAGATGCGGCTCTACCACGCCTATGGTTATTATGGAATCAGCTTCTTTTAATCTCTTATTCAGGTAAATAGGGGCCCCTCTTTTTGATCTGCCAGCGTAAAATACATTTTTATAATCGTGCGAATACACATTAACCCTGCTTGATATATTTCCTAGATTGTATTTTATTTCTTTTTTTGTAGGATGCCTGTGAAGGCCTGTGCCTATAAGGATTTCTATGTCTTTATAGGCCGCGCCTTTTTTATTGAGTTTAGCCAAAACCCCGGGCAGGATCTTTTTTAGATGCGCTTCGCGCGTGAAATCAGGCACGGCTATTATAATTTTCATTTCAGGAGTTCCTTTGGGAATATATTATCAAGCCCCAATATGCACGAGGGGTCCAGCGATTTTTTGAGAAGGGCCATCTGTTTCAGGTTGTCTTTCCCGTACATTATTTCCAGAAATTGGTGTTTTAATTTTCCTATGCCGTGTTCTGCTGAAACAGTGCCGCCCAGGCTCATCGCTTTTTTTACGAACTCCGCGTAAACCAGGCGGCTCTTTTTGAATTCTTCCTCTGTTTTGGGCAGCATATTCACATGCATATGGCTTTCGCCTATGTGGCCGAATATAACGTAATATATATTTGAGGATTTTAGTTTGTCATGATAAAAATCCAGCATCTCTTTGAATCTATTATCAGGCACAGCTATGTCTGTGCCGACCTTCGGCATTTTATTTTTTTTCACGATCTCGTTTACAGAATCAGGCAGCGCGTGCCTCAGTTCTTTGAGCTTTGCTCTTTCTTTGTCAGAATCAGCAAAATACGAGTCTTCCAGAAGCGCATTATGTTTTTCAAGCAGTTTAGTCCAGGAGTCTATGGCCCGAGACTCAGATTCTTTTTTGTAATCCTGTTCAAAATATATAAGGCCTTTCGCAGACAGGGGGATATTCGGGTATTTTACCCTCAATAGCGACAGAGAATGACTGTCCATGTATTCCAAAGACATTGCGTTAAACTTCTTGGCGTCATCTACAAAGTTTATAGCGTCCTTTTCTGAAGCGAAAAAGCTGAAAAAACTCATTATCTCTTCAGGCCTTTTGCCGAGCGCTATTTCAGCTTCAAGTATAAAGCCAAGAGTCCCTTCGTGGCCTATAAACAGGTCTAATAGGTCCATGTCATCTTTTATGTAATATCCGGCAGCTGTTTTTATGCCTGGCATCGCATAATCAGGGATTCTGATTTTTATTTCTTTATCTTTTAATTTGAGCGGAAAAATTTTACCTTTCTTTAAAAAATAATCCCCGCGTTTTATATCAATAATATCCCCTGTAGACAGGAGTATCCTCAGCCTTTTTATATAATTACGCGTAGGGCCGTATTTGAAGCCTTTTGCGCCTGAGGCATTTGTGGATATGGTGCCTCCCAGAAACGCGTTCGGCTCTGTGGGGTCAGGCAAATAGGTAAGGCCTTTTTTTGAGAGATGGGTGTCCAGTTCAGAAAGCCTTACCCCGGGCTGGAGCGTGGCGGTAAAGTTTTTTTCATCTATAGCTATTATTTTATTAAGGTTTTCTGTGGCAATCACCCATCCTCCGAAAGGAATTCTCGCGCCTGTCACGCCTGTGCCGCCTCCGGATATCGTAACAGGGGTGTTTTTAGCGGCTGCTTCGAGCAGTATTTCTCTGATTTCTTTTTCGTCTTCAGGCACTATGACCCTGTCTGCATAACCGCCCAGGAGGCCTGAATAGTCTTCAAAATATCCCTTGATAATATCAGGGTCTCTCTTTATAATCATAGCTATAATCTACCATATAGTAAGGATAAAGTAAATGTTGATGGGAGCCCGGCTCCCATAATTAGACATGGATAACATTTTTAGTATATTAATCGGGCTTGTATCAGGGGTATCCTCAGGATTTTTCGGGATAGGAGGGGCTATAATCTTAATCCCGGCGCTTGTGTATACATTCAAATTCTCCCAGCATTTGGCCCAGGGCACAGCCCTTGCCTCGCTGCTTTTACCCGTAGGTATTCTTGCTGTTATAAAATATTACAAATCAGGAGATGTAAATATAAAAGTAGCTCTATTTATAGCTTTTGGGTTTATTATAGGTGGTTTTATAGGCGCATCTTTTGCTCAGGTAATTCCCAGCCCTGTGCTTAAAAAAGTATTTGCCGCTGTGCTCTTATGTATTTCAGTATACATGTTTCTGGGTAAATGAAAAATATCAAAGAAATAATAAGGATTTTAAAAAAAGAATACCCTGAGGCGAAGATAGCGCTTAGATTTAAAAATACCTGGCAGCTCCTGGTAGCTACCATTCTTTCAGCGCAATGTACGGATGTGAGGGTAAACCGGATAACGCCTGTATTATTTAAAAAATATAAGAGAGTAGCTGATTTTGCGAAAGCCGGCATTAGAAAATTTGAAAAAGACATCCATTCAACAGGTTTTTACAAAAATAAGGCAAAAGGCATTATAGGCTCTGCGAAGAAAATTTTAAATGAATTTAAAGGCAATGTGCCAAGTACAATGGAAGAACTGACTAGCCTGCCGGGCATAGGCAGGAAGACAGCGAATGTTATTTTATCTTCGGGCTTCGGGATTGTGGCTGGCGTGGTGGTTGATACTCACGTAAGAAGATTGTCGCAGCGGCTCGGCTTAACAAAAAATACGGATCCGGGTAAAATAGAAGAGGATCTCATGAAATTGGTTCCGCGCGAAGACTGGGGCATAATCTCGCATCTTCTGATTTTACATGGAAGAAAGATCTGCAATGCGAGGAAGCCGCTTTGCGCCGGATGCAGGATAAATAAGCTATGCCCATCAGCTTTTAAAGGAAAAATATGATATCTCCTAATCCTTTTACACCTCAATCCGGCTGGGAGCCCAAAATATTCGGTGGCAGGAATACGGAATTAGAGATTTTTAGATCAAACCTGGATGATGCGGCTAGTGCGAGGCCGAGCCATCTGGTTGTCTTAGGGGAATGGGGAGCCGGGAAGACGTCTTTACTGAAACAATTCAAGCGCATAAGCCAGGAGAACGGGTTTCCCGCCGCTTTTTGCGCCATTTCCAGATTTACAGAAAAAAATAAGGCGCTCGACGCCATCCACCTGATAGCCGAAGAGATGGTTTTGGGTTTCCCGAAAATAGATACGGTTCAAAAAGGCCTCCTGGACCTGTTTGCAAAAAGAAAATCTTTATCAAATGCCCAGGTCCAGTTTACAAAGTTCCTGCGTGAGCTATGGAAGGCGCTTGATACAAAATTAGCGGTTGTGCTTTTAGACGATACCCAGAATCTTATAGAGGTATCGAATACTATAGATATCTTAAGAGCTGTTTTAAGCAGCGATGATATTATAAAGGAGACAAGATTTTTGTTTATACTTTCATCTACGCCTGCGGGCTGGGCAGCTTTTATAGACAAGCATGACCCTGTGGGAAGATTTTTCAGAAAAAGGCTGAACGCGGAAAATTTAAAAGAACTAGAGGTAATGGCTACGATAGACATGACCCTGAAAGGCACGGGCGTGATTTTTGAAGATGCAATAAGAAAAAATATATTCGAATACACAGGTGGTCATCCGTATGAAATCCAGCTTTTAGCAAGCCATCTTTACGATAGACAGATAGAGGGAAACGTGAAACCACAGGCATGGGACAGCTCTTTAAATAGCACATTGAAAGAGCTGGGCAGGGATTACTTTGAATATCTTTTGTCAAAGGCTAGCGACAGGGAGAAGGATTTATTGAAGATATTAGCTGAAGAGAAAAAGCCGGTAACGATCAAAGATTTTACCACAATGATGATAGTCGGTAAGCGCGCTAAAAAATTCCCCATAGCGAATATAAAGAATTTTCTCTACCGGCTGGAGGCCAAAGGCCTTGTGAAAAGGTCTGAGGGCAATGGTTTTTATATACCTGACCTGATGTTTTCGGAATTCATCGCGAGATTCGCTTTGGAATAAAATAGGGACAGCGACCATTTTTCTATAAAAGAAAAATGGTCGCTGTCCCTAATAAATTAGTTGACAAGAAATAAGCTCGAATATATCATATTTGGATAATTTAACTAAAAAGGTCCTTCGCCCCGATAAATCAGGGCTCAGGATCAAATTTGTTTCACAAATTTGGAGGATGGCATGAAGGTAAAAATTGACGAGGATTTATGCGTTGGTTGCGGGCTGTGCGTTAATACCTGCCCTGATATTTTTGAAATGAAGGACGATAAGGCAATCGCGAAAGTAAGCGCGGTTCCTGCTGGCAGTGAAGATAGCGCGAAGCAGGCTAAAGATGAATGCCCTGTTGAAGCGATAATTATAGGCTGACAGATTAGATCATTTCTTTTTATAGAAGACCTTCGCGAAGCAGAATATAGTGAGGGCTGTAATAATTCCGCAGGATATAATCAGAAACAACCAGCCGAAGATAGTCATTTTTTAACCTTGGTTTTCCTTTTTCCCCAGGCAATCTTTACAAGTATTGCCAATGCGATAAATATCCCCAGGAGCATAAGCCTTGTGCCTAATATGTAAGGCTTATCACTCTGGGAGGTATTTTTCATCAATATCGTAGAAATGCCTTCCTGATACAGCCAGAAACCGAGTATTAAAAATAAAAATACAGGCGTTACATACCTTATTATAAATTTATATATTTTAGGCACCCGCATATCTGCACCGTGATGTATTTCCTCCCATGCCTTTTCAATACCGAATACCCAGCCAAAAAGGATGATCTCTACAGTTGCGAATAATACCAGGCAGAAAGTGCCTCCCCAGAAATCCAGCTCGTTCACAACTCCGTTTTTCAAAAAGAATATCGCGGGCTGGCACAGGATAAAGCTAGCTATGCCGAAAATAATAACAGCCTTTTTCTTGGAGATATTGAATTCATCTTCTAGAAAAGTTATGCTGGGCTGCGCCAAAGATATGGAAGAGGTGATTCCCGCAAGGAACAAAAGCAAAAACCAGATGCATCCGAAAAACGCCCCCAGGTTTATCTTCTGGAATATTAAAGGCATCGTGACAAAGCCTAGATTGAACGCCCCGCCTTTTGCAATCTCCTGGATTTGGTCAGGCCCGAAAAATGCGAATGCAGCCGGTATTACAATAGAAGATCCAAGTATTACTTCCGCAAATTCATTTGCGCTGACAGATGTAAGGCCTGAAAGCACCACGTCGTCAGTTTTCTTTAAGTAGCTTGCGTAAGTGAGTATCACGCCTATACCTACGCTTAATGTAAAAAATATCTGGCCTGCTGCCGCGAGCCAGACCTTAGCGCTTTTTAAAGCGCTGAAATCCGGGTTCCATAAAAACCCAAGGCCGTTTATTATATTCCAGTCAGGTTTCATGGGATCAGGCGCACCAAATGTCAATGCCCTTACAGCCAATATTATCCCGAATACAAAAAGGCTTGGCAGGGCGATTTTGCATAATTTTTCAATCCCGCCTGAGATACCTTTATATATGACAAACATATTCAGGAAGAATGTGATGAGGAAAAATATATAAGCGCACTGCATGCTGGAAAAGAAATTATTTGTTTCAATGCCCTGGAAACCTTTTAGAAACGATACCATACTGCCCTGGGTTGTTGCCTGGCTGTATTTTTCTGCTGCTGAGAAAAAGGCGTACGCGAATGTCCATGATTCTATATAGGTATAGTAAATGAATATTACAAGCGGGCCGAATATCCCTATTATTCCGAAATATTTTATGAACCTGTTTTTTGTCCACATGTTATGGAAGATTCCGGGCGCGGTACCGTGGCCGAATCCTCCGCCGAAACGGCCGATAGTCCATTCCACCCACATTAAAGGTATGCCGAGAAGGAGGAGGGATATAAAATACGGGATCATGAACGCGCCGCCGCCGTTCTGCGCGGCCTGGACAGGAAAACGCAGGAAGTTTCCCAGGCCTATCGCGCTTCCCGCAACAGCCATTATGATTCCGAGTTTAGACTTCCACGCCTCTCTGGTTTTCATATAAGAAAAGTATACTTAATAATACGTAATATGTCAACCTGTCCACAAAGTAGGGGAGGTTTAAACCTCCCCTACTTTGTGGACAACTCTTTAAAAAGTGATATAATACAATACTAATATAAAAGGAGGGTTTATATGAAAAAATCATTAGGCGCAAAGGCGCTTGTTTTTACTACGCCTACCTGGATAATAGGCACGTATGATAAAAATGGAAAGCCGAATGGTGCAGCTGTTGCGTGGGGAGGCATTGTTTGTTCTAAGCCGCCATGCGTGGGCATATCTTTAAGAAAGGCAACTTATTCCTATGGCAATATTATGGATAAAAAAGCCTTTACAGTTAATGTGCCTTCCGAGAAATATATAAAAGAAGCTGATTATTTTGGAATTGTATCAGGAAGAAGTGAAGATAAATTTGCTAAGACAAAATTGACTCCTGTAAAAAGCGAATTAGTGGATGCGCCCTATATTGAAGAATTCCCTCTTATTTTAGAATGTAAAGTTATAAAGACAGTTGAAATAGGCCTGCATTTTCGGTTTATAGGGGAGATATTAGATGTGAAATGCGATGAAGGCGTTCTTGGAAAAGACAACCTTCCTGATATTGAAAAGATAAAGCCAATATTATACGATCCGGAGGTCTCTACTTATCACGGCATAGGCAAATACCTGGGCGACGCCTTTTCAATCGGCAGAACGCTGTAGAAATAGATTATGGACGGATTCGAGAAATTTTATAAAGAATTAAACACAGAGCAGAAAAAGGCAGTGGATACTATTGAAGGCCCGGTGCTTGTCCTGGCAGGGCCGGGCACAGGAAAGACCCAGATACTTTCTATCCGGGCTGCGAATATAATACGCCTGAAAAAAGCCCTTCCTGAAAATATCCTCATACTCACATACACAAATCCTGCGGCAAAAACAATGAAAGAGCGGCTCGCGAAGATCATAGGATTTGAAGGATATGATGTCTACGTGGCGACATTCCACAGTTTTGCAAATGCGATCCTTATGGATTCCGAAGAGGCTGCTAATTATATCCAGGAGAGGGTGCAGATAGAAGACATAGATCAGATAAAGGCGCTGGAATATATTTTAGGCCATGCCCGGGGCATTTCTGAAATAAGGCCTTTTAACGCCCCGCATCACTATGTCAAAGACATAAAGAAAAGGATAAGCGGCCTTAAAAGAGAAGGCGTCAGCCCCAAAGAATTTCTGGAATATGTAAAAACATTAAAGCCTGACGGCGCGCATATAGAAGAAAAGCATGTCCCCAGGATAAAGGCGCTCGCTATTATCTATGACCAGTACGAAAAACTAAAAATAAGCGGGAATAAAGATGTGTTTGACGAGCGGGGCAGATATGATTATGACGATATGATAATGATGGCTATTGATGCCTTAAGCAAAGAGAGCGTTTTAAAGAAAAAATATCAGGAGCAGTATAAATTTTTTATGGTGGATGAGTTTCAGGATACGAACGGCGCTCAGCTTAAATTATTATTTTCCATATTAAAGGGAAATAGCCCTAATATATGCTGCGTAGGAGACGATGACCAGTCGATATACAGGTTTCAGGGCGCCAGCGTTGGTAATTTTAAAGAATTTAAAAAGAAATTCAAGGATTTGGAAACCATTTCTTTAAAGAATAATTACCGGTCTACAAAAGAGATAATAGGCCTGGCAGAGTCTTTGATAAAAGAAGTGCCTGTGGATGAGAGGGCCGGGGATAAACAGCTTGTAAATGTAAAAGATTTTAAGGATAAATCAATAGGCTACTATGAGTTTACAAAAGAATCCGAAGAGCTGGATTTTATTGTAAAAAAAGTCAGGGAACTTAAGGCGCGGATAGAGTCTTCAAAAGACATTAGCGCGGAAGAAAAAGAAAATCCATACAATAGCATAGCGATTTTAGTTAGGAAAAGAGATTTGATATTAAGGATCATAGATAAGTTTTTACAATCAGGAATTCCATATGCTACTGACGGCAAAGAAGATATACGGCCCGAGCCGCGGGTCAGGCAGATGCTGGATGTGCTGGAACTTGCCGGCATGGGCCCGGAAAATTACGAAGACAGGGACAGGATTTTGTATAAGATCCTTGTAGCCGATTACTTTAAGATTCCGCTCGTAGATGTGCTGGGCCTTATATCCAGAGTGAATAAGAAGAAAAGAAACAAAGAAGACGCTAAAATTTTATTAGAACTTTTAAATTCTTCTGACTTATCAATGCCTCTGAAAAAAGCCGGGGACGTAATAAAAAAACTTATAGATAATGCGCCATTTAAGCCGGCTCATACAGTCTTGATGGAATATATAGAGGAAGCGGGTATTTATAAGTTTATTTTGGAAAAATATGATAAATTTGATGTGGTGAGGATCAGGGAGCTGAGGGCGCTTTCGTCTTTTATCAATAAGGTAAAAAGTTCAGACTTGTCAAAGCCCGGCCTGACTTTAAAGGATTTTATAGAAGATATAAGGACAATGACTGAACATGGCATGCCGCTTGAAGGCGACCTTGTGACAATGACTCAGAATGGGGTCAGGATATTCACAGCGCATGGTTCCAAAGGCCGGGAATTTCATAGCGTTATGATCCCGTTTTGCCTGCAGGATAGAAGCTGGCCCATAAGGCCCAGGACAGACGCAATTCCTTTTCCGCCTGAGCTGATAAAATCAATAGAGAAGGCCCCGGATAAAGGAAGAGTCAAAGAACTCATGTTTCATGATGAAACAAGGCTTTTTTATGTGGCTGTATCAAGGGCGAAAAGCAATATTATTTTTACAGCGAGCCCTGATGAAAGTGCTGTCTCCAGCGCATTTCTATACAGGCTTGACATAGAGCCTGAAACGCTCAACCTAAAAGAAGAAGATGTTCTTGTAAGTTTTCTTGAAAAAACAAATCTCATGGAGCCTTTTATCGGGACAGAAGATGTCCTGAGAGACATGGTAAAAGACATGCCCCTGAACCCCACCAGCCTGGATAATTATCTCAGGTGCAGGCGCAAATTCCTTTACGATAATGTGCTGATGCTTCCTTCGGCAAAGAAGCAGAGCCTGATGTTCGGCAACGCGGTGCACGCAGGGCTGGAAAATTTATACAGGGAATACATCAGGATAAAGAAGTTTCCTGATTTCCAGTTTTTCAGAGAAAAATTCCTGGAGGCATTGAAGTTCCAGGGGCCGGAGAAGGCTGTAGAATTAAGATGCAAGGAACAATTCGAAGGCCTTAGAAAATATCACGCCGGGGTTTCTAAGAATCCCATAAAGCCTATCGGCCTAGAAAACAGGATGCCTGTCAATATAGACGGGATTATCTTTACCGGTAAATATGATAAATTAGAATTAGAAGATGAGAAAAATAATCTTGTAAGGGTTGTCGATTATAAAACAGGCGAGCCCAATAAGCACGCGAAGGGGGTTCTTGAGGCGAGAAGCCTTGAAGGCGAAGAGTGCGATGGTTATCTGAGGCAGCTGGTGTGCTATAAGCTTTTATACGAACGGGATAAAACCCGGCAGGATAAATCTATGGTTGTGAGCCACGGGGTGCTTGTGTTTGTTCAGCCCGCGAAAAAGGATTTAAGGAAATACGGAATAAAACAGGGAGAGCCTACAGAGTTCAAGGTGGAGCTCAGGGAAGAAATGGTAGATGAAATGGTAAACATTATAAGAAATACCTGGAGAAATATCCAGAACCTGAGTTTTGAAAAGCTTCCTGAGCGCGATAAGGATAAATGCGGTAACTGCGACTTCGACCACATATGCTGGGAAAAGTAAACAACTATAAAATCGACTTTGTTGAATTTCTAGTTGGGTGGTAGGAGAGTTTGGAGATCCGCAGGTTTTCAAGGCCTGAGTCGTCCATGGTATTGATGTATTTGTACAGGATCATTTCTTTCGCGAATTCCCTGAAAATAAATTCCGCAATGCCTTTGAATTTCAAATCGCAGACTTCCAATAACACGCAGAACATATCTTTTGTAATCTCAAATCCAAACGTATAAGCCGCAATTTTTCCTTTTATCTTTATTACCCTGCCTGTTAGGCCGAGCTCTTTGAAATTTTCCATGGCAAGTTTATGCGCGGAAAAGCTGTCTTCCAGGAGTTTATGATAGTAAAGGCCTGAAAATGTCTTTTTTCTTCCGCGGGCCCATTTAGAGAAAAGCTTAAGGCAGTCATTTTTCATGTTCTGTTCGTAAGCGAGATATTGAGACCTATAATTTTTTGCAAAGTAATTACAGCTGGCCCGCTTGTGTTTATATTTATTGCCTTTAAGTTCAGCAATGGCTTTACTGAGATATATATAGTCAGGAAATTTTTTAAGGGAATTAAAATCCATGTAACCGAAGTCTGTTTC
>ERZ1292640.2272-Hain-H43-02um-R1-2272-length-15429-cov-21_pt1 | contig 15429 bp, 13 predicted proteins | sample MGYA00564404_ERZ1292640 | MGnify/ENA primary metagenome ERZ1292640 (study PRJEB36523, sample SAMEA6512636) | groundwater metagenome | collected 2019-01-08 | study: AquaDiva: Metagenomics assemblies of 32 groundwater samples
TCCTCATCATCAAACACAAACTGATTCTGGAAAGAATTCAGGTAAGAAAAAATTGTAGCTAAAATAATTGCAGGAATAAAAAATACGGCGGGTTTCGGCATGGCTAAAAAAACAGGCTTTTCGCTTTTATTTTACCAGCTGCTTTTTTATAATCCTCAAGGTCTATAAAAATAAGGTCCGGCCTCCTGGTTTTTATCTTCCTTATCTCGTGCGTCCTGGAAGCAACATATTTAAAATAATTATTGCACTTAGGGCAGGTTGTCGCTGTAGAATAATTAATCCCCAGTTCTCTGCAGTTAGAACAATCGCCTGTGGATTCACCTATAATAAGCAGGTGTTTTCCTATGTCATCAATGTCCATTTCATTCCAGACTCTTACAAGATCTTTCATAGATAAAAAATCCCGCCCTTTTGGCTATGCCAAAAGGGCGGGACAAAGGCAACACGTAGGGGAGGGCTTAAAACCCTCCCCTACAATTTATGACAATTTGGTCACGTTAGCCGCCTGTTCTCCTTTTGGTCCCTGGACAATCTCAAACTCTACTTCCTGGCCTTCCTGCAGAGTCTTATAACCTTCCCCCTGTATGGCCGTATGATGCACAAACACATCTTTGCCATCTTCAGGAGTGATGAAGCCGTAGCCTTTTTGATTGCTGAACCACTTCACTTTTCCTTTCGGCACTTATACTACCCTCCTTCCTAAAATTTGTTCAATTATACACCATGTTTTCAATTTTGTCAATACCGCGGCATTATTAGTCGTCAGGAAGCTCTTCTGCGGCTTTTTCTTCATAGTCGTGGAAGATTCTTCTTGCCTTTATGTTGTGGTCTTTCTCAAGCGTATTCAGCCTCTGTTCCAGTTCATGCTGCATCTTCAGCATTATCTTAACCACGTCAGCTATGGGGTCAGGCAGGTTGCCGTGCTCAAAATCCAGCTCAAGCCTTTCTGCAACCTTTTTCTCAACTACCTTCCCTGGCACCCCAACCACTGTTGCCCCGGCCGGAACATCCTTTATAACAACAGACCCTGAGCCGATCCTTGCTCCATCACCTATCTTAACAGGCCCGAGTATACAGGCATTAGACCCCACAACTACATTTTTCCCGAGCGTAGGGTGCCGTTTGCCTTTTTCAAGGCTGGTGCCTCCAAGAACAACGCCTTTATAGATAAGGCTGTCCTCCCCTATCTCAGAGGTCTCGCCTATAACCACGCCCATGCCATGATCTATAAACACGCGCCTTCCTATCTTTGCGCCAGGATGTATCTCCACGCCTGTAAGAAATCTCGCAAAATGAGAAATAATCCTGGCAATAGTGTACATTTTTCTATTGTAGAAAAAATGCGCAATCCTGTGAAACCAGAGCGCATGAACGCCAGGATAGCAAAGCACTATTTCCAGCGCGCTCTTTGCGGCAGGATCTTTCTTCATTGCAGATTTTATATCTTCCATCATTCTGTCTAAAAACATTTTTCACCCCATTTACCACCCTAAAGGGTAAATTCCAGATACTAAGGAACCCAGCCTTCAGGCTGTTTCAATGATTATTTAGGCAACGTAAAATAAAACTGGCTTCCTTTGCCCAGTTCGCTCTTCACCCATATCCTGCCGTTATGCAGGTTGACTATATCCTTTACTATTGGAAGGCCCAGCCCTGTGCCTTCTTTTTTTTCAGCAGTAACCCTGGTAAATTTATCAAATATCTTGTCCAGGTTATCCGGCGCAACTCCTTCTCCTGTATCAGTAACCTCTACCATTATTTCTTTTTCCAGGTTTACTGTCTTTATTGAAATCTGGCCTGATTCAGGCGTATACTTCATGGCATTGCTTAAAAGGTTTACAAACACCTGCGTAACCTTGTCCTCGTCTGCATTGATCCTGGGGATATCTTTAGCAAGGTCTTTCTGCAATCTCTGTTTTTTATCTTTTATTGCCTTGTCAAATGTTACAAGATTCTCCTCTATAATAGTATTTATATCAACTGGCTCCTTTTTTAATTCCATTTTTCCTGACTCTATCTTTGATATGTCCAGAAGGTCGTTCACCAGCCTGGAAAGCCTGTTTACTATGTTTATTGCTCCGTCCAGCATTTCCTTCTGAGCAGGCGCAACGCTGCCCAGCCCGCCTTTATTCACAAGGTCTACATTGCCTTTTATGATAGTAAGCGGCGTCCTGAATTCATGTGCTACATTTGACACAAAATCTGATTTTATCTTATCCAGCTGCTGAAGCTTTCTATTGGCTGCCTCCAGTTCTGATTTCTTGGCAGCTATCTCTTTCTGAAGCCTCTCTTTTTCCTTTAAAGCGTGAAACGCATTCAGGGCATTATGAATAATAACCAGCAGGCCTTTTTCAAAACCTTTTTCCCGTACGACATAATCATACGCGCCGTCGCGCATTGCCTGCGGCGCAAACTCTTCGTCGATGGCATCTGCCAGCATGATAACAGGGCCTGATAATTCTTTATACTGCAGGCCTGCAAGAATTTCCAGGCCGTTCATTCCGGGCAGCTCATATGAAAGAAGTATTACATCGAATTTTTCTTCTTCCGCTTTTTTCAGGATGCTCTCATCCACCTGGAGCCAGGATATGTCGTAAGTAGTATCGGGTATAGCAGAAAACGCCTCTTTTATCTTTAATATGTTATCCTGCTTAAAATCCACTATCAATACTTTGATTACCTTACTTTCCATATCTTCGCTCAAATAAGGGATCTTATTTTTTCTATATGCCTTATGGTTTCCTCTTCGCCTGTTTTTACAAACTTCTTCACAAGATGAAAATCTGTTGAAGCCGCATCGCTCAATACAGGATGAAGGCTTACGCTTGCCTTTGAACAGCTGATTTCTGCGATGCTGTATTCCATTGCCTGCATACTTGTCATTATCACGTCAAATATGTTCGGGGTAAAAGCCTTTCTGAAAAACCTTGTCATGTGAACGCCTATTTTCTCGTCTAAAGACCCATGCCTCATCACATTCTCTTCTTCTTTAGCCACCTCTTTCAGGGCCATGTTTCTCTCGCATATATTCCTTGGGCCAGGCAGGACATTAACCGCTATCACCTTTTTTGCCCCGCTTGCAAAAAGAATATCCACAGGCACAGGATCCGTGATCCCTCCATCTACAAACATCCTGCCTTCTTCCACTATCGGCTGGAATATGCCAGGAACCGCGATGCTTTTATAGACAGCATCCACCAATCTGCCGCTGTCAACCGTGATTGTCTCTCTGTTTGCCAAATCATATACTATTATTTTAACAGGTATTTTCGTATCTTCAAATGTTTTATCTCCAAGAATAATCCTCAAAAACCTTTTCAGCCTCTTGCCCGCAAGTATCCCTGTTATCGGAAACGTAAAATCCAGAAGCCTCATTATATTAAGTCTTCTTTTCATCTTCTCGGAAATGCCCTCTATGTCCCTTGAGCTCAGGCCGATCCCCCACATTGCAGCAATAAGAGCGCCTATGCTCGCCCCTGAAACAACGCCGATAGGTATCCTTTCTTTTTCCAGTATATGCAGGACGCCTATATGCGCCAGGCCAAATGCAGCGCCCGAACCAAGAGCAAGCCCTATCATATTATAATTATTATTGTTCCCCATATAAAAAAAGAAGCCGATAAAGATTGGTCGCTTTGCGCGATCCTGCTTAGCCTTTGTATCAGGCTTTTTTCTGTAACTTTATCGGCTTCATCAAAGAGTATACCACAATTTGCGATAAAATCAAGTAGGGGAGGGTTTAAAACCCTCCCCTACATTATGTTAAGAGCTTATACACAACATCGTGTTCCCTTACTTTTGACTTAACCTTAAGGCCTATCTCCATTCCCTGTTCCGCATTTTGTATGGGCGCATGGTCCAGTTGAATAGATCCCACTTTTTCCTTAAAATCAGATGTATGGCCCTTTATCATGATCTGCTCTCCTACAGAAAGAGCGCCTTTTGTAAGCTTTACAACAGCTGCGTCCACTTTTGGAAAATAATGGGTAACTACACCCACCTCTTCAAGAGACGCGCCCCTCGGTATAGACGTAGACTTCTTAGCAGGTTGTTTTTTAGCCATGGCTGCTTTTTTCTTTGCCTTCTTCACCGGCTTTTTGGCTATTTTATTAACTTTCTTTTTCTTCATATTTCACCTCCCAAATTTGCGAAGCAAATTTGATCCTGAAACAGCGTAAAGAAATGCGAGCAAAGCGAGCATTTTAGCTGTCGAAGGACCTAAAATTTTGTTACACAAAATTTGATCCCGAGTCCGCCTCGCCATCAAAGGTGGCGGGCGAGACGAGGGGCGATTTTTTATATAAAAATTCTCCGAACATTTTACTGTGCTTTGTCCAGCTGGAATCAGGGTCATTGTATGTCTTTACAAAATGCCTGAAGCCGTTTATCTTGGCGTCAAGATTGTCTATATGATGCAATATAATGGCCTCGAAACACATAGGTCTTTTAGGAGAGCCCCATTCATGTTCTCCGTGGTGGCTGAGCACTATATGAAGCATAAGGTTTTTTAATTCCTCGGGAAAATTTTCTATGCCGTCAATTGCAGAACTGATAATATTCGCGCCCAAGACAATATGGCCTATGAGCCTGCCTTTATCCGTATAATAAAAACTCCTTTTATACGAAAGCTCGTCTATTTTCCCTATGTCATGAAGAGCGGTGCCGCATAAAAGCAAGTCCATGTTTATATCTTTATGTTTTAAAGCTATAAGTTTTGCAAGTTCAACGCAGCCCAGCGTATGTTCCAGAAGCCCCCCTATATACGGGTGGTGAAAATCCGTGGCAGCAGGCGATGTTTTGAATTTTTCAACGGTATCTCTGTCTGAAAATATGCCGTGTATCAAGGATCTGAGATAGGTATTTTCCATAGACCCCAGTTCAGATAAAAAATCCTTAAACATCTTTTCCCTGTTTTTATCTGAAACAGGCATGTAGAGCGAGATATCAGCTGATTTATCGTCTATCTTTTCTATGGAGTCCAGCTTTAACTGTGGGTAGTTTTTGTAGAACTCAACCTTGGCCCTTACCTTTACAAAATCATCTACGCTGAAAGAGTCGAATAGCGACTTCAAAGCGTCCCATTTCCTGCAATCCACCATGCCTGTCTTGTCTGAAACCTCTAGCGAGATATACGGGTTGCCGTTCTTGGTGGTGTCAAAAGACTTTTCTCTTACAAGATAAACAGACTCTACTACTTCCCCCTCTTTTAAATCGCTGATAAACCTGTGAGCCATAAATGGATTATATACCTAACTTTTCTTATTTTCAACACAAAAAATATCTCTTACATGTACTCTGGCATCCTGGAGTCAACTATTAAATATTATTTTGCTGCCCAGACCAGCGGGTTGAAAGGCCTTTTTGACCTGAGCGGGCAGGTGTCCCGTCACAAATAGTGACGGGACGAGCGAAGGTCAAAACGGAGCAAAATTTTCACGCTGGGAAAATTTTGCGTCCTCGAAACCTGCTGGTCTGGGCAGCAATACTACTTATTATTTAGAATAAAATTTCTTTATGCTCCTGACGACATCTGCGGGCTCATCTACTATGGAGAATATGTCCAGGTCTTCTTCTGAAACACGATTAGTGCTGACCATTGATTTCTTGACCCAGTCTACCAATCCTTTCCAGTATTCGCTCCCCACCAGCACCACAGGAAACCTTTCCATCCTCTGTGTCTGAATAAGCGTGATGGTCTCAAAAAACTCGTCCATGGTGCCGAATCCGCCCGGAAATATCACAGACGCATTTGCGTATTTTAAAAACATGACTTTTCTGCAGAAAAAATACCTGAATTCTATAAGTTTTGTTATAAATCTATTTGGCTTTTGAGCCACAGGAACCTGTATGTTTAGGCCTATGGATGTACTCCCTGCCTTCTTTGCGCCTTTATTAGCCGCCTCCATTATGCCTGGGCCTGCTCCTGTAATTATGGCATAACCATCTTTGGCAAGTAAAAATGCAGCCTCTTCCGCCAATTTGTAATACTTATCGCTTGTCTTTGTCCTGGCAGAGCCAAATACAGTGACTGCAGGGCCTATCTTGGCAAGTTCCTCAAACCCTTCCACAAACTCAGACATTATCCTGAATATTCTCCACGGGTCCTGAGTGGTAAAATCATCTTCTCTGAACATGAATCCTCCCAAATTTTGTGAAACAAAATTTGATCCCGAGGCTCCATAATTCTTTCTACTATGAGCCGAGGGACTTTTTATTCAACACCTTTATTCATATAATCGTTAAAATCTACTTCGCCTGCAAGTTCTTTCTTTACCATGCGGATACGGTCTGCCACATAAGGGTGCGAACGGTAACTTGTATAAGGCCTTATGGGCGCATCCTTATCTGCCTGCTGAAGTTTTTTAAGAAGGCTTACAATTGCCCATGGGTCATAGCCTGCCTCTTTTAAATATTTGATTGCCAGCTTATCCGCAAGCGCCTCGTCTTCCCTTGAATATGACATAATCAGCTGGGCAAATGCTGAATTAATGCGGCCTGCATCCTGCCTCCCAGCTCCTGAGACAGCCATTAATATCATCAATATATCATAACCAACGCTGCCCTGAAGCCTTTTTATGGAATGTCTTGCTACCACGTGCGCTATCTCATGCGCAATAACTCCTGCAAGCTCGTCATCGCTTGATACCTTGTCCACAAGGCCTTTAAAGACAAACACATATCCTCCTGGAAGCGCAAACGCATTTACATCGTCTTTATCTACTACCCTGAATGAGTATTTCACCTCTTTTCTGTCGCTCACAGCTGCTATTTTTTGGCCCACATTATTGACGCGCTCTGTCATCAACGGGTCAGGATCCAATTTTATCTCCTTACTCTTTTCAATGCTCTGGGCAATGCTTTTCCCGATATTCACTTCCTTCTGGGTATCTACAAAAATAATATCTTCCTTGCCTGTTGCGATATTATATTCCCGCGTCGCGCAGCCAGATAAAAAACTTCCCAAGAATACTATAGATACTATCATCATGCTCTTCATACAGAATCAGTTTATTCTAAAATCTACTTCACGTCAAATATATTTTAATATACTTAGCTGAGCCAGTCTGGAGTCGTTCGGCACTGAAATAGTTTCGCCGCGCGCTACGGTTTACAGCTCGAAAATTTTGCGGAATTCTCACCTTTGGGAGACGAGAGTCAGTTCCGCAATTTTCTCACTGTAATCCCTTACGCACTTAGTATAGAAGATCTATTGTGCCGAAACTTTTCTGAGGTGCCTCAGACTCCAGGCTGGCTCAGCAAAATATGTTGAGCTTTAATCTTTCTGTCTGGTAGGCCTGAGAAAAGCGTTGTTTCTTCGAGCTGGCATGGTGCCCTGCCGCGTTAATTCACAAAACGAGTATGACTTGTTTTGTGAATTAACGGCATCTGCGGCAGGGCGAGCGAGAAGAAACACCGAGCGAAGGCTGTCACGCTGGGACAGCCGAGCGTCTTTTCGAAGGTCTGCCAGACAGAAAGAGCAAAAAATTTTATTATTTGAACATCACAAGAACTGCGGCGAGGACGAAAAACAGGGCTGCTGTGGAGAGTTTTACAAAGCCAAAATGCTTTTGCATAAATTTGGCAAAAGCGTTTGAGGTAGCGCCAAAAAGACCCAGGATAAGAACTATAAGTAACGGCGTTATGAAAGCCAGGTTATAGATCAAAAGATATATTAAAGCTGGTATATGCTTATCCTGCATTCTAAGGACATACGCGATTGTAGGCAGATATACCTGGCCCGTGCATATGGATTCCAGTATAGAAATCATGAAGCCTGCTGTAAGCGCAATCCAGGCTATTTTCAGCAAGGCCTTTCTTTCGCTCACCTTATCTTTTCTGAAATCAGCACCTATGACAGCGTGGATTCTATTCTTTATTGACTGCGGCAATTGCAGTATGCTTGCCTTTGCATCATGGGTTTTCCTGAACTTAAAATAATCCACAATGCTGAATATACCGAGTATAAAAGCAAGGCTCCCTATTATAATGTTAATCGCAAGGGCCATGTAACTGAAAGCGCTCATTGACCTCAGGAATTTAAATATGCCGAGGCCTATCAGAAAATACGCTATAAAAACAGCTATTGTAAAAAAAGTGCCTGCAAATACCATTTCGCGTTTTCTGTATCCCGCGAAAGTTAGAAACGATATAAAAAATACTATGGTAGTAAAGGCGCAGGGGTTTATGCCGTCTAGAAATCCCGCAGTCCCGACTGTAAACGCGCTGAATGAAGCAAACCTCGAAAGTATAAGCGAATCTGCAGCGCCAGGCGGCTGATACGCAACAACATCCGCTTTTATAAGTTTGCTTTCTTCTGCGCTGGCTGGCTCTGAAAGCGCCTTTTCTATTGTCTTGTCCAGGCCGGTCCTTATCTTTTCTTCTCCCATAAGAACATGTCTTGAAACTATTATCTCAGGCACATACCCGCCTTCTGCGCCGTAAAGCTTCTCAAGCCTGACCATCTGGCCATAATTCCTGGAAATGCCTATATCGTATTTTTCTACAACTATTTTATCTCCGTATTTTCTTTCAATGCCAGGAAGTATATCCCTGTCTACTATCATACAGGACCTGCAGCCTATAGCGTAAAAAACAATTACCCTTAGCGGCTTACCTGCTATCATCCTGTTATCCGCTTCTTTCAAAACAGGCCTTGGCTCTTCATTAACATTTCTTGTTACTAAAGCAGTCTCCACTTTATGTTTTTTAGCATTAGGCATTTTGGCAGCAAGCCTAGCCATAACATTCTGGCTGTCGTATTTTGCGTCAAGCCTGGTAGATTGCCACTCGTAAGAAGAAATTCCGCCCTCGCTCTCTATTTCCAGATCCAGTCTGCCGACTTTTCTGGCATGATACCCGCTTGGCATTATAATTGTATTTCCTATTTTCGCAGGCTCCTGCGTCTCAGAGTCCCAATGCCCGCTTAATATTACATCTATTCCGCTCACAGCATTTGCAAGATCCGTAGAATACGGTACGCCTATATGGCCTAATACTATAACCAAATCCACATGGCCCCGTATTGCTTCAACGCTCCTAGCCGCCATTTCTTTATTCGGCACCACATCCAGGTTCTTGGAATTAATGACGTAACGCTCATTTGTAACTCCAATTATGCCGACCTTGAGGCCATTTTTCATTGTCTTTATGATATATGGCTTAAAGAACAGCTCGTTTTTTAATTTATAGACTATATTCGACGATATAAGCGGAAACTTAAGATTCTGGGATTTCTCCTGTAAAAATTTTTCTCCCAGTATCAGGTCGCTCTCGCCCACATTCATGGCATCATATCCCATCATGTCCATTGCCTTCAGGGATATAAAAGCATTGTAAGTTATTGCCTGCCTGGTAAACTCAGGATTAAATAATGGCAGGACATCGCCTACATCCAGAAGAAGTATTTCATCTATATCTTTTCTAACCTCATTGACATAATTAAACCTTCTCTGGAGGCCTCCGAAATCATCCTTCGGACAATGACAATTTTCCAATTCCCCTCTTGCATCGCCTGTAAATACAATGGTAAGTTTTTTCGTCTCAGCAAAGCAAGGCTGGGCAAACGAAACCAAGAATGCTAAAAATATTGAGGTTAAAATTATCTTTTTCATATTTTTAAAAGTATATCACAAAAAAGGCCCTGACAAAACATTTTTTTAAAGTTTTGAACAGGGCCTCTCTCCCATGCCAGTAGGGAACGGTTTCAAACCGTTCCCTACGTTAATATTACATTACCTCTATCTTAGAGACAGGCTGCTCGTGCACAGTTGCCATAAGATTGGCTGTTGATGAATTGCCTTCAACGCCGGAGTCATCTGTAACCACCAGGCTCACTTTGTAAACTCCAAGTTTTTTATAAGCATGCTTTACTTTCACGCCTTCAGCTGTTTCCCCATCTCCAAAATCCCACCTGTATGTCAATTTATCTCCATCCAGGTCACTAGATTTGGAGCCATCAAATTCAATTTCGTCATTTACGCAGGCTATCAGATTCGGACCTGTAGCTGCCGTAGGAGGCGTATTAACCTTTATATAATGAGACTCGACAGCTGATGAACATTCTGTTTTCTTGTCATCGTCAACAACAAGCGTAGTCTTATAAAGCCCGCCCTTTGAATAACTATGTTTTACCAGATTTCCGCTTCCGCTTGTCCCATCTCCAAAATCCCATGTGTAGCCAAGCTTGTCTCCGTCAAGGTCTGTTGAAGCAGAGCTGTCAAAATTCACAGCCTGTCCGACCGAAGCTGTATCCTTGGAAACAATAACTGGCTTTGGAGTGGTGTTAACGCTCACTAAGACCTTATCCGCGGAGCTGGAACAATCTGTCTTAGTATTGTCGTCCACTGTAAGCGTTGCCTGATACACCCCGCCTTTTGTATATTCATGAGAAACTGTTTTTCCTTCTGCCTTTTCCCCATCTCCAAAATCCCATGAATAACTGAGGCTGTCTCCGTCATTATCAATTGACTTTGAAGCGTCAAAATCAGCCTTATCGCCGGTGCATATTTTAATATCACTGCCTGCATCAGCTATAGGAGCTCTGTTTAATACAACAGTCCTGGTGGAAACTGACTTATCGCATTTTGTATCTGTATTATCAGTCACTGTAAGCTTAGCGATATATTCTCCGCCTTTTGCATAGGTATGATTTACCGCTTTGCCTTCGGCTGTTTCTCCGTCTCCAAAATCCCAGGCATATGAAAGCTTATTCCCGTCTGAATCCTTTGAGCCTGAGCCATCAAAAGCAACTTCCAGGGGTTCATTAGGATTTATTTTGCATAAAAATACATCTTTTCCCGTGTTAGCAACAGGAGGAGTGTTAACCCCTACCTTTAATTTATCAATGCCTGTATCGCATATGGTTCCGGAATCATCCAGCACTGTCAGCACAACCTGATAGTTTCCGCCTTTTTCATATTTATGCTTCACATTTATGCCTTCTGCTGTCTGGCCGTCCCCAAAATCCCATCTGTAAGTAAGCTTATCATCAGGGCTGTCTGTTGTCTGGGAAGCGTCAAAAGAAATCTCTTCATTTAAACATGACACATCAGGGCCGTCAGCAATAGCGCATGGCGGCTGGTTTACCTTTACCATCTGCTGCGTGTCTGCGGTGTTGCATTTTGCGTCTGAAGCGTCTTTTACTGTCAACTTAACAAGATATTTTCCAGAATCCTTATAGGTATGCATTATTCTCATATCTGTGCTTGTAGTCCCGTCGCCGAAATCCCAGAAATACGTCAGTTTACCATTATCAGCCGCATAGGATTTCGAGCCATCAAATGTAAAGGTATTGCATGAAAGAGGTTGGCTTGGCATAGGAGCCTCTTTTGGCTTTTCAACAAAAACCAGTTTAGGGCCTGCTGTGCCAGGAGTAAAGAATATAGGTATTGACCTACCCTTGTCTGTTAAAATAGTAAATGCCATATTGCCCTGCTTCTGCCTGTCCTTTGTTATTTCATAAACCCATCTTTTGCCTGCATCCTGGCTAGGGACTTCAATCTCTGTGCTTGCCCACACACCTGTCTCAGAACCTTTTATCCTGAAATCCCTGGAAGCGCTTATAAGGTCTATGCTTCCGCCTGTAGGATCCAAATCGTAGTTATATTCAAAAATCTTATTTGAGCCAGAAGGTATTTCCGGATAAAAAGCCATTTTTGCACCGCGGTTTTCTGCTAATCTTATTCTAGGCGCAAAACTGAAAGCCTCTAACGTATCAGGAGAGATGTCTAATGAAAAAAGATTATTATCATTGCCTGAAACACCTTCTATGATTATCTTGAAATACCTGTAGCCATCTATTTTTTCGCCTTTTGAAGCGTCAATAGGGTCAAAGCTATAAAGCTTTTTGTCATACTGCTCATCATTGCCAAATGTCTTTTCAGCTAAGAGGTCTCCTTCGTAAGGATTAGGGGGATTCATATCTTCTTCATCTCTAAGCACATGAGTCTCATCTGCTTCCAGAAGCGAAGTATACGCTTTCTTTCCGCCTAAAATAGAAAACTTTGTGGTTGTATCCCACTGGCCGTCTTTTTCATCTATTGCGCCGCCTACATCAGGATCATAAATACCTATCTTGATGTCACCCTTGTAGGTGTCAGGAACCTTGACAAATACTACCAAAGGCTCGGTTTTCATTGCACCGTATGTTTTTTGGCCATCTTTTCCAAATACATAAAGATACTTAACATTGCTCTGGTATCCTGGAACTTGGTAGCACAATCCCTGTCCTGCTAATACAAATGAGCAAAATACTATAGCTGTAACTACCAAAAATAATAGTTTTCTGTGCATTACGCACCTCCCAAATTTGTGAAGCAAATTTGATCCTGAACAAGCCTAATAATACGACGAACAAGAGTATTATTAGGCGCGTCGAAGGACCTTAATTTAATAATCTAATTTAATAAGTATTATAAATTATCTTAATAGCAATGTCAACAAAAATTTTTCCTGCGGCCAGGATACTACATTATTTCAATCGAAACCTCAGTAAGGCCTTTTTCCAAATCAGCTATCTTGGAAAAAGCTTGCTTGGTGAGATCTATTAGCCGGTTTAATCTTCTGGCAGGGCCTCTGTCATTTACTCTTACAATGACGGATTTTCCGTTTTCTAGGTTTGTTACCTTTAATATAGTGTTGAATGGCAGGTTCCACATAGCGCAGGTAAGCTGGGAATCGTCAAATTGCTCCATATTGGCTGTTGTTAAGAGGATTCCTGGGTCATTCTGGGAATACCAGGACGCTTTACCTTTAATACTAGTAGGGGAGGGTTTTAAACCCTCCCCTACGGGCGAAAAAGAAAAAACCACAGCTACCAGAATTATCAATATAACTGCGGCTTTTTTCATCTTAAGACTCCCAAATAAAAGAACCTATTCAGCCTTATGGCAGAATAGGTTCTTTAAGTTTCGGTAATCCAGCCACCTTTCCCCGCACCCAGAAACCTGGGTGTGGGGTTTAGGCCTGTGACTTTGCGCCCCATTCTTTCGAATGGTTTGCCTTTGTCGTAAAACTATTCAGTTGTCTCTATTGATAAGTATGCCACAGAAATTGAAAAAATCAAGTAGGGAACGGTTTAAAACCGTTCCCTACAATAATTCTGCGGCCAGGGAAGCAAGTCCTGAGCGTTCATTCTTGGTAAGAGTCACATGCCCGAACATTTCCTGGCCTTTCATGCGCTCAACAGCGTAACTCAGGCCATTGGAAGATGAATCAAGGTATGGGCTGTCTATCTGGTAAGGGTCTCCTGTGAGGACCATCTTTGCATTGTTTCCAGCGCGGCTTACAACTGTCTTTATCTCATGAGGTGTAAGGTTCTGCGCCTCATCTATGATTATAAACTGATTTGGAATACTGCGGCCTCTCATATAGGTAAGGGCTTCGAGCTGTAAAAGATCGCTCTCAATAAGATCATCCACATGCTCTTTTCTTTTTCTTATTGTAAGTATATATTCCAGGTTATCAAATATGGGCTGCATCCAGTTTACAAGCTTCTCTTCTTTTGTGCCAGGGAGATAGCCTATGTCTTTTCCCATTGGTATCACAGGCCTTGAAACAAGCATTCTTTTATAGCCGTGTTCGTCCACTGTCTTTTTTAATCCTGCTGCAAGGGCCAATAAAGTCTTGCCTGTGCCGGCTGCGCCTACAAGCGTTACTAGTTTTATATTGTCATCCAGCAGAAGGTCAAGGGCTATTGCCTGTTCTTTGTTTCTCGGCTTTATGCCCCATGCATCTGCCTGGTCTGATTTCAAAAGCACCACCCTCTTCTGTTTCGCGTCATATCTTCCCATGGCAGAATGCTTGCCGGCTGAGCTGTCCTTTAATAACACATATTGATTCGGAAACAGATTGTTCTGGTTTATTACAAAAAATTTCTTTTCATAAAAATTGTTTATCTCTTTTGAGCTCACTTCTATTTCTTTCCATCCGCTGTACAGTGTTTCTATATCAACCTTTTGTTTCTCAAAGTCAACTGCCTTAATGCCAAGCGCGTCTGCCTTTACCCTTGCGTTTATATCTTTGGAAACAAATATGACCTGGTTGCCTTTTTGCTGCAGGTCATAAGCGACCATTAAGATTCTATTATCGCGCTCGTGCGGCGCTATATTCAAAAGGCCTTTGGCATCAACGTGCATGACAATGCGTAATTTGCCGCCATTCTCAAGAGGCACGCCTTCGCCTAATTTCCCGCGCTCCCTTAATTCATCCAGCATCCTTATAGCTGCGCGGGCATTTCTGCCTTTTTCATCGCTGTCTTTTTTGAATATATCCAGCTCTTCGATTACATCTATAGGCAGGACCACTTCATTATCCGCGAATACATTAATCGCATCCGCATTGTGAATAATCACATTTGTATCAAGGACGAATATTTTTCTCATGGCATATATTATACACAATTATAAATTAATGTAAACATTTTTTACCCCTCACCCTGCCCTCTCCCCTAAAGGGGAGAGGATTAAGGTGAGGGGTAAATAAAAAATCCCCTGGGGAATTACTCCCCCAGGGGATTTGAACAGTTCGGTAGGGAACGGTTTAAAACCGTTCCCTACGCAACATAAATAGGTTAGAAACTAACCTTTACATCAGCCATGACTGTTGATGCTGGATCGTTGTTGTCTGTTAAGAATGCTTTGCCTGGCATAAAGAAACCTGCTGTTAAACCAAGCTTTACATCTTCTGTGTAGTCATATGCTAACGAAAGATCTACTTCTTGTCCTAAATTCTTATTATCTCTTATACTATAAGATGAACTGCCATTCAAACTCCTTACAGTCGTGACAGTAGTTCCCCATTTCTGCGCTAACATGAAATTATAATAATCAAGCGCAACTGTCAGGTCCTGCACAGGAACAATTGATGCCATTAGATTGATTGTGCTGCCATTTGAATCCACGCCGTCGTTATTGCCATCGAAAATCTTATTAGCAATAATACCGTGCGTCTGGTCTTCAAACGAGGTGTCCCATGCTTTATACTTGGATTCACCAGTATCATCATCAGCACTGCCACCTGTTTTTGAACCAGAGCGATAGATGTATCTTGCTGCAAATTTTGGCGACCATTTTAAATCAGTTGCAAGCTGTCCGCCTATGTCAGCTGCCCACGCAGACCTGTCAAGTTTTTCGCCGCTGACAACATAATCACCTTTCTGCATTGCAAGCTCTGCATCCACTACTAACTTTGATATAGGCTCTAAGCTGCCTCTTACGCCATATGTATAAATATTATCTGTATCTAGGGATGATCTGGTATTCTTTGCGAACGCATAAGCTTCTGCTTCTGAATTATACTTATCAAACTTATATGCTGCATTGATACCGCTTAGATTTGTATCATCGTTGTTTCTATCTGATCCAATGGTGCCTGCGGTAATCTTCGCAAATATAATATCCAGCACTAAAGGATTGTAATCCAATGTTGCTT
>ERZ1292640.2104-Hain-H43-02um-R1-2104-length-16202-cov-4_pt2 | contig 15409 bp, 10 predicted proteins | sample MGYA00564404_ERZ1292640 | MGnify/ENA primary metagenome ERZ1292640 (study PRJEB36523, sample SAMEA6512636) | groundwater metagenome | collected 2019-01-08 | study: AquaDiva: Metagenomics assemblies of 32 groundwater samples
GGCCGTGCCCGGCCTTTTCCGTTGTCGAGTGGTCGCTCGGCCCCGCGGTCCTTCGGGATCGCGTACGCCGTGCTCACGGCGTTGAAGGCCGCTGCATCCTCGTCGCCGAGCCGCACGAGCCGGGCGCGCAGCGTCTCGGCGCGCCCCTGGAGCGTGCGGAACTCGCCGTCCACCGCGGCGTACTTCTTTCGCCCCACCGTGAGGCGCGCCACCATTTCGGCGAGCGCCGCCGCCATCGCCCCCGCGACGGCGGACACCGTGCCGCCTCCCGGGGTCGGCGTCGCCGAAGCCACCGCGTCCATCCACTCGCCGAGCGACGGCCCCGCCGAACGGCGCACCTGCTCCTCGAGGACGTGCTCCTTCACCGGCTCGCGCAGCTTGAGGTGGGCCTGGGCCGCGCCGTGCACCGCACGCTCCGGCACGAGGCCGACGATCTCGCTCCATCCCGCGTCCGCCCCGGCCTCGCGCGCCGCAGCCGCGACGGCGTCGAACGCGACGTGCATGGGTGTCGTGTCGGTGTCCAGGAGGTTCATCGAGACCTGTGGCTCGCCGCCCACCGTGATGCCCATGGCCTGCACGGCCGGCAGCCCGCCGCTCGAGGCGCGGAGCTGCTTGGCGATGGCCTTGGCGAGCGCCTCGTCACCGCCCGCGAGGTACACGTTGTAGGCGACGAGGAACGGCCGCGCGCCCACCGCCGTGGCGCCCGCCGTGGGGTGGATGCGCGTCGGTCCGAAGTCGGGGTCCTTCTCCGGGTTCGCCCCGATCTCCTCGCGCAGCCCCTCGAATTCTCCCTTGCGCACGTCGGGCAGCCGCTCGCGCGCGGGCCGCGTGGCGGCACGGGCGTAGAGAAACACCGGGATCCCCAGCTCCGTCCCGAGGCGCTCGCCGAGCCGCTTGGCGAGCGCGACGCAGTCGTCCATCGTGACGCCCTCGAGCGGCACGAACGGGACGACGTCGGTGGCGCCCATGCGCGGGTGCTCGCCCTGGTGCACGCGGAGGTCGATGCGCTCGCTCGCCGTCCGCACCGCGCGGAACGCGGCCTCGAGAGCCGCGTCCGGCGGCGCGACGAACGTGAACACGGATCGGTTGTGGTCGGCATCGGCCTGTACGTCGAGGAGCCGGACGCCGGGCACGGACGTGAGCACGGCGCGCAGGGCCGCCAGGGTGTCCTGGTTGCGGCCCTCACTGAAATTGGGAACGCATTCGACGAGTGCCGGCATGGAGGTCGTAGGTCCTGGGTCTTGGGTCTTAGGTCTTAGGGGTCTCGGGCGCCGGTCTCGCGGAGCACGTTGAGTAGCCAGGCGTGGATGACGGGGTTCCCGGCGACGATCGGGCCCTGGCGGATCACGTCATCTTCGCCGGCCAGTCCGGTGACCCGGCCTCCCGCCTCACGCACGATGAGCGTGCCCGCGGCGACATCCCACGGCGCGAGCACCAGCTCCCAGAAGCCGTCGTAGCGCCCCGCCGCGACGTCGCACAGATCGAGCGCCGCCGAGCCCGGCCGCCGGACCCCCGCCGCGCGTGACATGACGGCGGCGAACTGCCTCTGGTAGCGCGGGAGCAGGTGGACGTACTTGAACGGGAAACCGGTGCCGATGAGGGCGTGCTTCGGCTCGGCGACGCGCGAGACCGCCAGCCGAGCGCCGTCCTGCCAGGCGCCGCCCCCGCGTACCGCGTGGTAGCGGATGCCGGGCGGCACGTGGCGCACCACGCCGACGATCGGAACACCGTCGAGGACGGCCCCGATCGAGACGGCATAGTACGGGAAACGATGCAGGAAGTTCGTGGTGCCGTCGAGCGGGTCCACCACCCAGACGAGGCCCGTGCCGAGCGCGCCCGGCGTCAGCTCCTCGCCCACCACCCGGCTGCCGGGCGCGGCACCGAGCAGCGTCCCTGCGACGATGCGCTCGGTCTCGCGGTCCACCTCGGTCACGAAGTCGCCGTGGCCCTTCTCGGACCACGCCTCCGGCGCGAGCCGACCCTCCTGCTCGCGGAGGAAGGCGGCCGCCCGGTCGGCGGCAAGTTGCGCTGCGTCCAGCAGTTGCGTGGTGTCGTTCACTTGTCCGGGCCTCGGCGCATCCTTAGCTTGCGCTCCTATGTCTCGCGTCTTCAGCGGCATCCAGCCCTCGGGCGAGCTGCACGTCGGCAACTACCTCGGCGCGGTGAAGCACTGGGTCGCGCTCCAGGACCACCACCAGTGCCTGTTCTGCATCGTGGACCTGCACGCCATCACCCAGCCCTACGAGGCGGCGGAGCTGGAGCAGCGCACCCTCGACATGGCGGCGGGCCTGCTCGCGGCCGGGCTCGACCCCGAGAAGTGCACGATCTTCGTGCAGTCGCACGTGGCCGAGCACACCGTGCTCGCCTGGGCCTTCAACGCCGTCACGCCGCTGGGCGAGCTGGAGCGGATGACGCAGTTCAAGGACAAGTCGGCGCGGCTCGAGAGCGTGCCGGCCGGGCTGCTCAATTATCCCGTGCTCCAGGCGGCTGACATCCTCCTCTACAAGGCCGACTGCGTGCCGGTCGGCGAGGATCAGCTCCAGCACCTCGAGCTGGCGCGGGAGATCGCCCGCCGCTGGAACGCGCGCTACGCTGTCGAGTACTTCCCCGAGCCCCAGCCGATGCTCTCGCCCGTTACGCGCATCGCGGGCCTCGACGGCCAGGCGAAGATGTCCAAGAGCCTCGGCAACACGATCGGGCTGCTCGACGGCCCCGAGGTCATCTGGGAGAAGCTGCGCCCGGCGATGACCGACCCGGCCCGCAAGACGAAGAAAGACCCCGGCACCCCGGAGGTCTGCAACATCTACCGGCTCCACCAGTCCTTCTCGAGCGCGGACGAGGTGGCGACGGTGGCCGCCAAGTGCCGGAGCGCCGGGTGGGGCTGCCTCGACTGCAAGCGCCTGCTGGCGGACAATATGATAGCAGCCCTGGCTCCCGTTAGGGAGCGCGCGGCCGCGATCCAGGCCCGGCCGGGGCACGTCCGAGAGGTGCTCGCGGCCGGGGCGGCCCGTGCGCGGGCGCTGGCGCGGGAGACGATGGGGGAGGTGGGCCGCATCATGGGCTTCCTGCCCCCCGCGGTGTAGATTACCGCTTCTGCCGGGGGTAGCCGAGCCGACTATGGAGAAAATCATCCAGGCCGCCGTAGAACGGGGCGCCTCGGACCTGCACATCAAGGCCGGGGACGTGTTCCGGGCGCGCATCGACGGCAAGCTCGTCCCCCTGACCAAGCAGCGCCTCACCCCCGAGCAGACCAAGGCCATCGCGCTGCGCTTCATCCCCAACGAGGAGGACCGGGTCCGGATCGACAAGATCCAGGACTACGACTGCTCGTGGGGGGCGCCCGGCATCGGGCGGTTCCGGATCAACGTCCTGCGGCAGCGCTCGTCGTTCATGATCGTGATGCGGGTGATCCCGTTCGAGGTGCCGACGTTCGAGTCGCTTGGCCTGCCGACGGTGCTCCAGCAGGTCGCGACGGCCGAGCGCGGGATGATCCTGGTGACGGGCGTGACCGGCAGCGGCAAGAGCAGCACGCTCGCGGCGATCGTGAACTACATCAACCGCGCGATGCAGAAGCACATCGTGACGCTCGAGAACCCGATCGAGTTCCTGCACCGCGACCTGCTCAGCTCGCTCACCCAGCGCGAGATCGGCACCGACACCGAGAGCTTCAAGTCGGGGCTGCGCGCCGCGCTGCGTCAGGACCCCGACGTGATCCTGATCGGCGAGATGCGCGACCCCGAGACGATCGACACGGCGATGAAGGCGTCGGAGACGGGCCACCTCCTGCTCTCGACGCTGCACACGCCGGACGCGACGACGACCATCAGCCGCGTCATCGCGATGTTCCCGCCCGAGGAGCAGGCGATCGTCCGGGTGCGGCTCGCCGACGCGCTGCACGCGGTGGTCTCCCAGCGCCTGCTGCCCAAGAAGGACGGGCACGGCCGCGTGGCCGCGCTCGAGGTCATGCAGGTGACGGCCACCATCAAGGACCTGATCCTGGACCCCAACCGCACTACGGAGATCAAGGAGTTCATCGCCGAGGGACGGGAGCAGTACGGGATGCAGACGTTCGACCAGCACCTGATGGAGCTGGTCCAGAACGACATCGTGGACTACGCGACCGCGGTCGTCAACTCGTCGAACCCGTCGGACTTCGAGCTGCAGATGAAGACCTTCCGCCGGCGCTCGCGCGCCAGCGTTGCCCCGGCGCCTGCCGCGGGCGCGGCCAAGAAGGCCGCGGCGCCCGCGCCGGCCGACGACAAGCCGGCCGGTTTCACCGACGACCTGTCGAGCATGCTCCAGCCGTGAGGCCGTCGGGCCTCCAGGGGGTCATCGCCCCCACCCCCACGCCGTTCGATCCCGAAACCGGGGACTTGGCGCCGGTCGCCCTGCGCCAGATGGCCCGCGCCCTGCTGGCGGCGGGCCTCGACGGCCTCGTAGTCGCGGGCTCCACGGGCGAGGGCGAGCTGCTCGACGACGGGGAGCGCGTGCGGCTGGTCGAGTGGCTGCGCGACGTGGTGCCCGAGGAGCGCTGGCTGATCGCGGGCGCCGGGGCCGAGTCCACGCGCGCCACGATCCGTGCCTGCGAGGCGGTCGGCGCGGCCGGCGCCGACGCGGCGCTGGTGCGCCCGCCGGCGTACTACGGCGCGGTGCTCCCACCCGCGGCGATCGCGGACCACTACCGGCGCGTCGCGGACGCCAGCCCGGTGCCGCTCATCGTCTACAACATCCCGAGGTACACGCACGTCATGCTGCACGAGGGCGTGTTGCGCGCGCTCGCGGAGCACGAGCGGGTCATCGGCTTCAAGGACTCTTCGGGCGACCTCAAGGTGTTCGCCGCGTTCCGGGCGGCGGCACCGCGGGTCACGGCGCTGATGGGGAGCGGGCACCTCTTCTACCCGGCTCTGGAGATGGGTGCCGCGGGCGGCGTGCTCGCCATGGCGTGTTTCGCCGCGGAACCGTGCGCCGCGCTCTACCGCGCCTTCCGCGCCGAGGACCGCCAAACAGCCGGGGCGATCCAGGAGCGGCTCGCCCCCCTCGCGCGCGAGATCGTCGGTACGCTTGGTCCCGCGGGGATCAAGGCCGCCATGGACGTCGTTGGGCTGCCGGGCGGGCCGGTGCGTGCGCCGCTCGCGCCGCTCGACGCCCGCCAGCTCGCGCGGGTCGCCGCTTGCCTCGCGGCGGCGGGCCTCAAGGCCGCTGCCTGACGGCGCGCCGATCCATGTTCGGTCCCGACCTCCGCTGCCTCGTGGTCGTCGGCGCCCAGTGGGGCGACGAGGGGAAGGGCAAGGTCGTGGACGCCCTCGCCGAGCACGCCGACCTCGTCGTGCGCTACCAGGGTGGGGCCAACGCCGGCCACACGGTGGATGCCCCGGGCGGCGAGTTCGTGCTCCACCAGATCCCCGCGGGCATCCTGCACCTCGGGACGCGCTGCGTCATCGGCAACGGCGTGGTGCTCGACCCCGAGACGCTGTTCCAGGAGATCGACGCGCTCACGGCCAAAGGGGTCCCGATGGAGGGCCGCCTCGTCGTCAGCGACCGCGCGCACCTGGTCCTGCCGTATCACAAGTTCCTCGACAGCGAGAGCGCGCGCAGCCGGAAGATCGGGACGACGGCGCGCGGCATCGGCCCGGCGTACGAGGACAAGTACGGCCGCCGCGGCGTGCGGGTGGGCGACCTCCGCCACCCGCGGATCGTCGCGAAGCTCGTCGAGGCGGGCACGCAGCGCGCCAACGCCATGCTCCAGCTCCAGGGCTCGAGGAAGCGCTGCACGGCGGCCGAGATCCTGGCCATGCTGGACGCGCTGGCGCCGCGGCTCCTGCCGTTCGTGGAGGACGCGGGACTGCTCGTCACGCGGATGCTGCAGGGCGGCGGCCGGGTGCTGCTCGAGGGGGCGCAGGGCGCGCTCCTCGACGTGGATCACGGCACCTATCCGTTCGTCACGTCGTCGAGCACCACGGCCGGCGGCGCCGCCACCGGCGCCGGCATCGGCCCGACGGCGATCGATGCCGTCCTCGGCGTCGTGAAGGCGTACACCACGCGCGTCGGCAACGGCCCGCTGCCCACCGCGGCGGGCGAGCGAGAGGGCGCACGCCTGCGCGAGCTGGGAGACGAGTTCGGCGCCACGACGGGGCGGCCGCGCCGCTGCGGGTGGTTCGATGCGATGGTGGTACGGTACTCGGCGCGCGTGAACGGTCTCGGCGCTCTCGCGGTAACCAAGCTCGACGTCCTCGACAGCTTCGACGAGCTGCCCGTGTGCACGCACTACACGCTGGCGGGCGACCGGATCGACGAGCTGCCCGACAACGTGGCCACGCTCGAGGAGGTCGAGCCCGTCTACGAGCGGCTCCCGGGCTGGCGGAGGGCGACGGGGGCCGCCGGCAGGCTGGAAGACCTGCCGAAGGAGGCGCGCGGCTACCTCGACCGCCTTCAGGAGCTCGCCGGCGCGCCGATCCGCTACGTGGGCGTGGGGACCAAACGGGATCAGCTCATCGAGGTTGCGCCGTGAAGACGCTCGGCCGCGTTGTCGCTGTTCTCGCCGCGCTCCTCCTCCTGGTGGTCGCGGCGGTTTCGTTTCTGCTGGTTCGGTCGGTGCCGCCGCTGGCGGGGTCGGAGACGCTGCCGGGCCTGGGCGCCGACGTCGAGGTCGCGTGGGACAGCCTCGCGATCCCCCACATCGCGGCCTCCTCGGACCGCGACGCGTTCATGGCGCTCGGTTACCTGCACGCGCGCGACCGGCTGTGGCAGATGGAGGCGCTCCGGCGCACCGCGGAGGGTCGGCTGTCCGAGATCCTCGGCCCGGCGGCGGTCGAAACCGACCGGTTCCTGCGCTCGCTCGCCATCCCGCACGCCGCGGAGCGCGCGCTAACGCTCGTGCCGCCCGAGACGCGGGCCCTCCTGGACGCCTACCTGGAGGGCATCAATCGCTGGGCCCTTCACCCGGCGCGGCCGCTGCCGCCGGAGTTCCAGCTGCTGCGCATCCGACCGGAGCCGTGGACGGCGCGCCAGGTCTACGGCGTCGCGCGCCTCATGGCGTGGGACCTGGTGAACGCCAGCGTCGAGCTGTCGCTGGCGCGCGCGGCGGCGCGCGTGGGGCCGGAGCGGGTACGGGAGCTGTTTCCCGTGTATCCCGAGAGCGGCGCGGTCATCCTGCCGCCGGGCAGCGGCACGTGGAAGGGATCAGTCGGCAGGGGGCGCAGCGGCGCAGTGGGCGCAGTCGGTAGGCAGCGGGCAGCCGTCAGCTGGCTTCCGAGCTACCGGCTGAGCGAAGCCGCCGTACCGATCATCCCGCCGCGCGCCGCCGAGATCCTCGATGCCGTGGCGATGGCGAGGGCGTCGAACTCGTGGGTGCTCGCCCCGGCGCGCTCGCGTTCGGGCAAGCCGATCCTCGCCAACGACCCGCACCTCGCCTTCCGCGCCCCGTCGCTCTGGTATCTCGCCGCGATCGAGAGCCCGGGCTTCCAGGTGGCCGGCGCGACGATCCCGGGGCTGCCGGCCGTCGTCCTCGGCCACAACCGGCGGATCGCCTGGGGGCTTTCTAACATCGAGGCGGACGACGTGGATTACGTGATCGAGCGCCTGTCGCCCGATTCGGCGCGGGTCCTGACGCCGTCGGGGTGGGTGCCGGTTGAGGTGGCGCGCGACTCGATCCGTGTGCGGGGGCGGCCCGCCGTGCCCTTCGCACTGCGCCGCACGGCGCACGGTCCGCTGCTCGACGACGGCCGCGGCATCGGCGGTGCGCGCGGCGAAGGGTGGATCGAGGCGCTGGCGATGCGGTGGAACGCGCACGACCCGAGCGACGAGCTGACCGCGCTGCTCGGCGTGGACCGCGCGGGGAGCTGGGAGGAGTTCCTGGCGGCGGTATCGCGCTTCAAGTCGCCGGAGCAGAACTGGGTCTATGCCGACGTAGACGGCAACATCGGCTACACGGCCAGCGGCGCGATCCCGGCGCGGCGCTCGGGCGTGGGCCTGCTGCCGACCCCCGGCTGGACGGACGAGGGGCGCTGGGAGCGCTACCTCGACTTCGCCGAGCTGCCGCGGGCGTTCAACCCGCCGGAGGGGTTCGTCGTCACCGCGAACAACCAGATCGTGGGGGCCGAGTATCCGCACCTGCTCGCCAACAACCCGGGCATGCCGTACCGGGCGCAGCGGATCCGCGAGATGATCCTCGGCGGCGGACCGTTCACGGCCGACGACCTGCAGCGAATGCAGATGGACACGCTGGACGCTTTCGCGCGGTGGGCAAAGCCCCTCGCGGCAAAGGCGGCGGAAAGTGTTGGGCGGGAGGACGTCGCGGCGGCGCTGCGGCGCTGGGACGGCACGATGGGCGCCGACGCCGTGGAGCCGGCGGTGTTCTACGTCTGGTACCGCGCGCTCCAGCGGATGACCTACGAGGACGAGCTCGGTGGCTACGCGCCGACCGCGCCCCTGCACGCGTGGCTCCGGGCCGGAGCGAGCCCGTGGTTCGACGACGTCCGCACGCCGGAGCGTGAGGACCTGGCCGCGCTCGCCGCGCGTGCGATGCGGGAAGCGCTCGCGCGGGCGGACGGCGTTCCCTGGGGCCGGATCCACACCACCACGTCGGCGCATGCGCTGGGCGGTGGGGGCGTGGTGAACGCCCTGCTGCGCCTCACCCTCGGCCCGTTCCCGCGCGCCGGGTCGCTGTACACGGTCAACGTCGCCGATTTCGGCGCGCTCGCGCCGCCGTTCCGCAACACCCACGGCGCCTCGTTCCGTCAGGTCGTGGACCTGGCCGACGTCGGGGGGGCGCGGATGATCATTACGACGGGCCAATCCGGGAATCCGGTCTCGCGCCACTACCGCGACCAGCGGCCGCTGTGGTGGAGCGGACAGCTGCAGATGGTTCCGCTGGACGCGGGGAAGTTGGCCGGCGTCGCCCTGCTCAGGCTGACAGCAATCCGTGGCCGCTAGCGGCGCTAAAGGAGGTTCTTGATCCGCTCCCTGAGGGCAGCCAGCGGTCCGCCGGCCGTCGGGCGGCCCGGGCGGTGGTAGACGTAGTAGTTGTAGTACTTTCCGCGCTCGCGCTCGACGCCGTTGAGCACCGTGCCCGCGACCCGGGCCTGCACGCGCCGCAGTTGCTCGATGGCGCGCTGGGCGGCCAGCTCCTCGGTTTCCCCCGCCCGCAGTACCAGGATCACCGCGTCCGACGAGGCGCCGAGCACCGTTGCATCGGTGACGGCCAGCGTCGGCGGCGAGTCGAAGATGATCATGTCGTACTGCCCGCGCAGCTGCTCGAGCAGGCGGTGCATCGCCTCGGAGCCCAGGAGTTCCGATGGGTTCGGCGGGAGGGCGCCGGCGGGTAGGACGTCGAGCTTCGGGATCACGTTCGGCCGGATCGCCTCGCGCAGCATCGCCTTGCCCACCAGCACGTCGGTCAGCCCCGGCTCCTGGACCAGGTCGAAGGCGCGGTGCACGAGCGGCCGGCGCAGGTCCGCGTCCACGAGCAGGGTGGGCGTGCCCTGCTGCGCCAGGGTGATCGCGAGGTTGGCCGCGGTCGTGCTCTTCCCCTCGCCCGGGCCCGGGCTCGTCACGACGAGCAGCTGCAGCGCCCGCTGCTCGGCGTTCACGAAGGTGACGTTGGTGCGCAGCGCGCGGTACGCTTCGCTGGTCGGGTCGTCGGGACTGTGCAGCGACACCAGCGGGATCGCCTGCCGCCGCCGGCCGTTCCCGGACTGCGCGCCGCGCCCTTTCGGCTCGAAGGGGATGAGCCCCAGCACCGGGACGTCGAGCGCCCGCTCCACATCGGCCGACGACTTGATCGTCTGGTCGAGGTACTCGAGGAAAAACGCGCCGACCACGCCGAGGAACAGGCCGACCACGAGGCCGATCGTCAGCTTCTGGCGCGTCGTCATGCCGATGTGCCCCGCGACCGTCGCGTACTCGACGATCTGGATGTACGGGGCGATCGTGGCGGCCGAAATGCGCGCCGCCTCGAGCTGCGACAGCAGGTACTTGTACGTCTCGTTCTGCAGCTCGCTCTCGAGCGTGAGCTGCGCGAGCTGGGTCTGCTTGCCGGGGTACGTGGCGAGGCGCGCGCGCAGGTCGCTGATGTTCTGGGTCAGCGAGGCAACGGTCGCCTCGAGCCCGCGGATCGTGGCGGACGCGGCGGCGCTGAGCGCGCGCGAGCCCTGCTGGATGCGCTGGTCGATCGCCTGCACTTGCGGACTGGCCTCGCGCATGCCCAGACTGCCGGCGACCAGCGTGCGCCGATCGTCATAGAGCTTCAGCAGGCTCTCCATCTGATACGTGATCGCGGGGTTGTCCGCCCCGCCGGGGACCCCGGCCAGGCTGTTGAGCCCGTCGATGGTGACGTCCTGGCCGGTGCCGACGATGCCGCGGAGCGTCGCCAGGTCGAGCATCTTCCGTTCCTTGTCCCGCTCGGACTCCTGGACCGAGTTGATCAGGGCGACCTCTTCGGCCGAGAGGTCGGTCGTGTGCTGCGTCTCCCGGTACGATTGGACCCGGCCCAGGGTGGCCAGGTACTCCAGGCGCGCCGAATCCACCCTCACCCTGATGTACCGGAGGCGGGTCTCCATCACGTCCCGCGCCCGGTCGGCGCCGTAGTTCTGGAGGGCCCGCATCGCCTCGTTGAGGACGTCCGGTACGAGCGAGGGGTCCGTGCCGGTGTACGTGACGTTGACGACGTTGGTGTTCTGCTGGACGGCGAAGCCGATTCCGCCGCGCACCTGGTCGGCGGCCGTGACGGGCGCCAGGATCGCGAACCGGACGCGATAGGGCTCGCCGTCGTACTCGTGCACCATGAACCTGAAGCCGGGTCCCACCGCGGGCGCGTCGTAGCCTCCCGAGGCCGCGAGCCGGCCGCGGGCGTCGCGCACCTCGTAGCCTTGCGGGCCCGTGATCCGCAGCTCGAAGCTGTCGGGACGGGCCAGCGAGTCCACCTGCACGTCGTACACGACGGCGTTGCGCCGGATCTCGGGGTCGTCGAACTGGAGCCGCAGACCGAGCCTGCCGGAAACCGTCTGCGCCAGCGCCTGCGTCGAGAGGACCAGCGCCTCGGAGAGGACCGGGTCGGTCTTCATCTGGAGTTCATCGAGGTCGATGTCGTCGAGGCGCGCGAAGACCTGCTTCTTCGAGCTGACCTGCACGCTCGCCTGCGACTGATAGCGCCGCACCGAGCGGCGGCTCGCGGTCCAGGTGGCGAGGAGCACGAGCAACGTCGAGAAGACGACGACCTTCCAGTGCGCGAGCAGCACCTGCACCAGGTCGCGCAAGTGCAGCTGCCGCTCGCCGCGCACGGCGTACCGTCCTCGAGGCGCCAGGCTCAGGGGATCCTCCTGGTGTCGAGCGTGTCACCGCGCAGCCGCTCGTACAGGCTTCGCTCGCGCAGCAACCGGTCGCGGAACGGGTTCGCGAAGCGGTCCCGACTGCCGAACGGGTCCCGGAACAGGGGCTCGTTCAGCCGGTCGTAGGGCCCGCGCCCCGGCCCCGGCACCTCGTACAACCGCCGCCGCGCGTCGCCGGGAAGCTGGCCGCCGCCCTGGCCGGGCGACTGCGCGCCCGGGAACTCGCGCAGTCCAGGACCGGGGCGCATCACGGACGGCGACGGCCCGCCCGTGCAGTACGGCGGGCCGAGGCACGGCTCGCACTGGCAGTTCAGCATCTGGCTCACCGTGCACGCCCGGCACTTGCCGGCGGTCTTCTTGGTGCAGGGCGGGCAGGAGACCGCCGCCTGCAATACCCGCGCGCCGAGCGTCAGCGAGACGACCGTCGGCACGGTCCAGCGCGCGGCGGCCGCGAGCAGCTCGCGCCGCGTCAGTGGCCCCGCCATGCCCGGAGATCCCGCAGGCTCGTTCACGCCGCAAGCTCCTGTTCCAACGCCACCGCGATGGCCGCCGGATCCCCACCGCTCGCGCGATAGGCCGCGGCATCACCCAAGGCGTCGAGAACCTGCACCGTCAACCTCGCTTGCTCGTCGGCGCTCCCGCGCCGTCCCAGCAGCCGCTGGCTGACCAGGACCGCCGCGGCGCCTTCGCTCGTCCGCTCGACTCGCGCCGGCCCCCGGTGCGCACCGCTCTCGAGAAGTACGACCGACCGGGGACGATCGGATGGCGCCTGCCAACTACGGCGAATTGCCGCAGGGCTTACGTACCAACAGTCCGGAGCAAGAAACGTTCCGATCGCGGCCTTCGAGCAAAGCCCAGGTATTAAATGCAAACATGACAGCGACTTATTGTCAAGCTTCAGCGACCGAGGGAAAGCGGAGAAGACGCCCTCTTTAGGCGCAAAACGCACCAGGTCATCTCCCCACAGATTGTGTCCACGCTCGAACAGGGCGGCCGCCAGAGTGGACTTGCCCGACCCCGACTCACCGACCAGGAGCACGGACGCGGAACCGAGCCGGACCCCGGCGGCGTGCAGGCAGATCGGCGCGCGCTCCTGGGCCAGAAGGTCCTCGGTGGCACGCCATTCCACGAAGCTCCATGCCTCCGCCAGAGGTGCCGGCCCGAAGACCGGCCGTCCCGGCGCATGGGCCGCGAACAACCCATCCGGAGCGCGGAGCATGCGGTACTGGAGCGATGGGGAGGCGGTACTCGGCGGAGCAGCGTGGTAGAGGGCGTCGATGGCGCGGGCGGCGAGTGGGTCGTCGCTCCCGAAGTCGAGAACCAACGGGGCGACGACGACGCGACGGCGGACGACTATTGCAGCAGTCCTTCGGCCGCAAACCGCTTGAGGGTCCGATCGATGTCATCGCGGATCCGGTCGGTGGTGGTGTCCGACACCGCGCTCGCGATCGCCGTCGCCATCGCCTCGCTGCCGAACGTCCCGTCGCAGTAGGTCCACACCAGCGCGGCGGTGAGATTGAGCACGTGGGCGCGGTCCCGCCCGGCGTCGAACAGCACCCACTCGCTCCCGACCCGGCGGAGCACGATGTCCGCTCGGGCGGTTGGAAGGGTGGTCAGCGTGGCGGTGGGCATCATCCGTAAACTAGGAAAGTCGGGCTTCGCCGCGCAAGTCCCTATCTCCCCATCGGTTACAGGTTCGGCGCTGGTTAGATGCCAGACCGGGGCCGGACGGGTCGTCCGGCTTGCCGGTGCCGGGGGACGGCGGCTAGTTTCCGGCGCCTTCCACCCGTCCACCCTTTCCGGCGCAACAGGGTTCATGGCGAGCAACGATCGCATGGAGACGCTGGTGTCGCTCTGCAAGCGACGCGGCTTCGTGTTCCAGTCCTCCGAGATCTACGGCGGCCTCGGCTCCGTGTGGGACTACGGGCCGCTCGGCGTCGAGCTGAAGCGCAACATCAAGGATCGCTGGTGGCGTGCGATGGTCCACGCCCGCGACGACATCGAGGGCCTCGACGCCGGCATCCTGATGCACCCCAAGGTGTGGGAGGCCTCGGGCCACGTCGCGGGCTTCACCGATCCGCTCGTGGACTGCAAGCAGTGCAAGAACCGCTTCCGCGCCGACGACCCGCGCATCAAGGGCAAGCCCGGCGAGCCCGACGCACAGTGCCCGGTCTGCGGCACGAAGGGCAATCTCACGGCGCCGCGGCTGTTCAACCTGATGTTCAGGACGTTCATGGGGCCGGTGGAGGAGGCGGCGTCCGTCGTGTACCTGCGGCCCGAAACGGCGCAGGGGATCTACGTCAACTACCTCAACGTAATCCAGGGCTCGCGGCAGAAGGTCCCCTTCGGCATCGCGCAGATCGGCAAGGCGTTCCGCAACGAGATCACGCCGGGGAACTTCATCTTCCGCACCCGTGAGTTCGAGCAGATGGAGATGCAGTTCTTCGTGCGCCCCGGCACCGACGAGGAGTGGTTCGAGTTCTGGCGCGGGGAGCGAATGCGGTGGCACGAGGCTCTCGGGATCCGTACGGAGAAGCTGCGCTGGCATCAGCACGGCCCCGACGAGCTGGCGCACTACGCCAAGGCGGCCTACGACATCGAGTACGAGTTCCCGTTCGGCTGGCACGAGTTCGAGGGGATCCACAACCGGACCGACTTTGACCTCTCGCGCCACCAGCAGTTCGCGGGCAAGAAGCTCGAGTACTTCGACCAGGAGCGGAACGAGCGGTACATCCCGTACGTGGTCGAGACGTCCGTGGGCGCCGACCGCACGGCCCTCGTGGTGCTGTGCGACGCGTACCACGAGGAGGTCGTCGAGGGGGAGACGCGCGTCGTGCTGCGCTTCCTGCCCTCGATCGCGCCGATCAAGGCGGCGGTGCTCCCGCTCGTCAAGAAGGATGGGATGCCCGAGATCGCCGAGCGCATCTTCCACGACCTCAAGGGCCGGTTCAACGTCTTCTACGACGACGGCGGCTCGATCGGGCGGCGCTATCGCCGGCAGGACGAGGCGGGCACGCCGTTCTGCGTCACCGTGGACGGCCAGTCGAAGGACGACGGCACCGTCACCGTGCGGCACCGCGACACGCTGGCGCAGGACCGGGTGGCCGCGGACCGCCTGGTCGAGTACCTGGCGGAGCGCCTCACGTCGTGATGCTCGAGGACCTGCGCGCGCGCGGCGAGCGGCTGAGCGAGGAGCTCGGCCGCGAGAGCTACCTCGCCGGAGCCGGGCTCAAGGCCGAGACCGACTTCGCCGGGATCTTCGCGCGCTACGCCGACCTCGCGGGCGAGGAGGCGTGGGAGGCGGCGCGCGGGCACCACGCGCTGTTCGAGTGGGCGGTGGACAATCGGGTCGGGCGGGCGGTGGCCGCGCTCGACGACCGGCTGCATGCATGGGAGGCCGGCGCCGAGGTGGTGCTCCCGACGGGCGAGCGGCTGCCCTACCAGCGCGTGGCGATCGCGATTGCGAACGAGCCGCGCCGCGAGCGGCGGCTGATGCTCGACCACGCGCGGCGCCGGGCGCTGGGCGAGCCCGCGGCGATCCGGCGCGAGCGGCTGGCGCGGGAGCGCGAGCTCGTGGCTCCGCTTTGCGGCGGCGACTACGTGGCCGCGCGCGCGTCGCTCTCCGGCATCGACCTCGACGCCCTGGTCGAGGCGTGCGACGCTCTCCTCGCCGCCACCGGCGACCTCTACCGCGATACGCTGAAGGCGCGGCTGCGCGCGGAGCTGGACCTCGCGCCCGGCGACGCCGAGCGTGCCGACGGCGCCTACCTGTTCCGGGGCGCGGCGTACGACGACGTGTTCGGCGCGGGCGACCTCGAGCCGACGGCGCGCCGGCAGTTGGCCGAGCTGGGGCTCGACGCCGAAGCGTCCGGCCGGATCCGCTACGACACCGGCGAGCGCGAGCGCAAGCGCCCGCGGGCCTTCTGCGCCCCCGTCCGCGTGCCCGACGAGGTCTACCTCGTCATCCGGCCGCACGGCGGGTACGTGGACTATCGGGCCTTCTGGCACGCGCTCGGCCATGCCCTCCATTTCGCCAACGCCGCGCGCGCCCTGGCCTTCAGCTCCTCGACAATGGGCGTCGGCTG
>ERZ1292640.1443-Hain-H43-02um-R1-1443-length-19631-cov-8_pt2 | contig 15402 bp, 8 predicted proteins | sample MGYA00564404_ERZ1292640 | MGnify/ENA primary metagenome ERZ1292640 (study PRJEB36523, sample SAMEA6512636) | groundwater metagenome | collected 2019-01-08 | study: AquaDiva: Metagenomics assemblies of 32 groundwater samples
GACGCTGGCGGATCAACTGCCGCCGTTCAACAACATGCTGACCAGGATCAAGAAGACACCCATAGAAAAATAGGGCCTCAGAGGCTCAGAGACGCAGAGAAGCCAATTTTACTGAAATGCGCCGGTAGCCACTGAGACACAGAGACACAGAGTTCTGGTCTTAGCGGCTACCGGTGGTTCTTACGCGGTTCAGAGAACGAACCGCTTGATGCCGTCCTTCAGGACGGGACGGTTGAAGTTCAGCAGCAGCCCAGTGTGCAGCCCGGTCACCCTCAAATACGTCAACATCTGCGCCGCGAACACCGGGTCGTAGTTGAACACGCTCTTGACCTCCACGACCACTTCGCTCTGAACGATGATGTCCGGGCGATAGATCCCGATCTTGACGCCCCTGTACTCGACAGGGATCTGGCGCTCGCACTCGAATTGAATCTTGGCGAACGCCAACTCCAACCCCATCGCCGTCTGGTACGTGCTCTCCAACAGCCCCGGCCCGAGCTGCCGGTGCACCTCGATTGCGCAGCCAATGATCCGCTCGGTCAGTACTCCGTCCGTGACTTCCATCCCACCCTCCTATCGGCACGCGACACGGCGAGCCAGGCAGAGACAGAGCACGGAAGGTGCCGGGGGATATCAGGCGGGAATCAGCGATCTTGCGGGTTGAGGGTGGCAGAAACCAACACGGCTAGCGGCCAAAGGCATGGCAATTCCTGCCACGCACTACCTTCGATCCTCTGAGTCTTTGAGGCTCTGAGGCCTCCGTTCGACCTCAACAAAGATGGTCTTCTCCGGGTCTCTGTGTCTCTGTGGCCTTATACCGGATCAGAAGCGGAACAGCCTCGTCATCTTGACGACGAACGCCCGATTCTTGAGCGCCAGGCGGTTGGCGTGCGGATCGAGCGGGTTGGTGTCCTGCTCGTCGGTCCAGACCACGAAGAACTCGCTGCCAGGGCGGTATTCCCAGCGAAAGCGCACGTTGCTGCTGAAGGTGTGATCGGCCGAGCTGTACTGCAGCAGCGCGCTGGCGAACATGCGCGGCGAGAAGCCGTAGTCGGTGCGGGCGCCGAACTGACGGGTGGTAAAGGCGCCGCCCGGCAGCTCGATGCGGTTGATCACGATCCGCGGTTCCACCGAGAACTGCTTGAGAATGGCGATGCGGCCCTGCGAGAAGGTCAGCGCGCGAATCGACCCGTTGTAGTAGTTGCCCAGCTGCACGCCGATGTTGCCCGACAGGCGCCGCTGCTGGCCCATGTTGTACGACATCGACACGTCGTTGTAGTGGTAGCCGCCCACCGGGATGGCCTTGCCGCCGGACGGCGTGAACGGCGCCAGCAGCAGGTCGTAGTTGGCGTTGGCCTCGATGTTGAACACGTCGCTGTTGTCGAACTCGACGTTGAAGCGGCCGGTCTGCTGCCGCGACTCCACGGCCCCGGCGCCATTCTCGAAGTACTCGAGGCTGCCCTCGAAGGTGAACTTGCGGACCGCACGCATGTTCCTCGGGCGCGGGCTGAAGCGGCCCGAGGCGAACGACCGCGTGAAGTTGCTGCGGCGCAGGAACCCGACCTCGGGGTTGAAGTCCTTCCCCACCTTCAGCACGCTCGCGCTGGCGCCGTAGCGATCGGGCGCCCAGTCGAACTTGCCCTGGTAGCTCTCATTGTCGCCGGTCAGGCCGGTGGTCCGGGTCTGGGCGTAGTACCCGGTCAGGCTGACGTTCTGGTAGAAACCCAGCGCCGCGTCGACACCGTAGGACTGGTTGGTGCCGCCGGCGGTGACGCTCGACTCGTTGCGATTGGTGAAGATCGCGCCGATGGTGCTGCGGCGCAGGATGTCACGCTTGGCGCGCAGCACGGTGAAATTGGTGGCCGGCGACCCCGACCTCCCTTCATCACCGGCCTGGATGTTCATCACGCCCACGCCAAACGCGCCGATCTTGCCGGTCAGCCGGCCGCCGACGTCGATCGGCACGACGCGGCCGCGGTTGAGGCCGATGCGCCGGCTGTAAAACAGGTACGGCTGATCGCTGCTGCCCCCGCCGCCGAAACCGCCGCCCGACGAGCCGCCGCGGGCGAAGTCGAACAGGCCGCGGCCCTCGAGAAAGAAGTCGCGCTTCTCGGGCAGGAACAGGTTGAAGCGGGTCAGGTTGACCTGCTGCTCGTCGATCTCGACTTGCGCGAAATCGGTGTTCACCGTCAGGTCGGCGGTGAGGTTGGCGGTGATGCCGTACTTCAGGTCGCCGCCGGACTCGCCGTCGTTGTCGCCAGACACCTGCGGGTTCTGCAACCGATCGGTCAGGTTGCGGCCGAGCGCGTAGGGCTTGATCTCGAGATTGCGTCCGGCCGGCGGCAGGTCGAGGCCGACGAGCGTGCCGTAGACCGAGACGCGGTTGAGGGCCTGCGGACCGGCCATGTTGCGCGGCACGTTGGTCCAGTAGTTCCACTCGTTCTTGTGGCGCAGCGCGCGGCGGAACTGGATGCCCCAGGCCTGGCCTGAACCCGAGGTGTAGCGCAGCGACTTGAACGGAAACGCCATTTCGATGGTCCAGCCGCCGTCGAAGCGGCCAGTCTTCGCCTGCCACACCGGGTTCCAATCGGTGTTCGGCGAGCCTTCATCGACCACCGAGTAGTCGGCGAACCCGCCCAGCGGGTTGGCGTAGAACATGAACCCGCTGCGGCGATCGAAGAAGGTATCGAAGCCGACGCCGAAGTGGTCGTTGTTGCGCATCTGGTTGGTGTCGCGCCGCAACTCGTTGGCGATCCACCTCTCCGGCGGGGCCTGGTCCCACAGCCTGGCCGAAACGTAGATGTAGTCGGTGTCGAACGAGACCCAGATCTCGGTCTTCTCGGTCGACGGCTCGCCGTATCGCGGCGCGGCCTGCAGCAGTCCGCCAAACCCGGGATAGCGCTGGTAGATCGCCTCGTCCAGTTGACCGTCGACGCGAAACGGTTCGGCCAGCTTGATGGCGCGAATCGTCGGGCGCCCGTCGGCGCCTCGCACCAGGCTGTTCGGCTGGTCGGGCGCAGCGCCGCCGTCCCCCCCGAGGGGGGATGGCGACTGCTGGGCGAGAGCGAGTTGGGCGTGAAGGAGGAGAACCGCGATCGCTAACAGGACTTGCACTTATGGTTGTTCTTTGCTCCGAGCTTCTCCAGGAGGGCGATGGTCTCGGGATAGGGTTGCACGCGCTGCACTGCGCCGTTGGCCATGTCGACGGTCGTTCTCCCCTCGCGATCGACGGCCATGACGTTGGCGCCTTTCGACACCAGGTAGAGAATCATCTCGTTGTCGCCGCGGGCGGCGGCATGGTGCAGCGCGGTGTTGCCGTCGTGGTCGGCGGCGTTGACGTCGGCGCCCAGTTCCTCGACGAGATACTTCACCGCGGCCAGCATGCCGGTGGGCGCAAAGCGGTGCGAGTTGGCGGCAAAGCCCTCGCCGTAGCCGACACCGGTGGTGGCGTGCAGCGGCGTCACCGACGGCCCGCCCACGGGCACCGGCGCCAGGCCTGACAGGTCCGTCACTTCGCGGACGTCGGCGTCGCCGAAACGCGGGCGGCCGGCGGGCTTGATGGTTGGGACGTTGGGGTCGGCCCCGGCCGCCACCAGCATGCGCATGGCCGCGACGTCGCTGGCGTAGGCGGCGCGCCAGAAGACGCTGGCGCCAATCTCGTCCACGCCCGACAGGTCGAAGCTGTAGCCCGAGTACCACACCTTCATCTTCAAGCGCGCGTTGACGTCGGCGCCCTTGTCGATCAGGTTCTTCATCAGCTCGAGGTAGCCGGTCTTCTGCTGCATGTGCGCACGCGGCTGCGGGTAGAGCGCCTTGGGCGCCCACTCCACGTTCAGCACGCCGTACAGCGGGGTCGCGCCGTTCGCGCTGGCCAGGTTCGGGTTGGCGCCCTGGTCGAGCAGCATCTGGGCGAGATCGAAGTGACCGTTGATCACCGCCATCAGCAGCGGGCTGGTCTTGTCACCGGCCGAAACCAGGTTGACGTCGGCGCCGGCCTTGAGCAGCGCCGAGGTCGACTCCAGGTAACCCTGGCGGATGGCAAACAGCAGCGGCGTGAGGCCGCCGTGCGCGTTGATCAGTTCGTTGAGCTGGTAGTTACGATCAACGCCGGGCATCGGGGCGCGGGCGCCCGGGGCCGGAGCGCCGGGACGGGGCGGCGCGCCAGGCGCAGGCGGATTGCCGCCAAAGCCCAGTCCCTCGCGGCTCAGGTTGGCGAGATCCGACACCTTGCTGGTGGCCTTCAGGTCAGCGCCCTTGGCGGCGAGCAGCGTGATCACGTCGGCACGGTTGGCCGCCGCGGCATACATGATCGGGGTCTGCGCGCGCACGCCGTCCTTGGCGTTCACATCGGCGCCGGCATCGACCAGCACCTTGACCGCGTCGACCTTGCCGGCGGCCGATGCCACCATCAACGGCGAGGTGCCGTTGGGGGTGCCGGCCTTGAGGTCGCTGCCGGCCTTGAGCAGCGCGTCGATGACCCCGGCGTGGCCTTGCTGGCTGGCCAGGAACAACGGCGTGTAGGCGCCCAGCCGCGTCGTCGCGCGGACGTTGGCGCCGGCGAACACCAGCATCTGCGCCAGTTCGAGGTCGCCGCTCATGGCCGCCCAGTGCAGCGCGGTCATGCCGTCCCCTTGTGCGGCGTTGACGTCGGCGGCCGACTTCAACAGCGCCTTGACCGCCGCCTTGTCGCCTCTGCTGGCCGCCTCCGCAACCGGAGCGTCTGCGGTTGCTTCGGCGGGCCCCGCCGAAGCGGCTTCGCCGCGAAGGCGGGCCGCGTCCGCTACCGGTGCGGTTGCTGCGGCCGACACCATGGCCGACAAGCCGATCGCCATCACCCCGGCGACGAATGAGCCTCGAATCACTTTGCGCATATGCGTTTTCCTGTCACGTCTACTGCCACAGAGGCACCGAGGCACGGAGAAGACCAATCTTTCTAAACGCCCGTGCTGCTGACCAGCTGACAGGCATTTTGAAAAAGCGTTTCTCTATGTCTCTGTGCCTCCGTGGCCGGTCTCTCTGTTACTCAGCGGCCGCGGTGGTTGCCGGCACGGTGTTCAAATCGTACGCCGCCGTGCTGTCGCCGAACGACTTGAAGTCGTCCATGCCCAGCAGGTGCGCCACCGACAGCATCACGTTGGCCATCGGCGTGCCGTCGGCCGCTTTCAGGTGCAGCCCGCCCTTGAGCGCGCCGCCGGCGTGGCCGGCGAGGAACAGCGGGCAGCGCTTGTGGTTGTGCACGTTCGAGTTGCCCATCGGCGACCCGTAGACGATCAGCGTGTTGTCCAGCAGGTTGCTGTCGCCGTCGGGCGTCTCCTTCAGCTTCCTGAGGAAGTACGGAATCATGCTGATGTGGTACTTGTTGATCTTCGCGAAGTCGGTGATGCGCTCGTCGCGGTCCTGGTGGTGCGAGGCCGAGTGGAACGCCGCCTTGTAGCCGCTGTCGGGGTAGACGCGGTTTGATGCGTCGCGGCCCATCTTGAAGGCGAACACCCGCGTCGTATCCGAGGCGAACGCCAGCGCCTGCAGGTCGAACATCAGCTTGACGTGCTGCTCGAACGAGTCGGGCACGCCGACCGGCGCACCGGGCAGCTCGCGCTGCTCGCCCGCGCGGTTGGCGGCTTCGACCTGCTGGATGCGGCGTTCGATTTCGCGCACGTCTTCCAGGTAGTCGGCCAGGCGCGCGCGATCGGCGGCGCCCAGGTTCTTGTTCATGCGGGCCACCGCGGTGCCGAGCCAGTCGAGAATGCTCTTGTCCTCGCCGCGCCGCTCCTGGCGCTCGGCCGGCGTGGCGCCGACGCCGAACAACTGGTCGAACACCGTGCGCGGGTCGCGAATCATCGGCAGCGGCTGGTCGGGCGCCGCCCAGCTGATCGAGTCGGTGTAGGTGCACGAGTAGCCGTAGGAGCAGCCGCCGGCCTGGTCGACGTTCTCGATGCACAGCTGCATCGACGGAATCGCGGTGGTCTGGCCGAACCGCTGGGCGTAATACTGATCCAGCGAGGTGCCAACCAGCACGTCTGACCCCTGCGTCTGCTTGGGGTGCATCTGGGTGAGGAACACCGCGCTCGAACGGAAGTGGTCGCCGCCGATTTCCGGCGCCGTGAACGCCTCGGCGTTGCGCACGTCGGTGTTGCTGACGATGGTGATGTCGTTGCGGAAGGGCTCGAGCGGCGCGAGGCTGCTCGGCGACAGGTCGAAGTCGCGCCCGACCGCGGCCGGCGCCCACATGTTCTTCTTGATGCCGAACGCCGTGCTGCCGGCAGAGCCGTGCACCATTTCAATGGCCGCCAGCCGGACCTTGCCCCTGGCCTGCGCGAAGGTGGCGCGGGCCGGGACCATGGCCTCGAGGAACGGCAACGCCATCGTGACGCCGACGCCCTTGAGCACCGTGCGGCGGGAAATGTGCTTCTGCGTGATGTACATCGTCTCTGCTCCTATCGCGCGACGTCAGCCGCGCGGCGTTCCTTGCCCGCATCGGTCACACCCAGCTTGAAGGCCGGGCTGTTGACCACCCCCATCACGAACGCCGACATCTTGTTGTTGCTCTTGCCCGCGTCGCGCACGATGGCGCGAATCATCGGCATGTCGGTGTATTCAATCCGCCGCCCGAGGGCGTAGGTCATCAGGCTCTCGGTGAATCCCGTCAGGAACACGTCCGAGTGCTTCAGCAGCGCCTCGCGCAGGCCCGACGGCCCGTCCATCTTGGTGCCGTCGTAGAGGTCGCCGACCACGTCGACCGGGACCTCGTTGTCCTTGATGCGCCAGGCGCCGGTGACGTCGAAGTTCTCGAGCGCCAGGCCGAGCGGGTCGATCACCTTGTGGCACGAGGTGCAGGCCGGGTTCTTGCGGTGCTCTTCCATGCGCCCGCGGGTCGACAGCATCTTGCCGCCCTCGGTTGCCTTCACCGAATCGTCGAGCGACGGCACGTTCGGGGGCGGCGGCGGCGGCGGCGAAGCCAGCAGCACTTCCATCACCCACTTGCCGCGTTGCACCGGCGAGGTGCGATCGGCCACCGAAGTCAGCGTCAGGATGCTGCCCTGGCCGAGCAGGCCGCGGCGATACGCCGGCAGCGTCACGCGCTGAAAGGCACTGCCCATCACGTTCGGGATGCCGTAATGCTTGGCCAGCCGCTCGTTGACGAACGAGTAGTCCGCCGTCAGCAGGTCGGTCACCTTGCGATCCTCGCGGACGATGCTGTCGAAGAACAGCTCGGTTTCGCGCTTCATGGCGCGCGCCAGCGTGTCGTCGAACTGCGGATACAGCAGGTAGTCGGGGAAGATCTTGTCCAGGTCCTGCAGGCGCAGCCACTGCGACCCAAACCGCGTCGCCAGCGCCTCGGCGCGCTTGTCGGCCAGCATGCGGCGCACCTGCCGTGCGATGCCGGCCTGGGTCCGCAGCGACCCAAGCGCCGCGGCGCGCACCAGTTCCGCGTCGGGCGCGGTGCCCCACAGGAAGAACGACAGGCGCGACGCCAGGTCCTCATCCGCAATCCGGTAAGTCGCCGCGCGGATGCCGGCGGGCTGCTCTTCCAGGCGGAACAGGAAGCGCGGGCTCATCAGGATGGACTGCACGGCCAGGCGGATGCCGGGCTCGAAGCCACCCTTCTTGCGGCCCTGCTCGTAGAACTTCATCGCGTCCTGCAAGTCGGCGGCGGTCGGCGCACCGCGGAACGCCTGGGTCGCCAGCTTGTTGACGATCTCGGCCGCGCACGACTCCTCTTCGGCGGCGCTGGTCGGCCGGCACGAGAAGATCTTCAGGCGGCTGGGCGTGTCCGACACGCCGGTGACGTCGAGCGGCCCCTGGACGACGAAGTCGCGCAGGTGCGGCAGCATGGTGATGCCGAAGGTGATGCTGACGTCGGCGAGCGTGTTCTCGAGCGGCATCAGCAGGTCGTCGACCGGGCCGTCGAGGCGCTGGATGAAGGCCGCGGTCACGCGCTGCGGGCCCGCCTTGACGTGCACCGGCGGCGTCGTCAACTCGAGGCTGTTCTTCGGGTCGGTCTCGCTCATCCGCGTGTTCAGGTCGAATACCGCGACGCGCTCGCCGTTGACCGAGACCTCGACCTGCTCGGTCAGGCCGTAGGCGGTCATGGTGTTACGGCCGGCCAGGCCGCCGAGCGGCTCGTAGTGCAGCGAGGTCTTGAACACGTAGTGGCCATCGGCCGGGAACGTGTGGACCACCGAGGTGCCGCCGCGCGTGCCCATGGGCGCGCCGTCGACGCGCCGCATCTGCGAGGCCGCGCGCGCAATCTTGTAGGTCGTCGAGGTCGCCGAGGCCTGGCGGTCGCCGACGGCGAGGCGGCTGATCTGGCTGGCCGCCCGCAGGTAGCCGTCCATCAGGGTCGGCGAGAAGGTCTGCGAATCGGCAACGTTGTCAAAGCCGTGGCTGATGGTGTCGGGCGGCAGGTAAGTCGTGATGTCGACATCGACATTGAGCAGGTCCTTCACCGCGTTGGCGTACTCGGCGCGATTCAGGCGCTGGAAGGGACGCGAGCCGGGGTTCGGCCGGAGCACGGCCGCCTTGTCCATGCGGCCCTCGAACGCTGCCGCGAGGCCGGTCAGCACCGCCGGCTCGGGCCGGCGCGCGCCCGACGGCGGCATCATGCCGGCGCGCAACTTGCGGATCATCTTCTCGGTGGTCTCGCCGTGCTCCTCGAGCCTGGTGGCGTCGAACGCCGCCAGCGACAGGCCACCGGCCTTGCCGCGCTCGCTGTGGCAGCCGGCGCAGTACTGCTTCACGAGCGCGGTCTGCTCCGCCGGCAGCATGGTGGTGCTGGCCGGCGCGTGCGCCGGTGCCGGCTTGGCTTGTGGCGACAAACCTTTAGGTTTGTCGGTTGGAGCCGGCGCCGTCGACAAACCTGAAGGTTTGTCGCCACGGGTCGGCGCCTGCTGTCCGTCAACCGCAACCGACAACCCAACAACAGCCGTGACCAGCACGGCGCTTACAAAAGTCTGCTTCAGCATGTGATGCACTTGTGGTTGTTCTTGGCGCCCAGCGATTCGAGCAGCTTGATGGTTTCGGGATACGGCTGCGTGCGCTGCACGGGGCCGTTGGCGATGTCGACCGTGGTGTTGCCCTCGCGGTTCACGCGCTTGACGTCGGCGCCCTTCGACACGAGGAACAGGATCGATTCGTTGTCGCCGCGCGAGGCCGCCAGGTGCACGGGGGTGTTGCCCTCGTGGTCGGTGGCGTTGACGTCGGCGCCGAGCTCCTCGACGAGATACTTGATCGCCGGCAGGAAGCCGGTCGGCGCATAGCGATGCGAGTTGGCGGCAAAGCCCTCGCCGTAGCCGACGCCCGAGGCGGCGTGCAGCGGGTAGACCGCGGGGCCGCCGTACGGCACCGGCGGCACCCCCGACAGGTCCTGCACCTGGCGGATGCCTTCACCGGTGAACGGCCGGCCGGCCGGCTTCATGGTCGGGATGTTCGGGTCGGCGCCGTACGACACCAGCAGCTTCATGGCCGCCACGTCGTTGGCGTAGGCCGCGCGCCAGAAAGGCGTGGCGCCGCTCTCGTCAACACCGGCGAAATCGGAATTGAACGCCTGGTACCAGACCTTGCGCTGCAGGCGCGCGTTCGGGTCGGCGCCCCGGTCGAGCAGCGCCTTCATCAGGTCGAGGTAGGTCGACGTCTGCTGCTGGTAGGCCTTCGGGCTCGGGTAAAGCGACTTGGGCGCCCACTGGATGTTGAGCACCGCATACAACGGCGTGGCGCCGTTGAACGCCGCGATGTTCGGGTTGGCACCCTTCTCGAGCATGTAGGCGGCGAGGTCGAAGTGGCCGTTGATGATGGCCATCAGCAGCGGGCTGGTCTTGTCGCCGGCATTCAACTGGTTGAGGTCAGCGCCGCCTTCGACCAGCGCCTTGACCGTGTCGGCGTATCCCTGGCGGGCCGCGAACAGCAGCGCCGTCAGCCCGCCCTGACTGCTAATCAGCTCGTTGTAGCGGTAGCCGCGGGTCGCCCCCGCGACGTCGGCGGGGCGATTGCCTGCCGGGCGCGGGCCGTTGCCGCCGGCGCCGCGCGCCATGGCTTCTTCCTCGGGCGCGGTCAGCGCGAACAGGTCGACCACCTTGGTGGTGGCCTGGTGATCGGCGCCGCGCGCCAGCAGCAGCTTGACAGCGTCGGTGCGGTTGAACGCGGCCGCAAACATCAGCGGCGTCTCGCCCTTGGCGCCGTCCCTGGCGTTGAGGTCGGCGCCGTTCTCGACCAGCGAGGTAATGGTCTTGGTGTCGCCTGCCGCGGCGGCAATCATCAGGGGGGGCGCGCCGTTGCTGGTGGTGGCCTTAGCTTCGGCGCGGGGGGCTTGCTGCGCCGCCACGACCGCCGAGTATCCGCCCTTCGCCGCGAGGTAAAGCGGCGTATACGCGCCCAGGCGCGTCGTCGCGCGGATGTTGGCGCCGGCGTAGATCAGGATCTGCGCCAGTTCGGCGTCACCCTTCATGGCCGCCCAGTGCAACGCGGTGGTGCCGTCACCTTGCGCGGCGTTGACGTCGAGGCCCGCCTTCAGCAGCGCGCGCACGCCCTCGCGATCACCCTTGCTGGCCGCCTCCGCCACCGGCGCCGGCGCCTGAGCCGCGATCACCACCGAGAGGCAAAGCGCGAATCCGAGGCTTCCGAACAGTCTCTGTCGCAACATGGCTGTCCTTATTCCTATTCCTGAACGACGGTCGCGTCAGGCGCCGACGTGAGGTTGAACGGGCCGCTGCTGTCACCGAAGCTCTTGACCTCGTCCAGGCCCAGGCCGTGCAGCGCACTCAGCATGGCGTTGGCCATCGGCGTGCCGTCGGCGGCCTTGAGGTGCAGGCCGCCCTTCAGCGCGCCGCCGGCCTTGCCGGCGAAGAACAGCGGGCAGCGCTTGTGGTTGTGGATGTTCGAGTCGCCCATCGGCGAGCCGTAGACCACCAGCGTGTTGTCGAGCAGGTTGCTCTCACCGTCGGGCGTGTCCTTCAGCTTCTTGAGGAAGTACGGCAGCATGCCGACGTGGTACTTGTTGATCTTCGCGAAGTCCAGGATGCGGTCTTCGCGATCGCCGTGGTGCGATGCCGGGTGGAAGCCCGTGGTCACGCCGCTGGTCGGGTAGACGCGGCTCGAGGCGTCGCGGCCCATCTTGAACGAGAACACCCGCGTCGTGTCGGACGCGAAGGCCACCGCCTGCAGGTCGAACATCAGCTTGACGTGCTCGTCGAACGAGTCGGGCACGCCGACCGGTGAAGTCGGCAGTTCGCGGACCTCGCCGCTCTTGTTGTAGGCCTCGACCTTCTGGATGCGGCGCTCGATCTCGCGGACCTCATCCAGGTAGTTCGACAGCCGCGTGCGATCGGCGGCGCCAATCTCCTTGTTCAGCCGCGCCAGCTGCGCGCTGATCAGGTCCAGGATGCTCTTGTCCTCGGCGCGGCGAATGGCGCGCTCTTCGGGCGTCGCGCCGACGCCGAACAACTGGTCGAAGGCCAGGCGCGGGTCGCGAATCATCGGCAGCGGCGAGTTGGGACCCGACCAGCTGATGGTGTCGGTGTAGACGCACGAGTAACCGTAGGAGCAGCCACCGGCCTGGTCGACCGCCTCGATGCACAACTGCATCGACGGGATCGGCGTCTCCTGGCCGAACTTGCGCGCGTAGAGCTGGTCAAGCGAGATGCCGGCGCGCACGCCCGACCCCTGCGTCTGCAGCGGATGCGCTTGCGTCAGGAACACCGCGCTCGAACGGAAGTGGTCGCCGCCGATTTCCGGCAGCTCGAACGCCTCGGCGTTGCGGACGTCGGTGTTGCTGACAATCGTCAGGTAGTCGCGGAACGGCTCGAGCGGCGCCAGGCTGGTCGGCGACAAGTCGAAGGCCTTGCCGACCGCCGCCGGCGACCACAGGTTCTTCTGCAGGCCGAACTTGGTCGCGCCCGCGGAGCCATGCACCATTTCGATGGCGGCCAGCCGCACCTTGCCCGCCGCTGTCCTGGCGAACACGGTGCGCGCCGGCACCATCGCCTCCAGCATCGGCAGCGCCATCGTCACTCCCAGCCCGCGCAGCACGGCGCGGCGGGAAATGTGCTTCTTGGTGATGAACATCAGCCTCTCTCCTCCGGTTACCGACTACCAATCCGGCCAAAGCCGGCATTACCCCAGTCCGGCTTGAGCCGGATGCCACATGTGGCGTCCGCCTTCAGGCGGACCGTACCTATCGACCCGCGGCTGTCGTCGCCTCGACCGCCGCTACCCGACTCATGCGGAACGCCGCGCTGTTGGCGACGCCGGCAATGAACGACGAGAACTTGTAGTTGTTGCGCCTGGCGTCGCGGACAATCGCCCGCACCGCCGGCATGTCGTACGACTCGACGCGGCGGCCCAGGGCGTAGGTCATCAGGCTCTCGGTGAAGCTGAGCATGATCACGTCCTGGTGCTTCAGCAGCGCGTTGCGCAGGCCGATCGGGCCGTCCAGCTTGGTGCCGTCGTAGAGGTCGCCGGCCGGATCGACGGCGACACCGTTGTCCTTGATGCGCCAGACGCCGGTCACGTCGAAGTTCTCGAGCGCGAGGCCCAGCGGATCGATCACCTTGTGGCACGAGGTGCAGGCCGGGTTCTTGCGGTGCTCTTCCATGCGGCCGCGCGTCGACAGCGTCCGGCCCTCGTCGCCCACCGCCTTGGTTTCGTCCAGCGTCGGCACGTTGGGGGGCGGCGCCGGCGGCGGCGAGCCAAGCAGTACTTCCATCACCCACTTGCCGCGCAGCACCGGCGAGGTGCGGTCGGCAATCGAGGTCAGCAGCAGCACGCTGCCCTGCCCGAGCACGCCACGGCGGTTCGGATCGGCAATCGTGACGCGCCGGTACTGATCGCCCAGGATGTTGGGAATGCCGTAGTGCTTGGCCAGCCGCTCGTTGACGAACGTGTGGTCGGCGGTCAGCAGGTCGGTGACCGGGCGATCCTCGCGGATCAGGCTGTCGACGAACAACTCCGTCTCACGCACCAGCGCCTGCGACAGCGTGGTGTCCCAGTAGGAGTAGAAATGATGGTCGGGCCGGACCTTCTCGACGTCCTGCAGGCGCAGCCACTGCGCCGCAAAGCGGGTCGACAACGCTTCGGACCGCGGATCGGCCAGCATGCGCTTCAACTGCTTCTGGAACACCGCCGGCGTCTGCAGGGTGCCCTGCATGGCGACCCGTACCAGCTCGGCATCGGGCACCGAGCCCCAGACGAAGAACGACAGGCGCGACGCCAGGTCGAGGTCGCTCACCCGATAACTCTTCCACGCCAGCGCGGCTGCCGCGCCGGGGGCCCCGGTCTGGCCGGCCCGCAGCGCCGCCGGCGCCCGCTCCATGCGGAACAAGAAGCGCGGGCTGGCCAGGATGGCCTGCACCGCCAGCCGCACGCCGGCCTCGAAGTCGCCGTCCTTGCGGCCGCGCTCGTAGAACGCCATCAGTTCCTTGAAGTCGTCGGCCTGCACCGGGCCGCGATAGGCCTGGCCCGCCAGCTTGCGGACGATGTCGGCCGCGCAGCGGGTCTCTTCGGCGGCGCTAGTCGGCCGGCAGGTGAAGATCTTGCGGCGGCTCTCGGTATCGGAGACCCCGGTGACCGCCAGCGGCCCGTTGACCGTGAAGTCGCGCAGGTGGGTCAGGGCCGTGGTCCCGAACACCTCGCCGATGTTGGTGTCGGCCAGTGTGTGCTCGATCGGCATGATCAGGTCGTCGGCCGGACCGTCGAAGCGCTGGATGAACGCCGCCGACAGGCGGTGCTGTCCCGCCTTGATGTGGACCTTCGGCGTCTGCATGGTCATGCCGTTCGGGTCCTGCTCGTTCATGCGCGGGTTGATGTCCATCAGGGCGACGCGCTCGCCGTTGATCGACACTTCGATCTGCTCGCCGCGATACGGCCCGCCGAACAGGTCGCCGGTGGGGCCCATGTGCAACATGATCTTGAACTGGTACTCGCCGTCGGCCGGGAACACATGCAGCACCGACAGGCCGCCGCGGGTGCCGAGCGGCGCGCCCTCGACGTGGCGCATCTGCGACGCCGTGCGCGGCACCTTCCAGGTGGTCGAGCCCGCCGAGGCGTTGCGGTCGCCCACCGCCAGGCGGCTGATCTGGCTGGCCGCGCGCAGGTAGCCTTCCATCAAGGTCGAGGAAATGGTCTGCGAGTCGGCGATGTTGTCGAAGCCGTCGCTGATGGTGTCGGCCGGCAGGTAGGCATTGACGTCGACGTCAACCGCCAGCAGGTCCTTCACGGCGCGGGCATACTCCGCGCGATTGAGGCGCTGCGACGGACGCGAGCCGGGATTGGGGTTGAGCGCCGCCGCGCGATCGATGCGGGTCTCGAACGCCGTCGCCAGGGCGTTGATCACCGCCGGCTCGGGCCGGCGGGCGCCGGCCGGCGGCATCATGCCGGCGCGCAGCTTGCGAATGATCTTCTCGGTGGTCTCGGCGTGCTCCACGACGCTGGCCGCCTCAAACGACGCCAGCGACAGGCCGCCGGCCTTGCCGCGATCGCTGTGGCACCCTGCGCAGTACTGCTTGACCACCGCCGTCTGCTCAGCCGAAGTCAGGGCGGCGGCCGCCGAATGCGAAGCGGCCGGATTGACTGCCTGAGGCTGTCCCGCCGTGGCCGCCTGCGGAGTCCTGGCGGCGGAGGCGGACCGCGTTGGTTGCTGACCGGCGACGACGGTGGCCAGCGCCACCACACCCACTACGACCGGGAATGCGCTCTTCATCGGCTTCAACAGGACACGCACTTGTGGTTGTTCTTGGAGCCGAGCTTCTCGAGCAACTTCAGCGTTTCCGGGTACGGCTGCGTGCGCTGCACGGGGCCGTTGGCCATGTCGGCCACGGTCTGGCCCTCGCGGTTCACCTTGGTGACGTCCGCGCCCTTGCTGACCAGGTACAGGATCGCATCGTTGTCGCCGCGGGCCGCCGCGTGGTGCAGGGCGGTGTTGCCGTCGTGGTCGACGGCGTTAACGTCGGCGCCGGCGACCTCCACCAGGTACTTGATGCCGGGCATGAAACCAGCCGGCGAGTGGATGTGCGAGTTGGCGGCAAAGCCCTCGCCGAATCCCACCCCCGACGCCGCCTGCAGCACCGGCACGCCGGGACCGCCGATTGGCACCGGCGGCAGCGACGACACGTCCGCGGCCTGGCGCACCTCGGTGGCGTCGCCGAGGCGCTGGCGCCCGGCCGGACGCATGGTGGGAATGTTCGGGTCGGCGCCGTGCGCCATCAGCAACGACATCGCCGCGACATCGCCGGCAAACGCGGCGCGCCACATCGGCGTGGCGCCGATCTCGTCGACACCGGCGAGATCGAAGTTGTATTCCGAGTACCACACCTTGCGGGTCAGGCGGAGGTTCGGATCCGCGCCCTTCTCGAGCAGCGCCTTCATGAACGACAGGTAGGTGGTCTGCTGCTGGTTGTAGGCGCGCGGCTGCGG
>ERZ1292640.2279-Hain-H43-02um-R1-2279-length-15390-cov-7_pt1 | contig 15390 bp, 13 predicted proteins | sample MGYA00564404_ERZ1292640 | MGnify/ENA primary metagenome ERZ1292640 (study PRJEB36523, sample SAMEA6512636) | groundwater metagenome | collected 2019-01-08 | study: AquaDiva: Metagenomics assemblies of 32 groundwater samples
CACGCCGCTACGATTCACAAATTCGTTCCGTTGCACGTGCACAGTTTTTATTCCTTTCTCGATTCAACGTTATCCGTGGAAGCGATCGTTGATCTGGCCAAACGTTATGAATTGCCGGCCATTGCCCTGACGGACCAGGGCAATTTGCATGGGGCGGTTGAATTTGTGCAAGCGGCGCAAGCGGCGGGCATCAAACCGATTCTCGGCGCGGAGATTGCAGTGGAGGGGCATCCGCTCCGGCTTTACGTGCAAAACGCGGCGGGGTATCGCAATCTCTGCCGGATTTTGAGCCGGCCAGCGGATGACTCCGCCGCCTCGTCGAACGCTGCCCACGACCGCGGGCCTGCTGGTGGAGCGTCGCGTGTCCCCACGCAAAAGAACTTGGCTGCGAATAGTTTTTGTTTGGCTGAGGTCAGCCCACCCTACAACCCTTGTTTGGCTGGAGACAATCGACTCTACAACTCCTGCCGAATGCGATTGCCGCCCGAATGGACAGAGGGGTTGTTGGCGGCCAGCGCTCACCCGCAATTTGCTTCTTTTTTTCCGGGACGCTTTTACCTGGAAATTTCGGATCCCGCTGCGCTTCGCCAGATCGATCCGGCCCATCGGCTGCCGTTCGTGGCGAGCCTTCCGATCCATTACGCGGAAGTTTCGGACCGCTGGAAGTATGACATTGTGCAGAGCATCCGCACGCGCACGCTGCTGCGTCAGGAACATCCGGCCAAGCGGCTGGGAGGTGATTTCCATTTTCGCACGCCGCGCGAAATGAACGAGCTCGCTCGTGCTTGCGGCTGGGGACCTGCCTGCGCTTGCCTGTGCGATGCACACAGACAGGCGGCAGGCAGGCAACCGGCTCGGCATCAAGGTTCCGACCATCTGCTGGCTCGGAGCGTGGAGTTGGCGGACCGTTGTTGCTTTGAATTTCCTTTTGGCAAACCGCAGTTCCCGGCCTTTGCTCCGCCGGATGGCTCCACTCCGGCGCAGTTTCTGCGCAAGCTGGTTGGGCAGGGATTGCGTCGGCGTTATCCGGATCGCTTTGCGCAACTCGAATCGCAGGTCGAGGAAGAACTGACCATCATCGGAGAAGTGGGGTACGAAGAATATTTCCTGGCGGTATGGGACATTTTGCAGGCATGCCGGCAGCGCGGCATCGACTGGATCACGCGGGGCAGCGCGGCGGATTCGCTGGTTTGCTATTGTCTGGGCATCAGCGACGTGTGCCCGATCCGTTTTGATCTTTATTTCCGGCGTTTTCTGAACCAGGAGCGCATGCTACTCAACAAATTGCCGGACATCGACATTGATTTTGCCCACGACCGGAAGGATGACGTGATCGACCTCATCTTTGCCAAATATGGCCGGGAGCACACCGCGGCTGTGGGCGGATTTTCCACCTGCCAGGCGCGCAGCGCCATTGGAGACGTGGCGAAAGTGCTCGGAGTTTCGGAGTATCAAATCCGGCGGTTTACCGAGCATATTCCGCACTCCCGGCCACAAGATATTTCAGCGGCCATCGCGGAGCGGCAGGAATGCCGCGACTTGCCGATCCAGGAGGAGCCTTACGCGACCGCGTTGAAAATGGCGGCATTTCTGGACGGCTTTCCGCGCTATCCCAAGATGCACCCGTGCGGCTTGGTCATCTCGCGCGGGCCGATGACGGATTTGACGCCTTGTTTCATTTCCAACAAAGGCTATCCGACGACGCACTTTGACATGGAGGCGGTTGAGTCGATTGGGCTGATCAAAATGGACATTCTGGCCCAGGGCGGGCTGGCCGTCATGCGGGACGTGCAGCAGATGCTGTCCGCCGGCAGGGCCGTTGACAAAGTCGATCAACACGCCGTGGCGGCGAACGGCCAGAACGTAGCGCAGGTTTCCCAACCTGCTGTATCGCCGATTTCCAATCGGCCACGCGTCCGAAGCCAGAAAGCGGGTTTGAATTCGCGGCGTCCGCAGGCTGGAAGCCCTGCGACACAGCAGGTTGGGAAACCTGCGCTACGACTTTGTCAAGGGCCCTGGGCCGCCGGCCAACTCCGCAATCCGCAATCCAACGCTTTCCCCTCTCCGCCCATTGACCTGCGCGGCTTGGAGCCGTGGGAGGACCCGGAGGTTTGGGAAATGATTGCGAAGGGCGGCGCGCGCGCGGTGCATCACATTGAAAGCCCGGCCATGGTCGGTCTTTGCCGCATGTGCAACGTGCGGAACATTGATGGATTGATTGCCATCGTGAGCGTGATTCGTCCGGGCGCCGCCAACGAAAATAAGAAGGTCAGCTTTACCCGGCGTTATCAAGGCCTGGAGCCGGTGGTTTATCCGCACCCGTCATTGGCCCCGTGCTTGAAGAGCACCTTTGGGATGGTGGTTTATGAGGAGCATATTCTGCAGATTTGCGAAGCGTTTGCCGGGTTGCCGGCAGGCCGCGCGGATATTTTGCGCCGGGCCTTGGCGAAGCAAAAGCAGGCTGTGATCGAAGAAGTAAAAGGCGAGTTTGTGGCTTGCGCGCGGGCGCGCGGGCGGAGCGAGGCGGAGATCAGCAGCGTTTGGGATTTGGTGGCCAGCTTTCAAGGATACGCCTTTTGCAAGGCGCACAGCACGGCCTACGGAGTGGAAGCGTATCAATCCGCCTGGCTCAAGCGATATTATCCGGCCGAGTTCATGGCGGCGGTGCTGTCCAATGGCAAAGGTTTTTATCATCCGCTGGTTTATGTGCTCGAATGCCATCGCCTGGGCATTCCTCTTTTGCTGCCGTGGGTGAATGAGCCGGGACCGGGGTTTCAGATTGCGGATTGCGGATTGCGGATTGCAGATTGCAGATCTCAAATCCCAGATTCCCGATCTCAAATCTCAAATCTCAAATCTCAAATCTCCGATTCCGGTGGTTCATCTGGTCCGGCTGATTTGCCATCACCCATCGCCCATCACCCATCGCCCATCCCCAGTCACCAACCCCCAGTCGCCATTCCGCCCTCGAAGGCCATTCGGGTGCCGGTGACCCGTGTGAAAGGGCTGACGGAACAGACCAAGGCCAAGATCATTCAAGAACGGGGCCGGGGCAAATTTGCGTCGCTGGCTGATTTTTATCGGCGGGTGCGTCCGTTTCCGGAAGAGATGGAAGCGCTGCTGAAAGCGGGGGCTTTCGATGGCTTTGGCAAAACCCGCCCCGCCCAATTTTGGGAATTTCAATTTTTGCTTCATTCCGGCGGCGACACGATGGCGCCGAACCAAGGCTGGCTGCTGCCGCCGGTGGGGACGGAGAAGCTTCCCACCGTGCCATTGCAGGAGCCTGCCCGGCGCGAACGCTTGCTCTGGGAAGAGGAACTGCTCGATTTTCCGGTCAGCGGCCATCCCCTCGAATTGCACAATAACATTGCCTGGGAGACCTATTGCCCGGTCGCGGAGTTGGGCCGCTATGCTGGAGAGGAAGTGGTGGTTTGCGGGTTGGTGATCGAACAGAGGATTCATCACCAAGCCAGCGGCGAGCCGATGAAATTTCTCACCCTGGCCGATTGGACCGGCATCGTTGAAACCGAACTTTTTGCCAAGACCTACAAAAGCTACGGTCTGGCCACGGTGCGCTATCCCGTCCTGGAAATCACGGCCACGGTCGAGCCCTATGAGAACGGCCGCGGCTATTCCTTGCGCGTGCATCGCGCCGGCCAGCCGCGTTTGCTCGCCGGCGGCTGCGTCCTGACGGCGGGGCGAAGCAAAAAAGATGACTGATTGACAAAGCAAGAGTAGCAAACCGGCCAGTCAGAATCAGACCTGCGAGTCTCCGGCACTCCGGCAAAGCTGGAGGATTTCCTGATGGATTCAGCCGATTTGCCAAGCGCTGCCCCTTCTGTCATCATCCGGCAAAACGTCCCTTAAAATTGAACTATGAACCGTGGACAATCTCCGCCAAAGATCATATTGCTCGCTTTGCTTTTAACCTCTATGGAAAACCGCGTGACTGCTCAAAGCAATCCATCGGCTGCAGCCCAGTGGCTGGACAAAGCGACCCTGGCCCCTGAATTTGTCATCCCACCCAGCCGGCCGGCCTGGGAAGAAAAGCGGGGACAGGTGCGCCGGCAACTGTGGCAACTGCTGGGAAAGCTGCCGTCTCGCCCCACCGTGCCAGCGGTCCGAACGATCTCCCGCGAGGAGCGGGACGAGTATGTGGTGGAAAGATTTCAGTTCGATAATGGGGCCGGTGCCACGGTGCCGGGATACTTGCTGTTGCCCAAAAAGTCCGGAGAGAAAGCGCCGGCCATCCTCTATTGCCACTGGCACGGGGGCCAATATGACAATGGCAAAGAGGAGATGTTTCGCGCCGAGCATACGCCGGAACCGCCCGGCCCAACTCTGGCCAAACGCGGCTATGCCGTGCTCGGCATCGACGCCTATTGCTTTGGCGAACGCAACGGCCAGGGCCCCGGCGGTCCCGCCGAGAAAGGAGGCCATGGCGAAATGACGGCCAGCAAGTTCAATCTCTGGGTGGGTCGAAGCCTCTGGGGAATGATCGTTCGGGATGATTTGATGGCGCTCGATTATCTGCTGTCGCGTCCGGAAGTGGATGCGCGCCGGGTCGGCGTCACGGGCATCAGCATGGGCGCGACTCGTTCCTGGTGGCTGATGGCGCTGGACGACCGGATTAAAGCCGGCGTGGCCGTCGCTTGCCTGACCCGCTACCAGGACTTGGTGCTGGAGGCAGGGTTGAAGCACCATGGCATTTATTACTATGTGCCGGGCCTGCTGAACCACTTGGACACGGAGGCAGTCATCGCGTTGATCGCGCCGCGCCCGATTCTGTTTTTGACGGGTGATAAAGACTATGGCTCACCGGTGGAGGGCCTGCGCAAGATCGAAGAAAGGGTGCGCCCCGCTTACCGGCTTTATGAGCGCGAGAACGATTTTCAGAATGTGATTTATCCGGGCGTGGGGCATGAGTATCTGCCAGACATGTGGAAGCGAATGCTTGGTTGGATGGACCGGCATCTCAAGAACGGTGGTTAATGAGAGCGTGTACGGATATTCCGCACAGTCAGTTCGTTCTCGTCGTCCTCCTCGTCCTCGAAAATGAAGGCACTATCGAGGACGAGGACGAGACCGACGACGAGGACGAAGACCAAAACCGATTCTCCGGACACGCTCTAAGATGACATTCCAACCTTTTCTATTGAGAATAGATTGAAAACGCACCGTGCTTCCCACACTCTCCAGGCATGAAATTGTGTCCGCTTCCTGGTTTGATTTCTTTGGCTGCTATCATGTTCGTTGGATGCGATAATTTCGAAAAAGCGCCGGCCGCGCCTCCGGCTCAAAATCAGCCGGTGAGCGGCCAGCCTCAGCCGAAGTTGCAGACGGTCAAGCTTTGGCTCGGTCCACAGGAGATGATGGCCGAAGTGGCGCGAACACCATCTCAAATTCAAAAAGGCATGATGTTCCGCAAGGAGATGGCCGAGCATGAAGGAATGCTCTTTGTTTTTCCCCAACCCCGTCGCGCCTCGTTCTGGATGAAGAACACGCTCATCCCGCTTTCCTGCGCTTACATCGATGCCGAGGGCATCATTCTGGAAATACGCGACATGAAGCCGCTGGACGAGACCCCCATCGTGGCCGCTTCCGACCAGGTCAGTTATGTTCTGGAAACCAAGCAAGGCTGGTTTGAGCGGAACAAGGTCGGCGTGGGGGCCGTGGTTCGCACTGAGCGCGGTTCTCTGGCAAAGTCCTTCCTTGGCGGACGCTGACGAACCGGGCGCTGGCCCTCGCCGGGTGGTGGACTGCAGGGCCTGCCGGAGCCAAGCATTCTCCCAAGAAATCCGCGGTCAATCCCGCCCGCAGAAAACCGCACGGGCCGCTTTCCTCAGCCTTCCGGGTTATCCAGCAAGGATTGCAGCCGAGCCGCCAATTCCGCAGGCAGCCGTGACAGCCAGGAGGCATCCACCAGCCCAACGCCAATCAAGTCCCGCAAGTGAGTCCGGTCTTTGTCGCGGAATGAGGTGAGTTTCATGCGCACCAGCGCGTCGATGATCAACAGCCGAAACGATTCGGTCGCTTCGGACTCGGCCACATCCGGGGCGGGTTCGAGGTAATCCGGCCGCACCTTTTCGCCGGCAAAGACCACGTGAACCGCGTCGCGCGCCCCAGCCTTGGCGCCGTCCAGAAACATCTCGAGACCGGCGGTGTGCCGGTGGACAAAACCAGCCCGAGTCATCGCGGCAATCGCGGCCGGCAGGTCGGAACGGCGGAGAAGAATGTCCACATCCTGGGTGTTGCGCACGGCGGCCTCGTCCACGCGCGAAACCCACGCGGCCACGGCGTTGCCCCCAGCCACGGCATACGGCACGCCCGCCGCTTCCAGGGCGGTGGCGGCCCGGCGTAGTCGTTCCCGCACTTTTTCCACGGCTCGAATCATCCTTTCCCAGGAAACCTGGCCGAAAGCCGGCACCAGCACCCGTTCTGGTGCCAAGGCAGCCGCAGCCATCCGTTCTTTGTTTGCCCGCACGGCGCCTACGATAGCTAACGGCAGCGCGGACAGCAAGGGGTTTGAACTGGTTCAGCTTCTCCTGGAACCACCCGCGAAACGCCGTCCGCAGCTAAGTCCACGAGCCGCTGGACTTAACCTCTCCCGCGTGCCAGACGGCCCCGCGCCACTACTTCACCTTGGGCGCTGCCTCGAGTTCCACAGCCAGCACCGTTGCTCCCACATCCACGAACTTCTGTGGCACCTCGATCTTCACCCCTTTATCGTCTTGAGCCGCGTTCAGCAATTGGCCGGTGCTCAACACCCAGGCTTTGAGGATTTTGCTGTTCAGCGGCGGCAATTCGACGGCGTCCTGCTTGCGCTCTTCCAGGAAGACATAGAGGCGATTGCCTTTCGTCGTGGCTTTGCCGTAAGACAGTTTGCCCAGGGGCGAGCGGTGCGTCCCATAAACGGCCTCGCCATTTTGCTGCATCCATTGGCCAATGACTTTCATGCGATCAACGAACATCTGCGGAATGCGGCCGTCGGGCGTGGGGCCGACATTGAGCAGGTAATTGCCGCCCTTGCTGAAGACGTCCACCATGCGGCGGATGATGAGTTCCGGCGATTTGAGCGGGTCATGGCTGGTGGTGTAGCCCCAGGAATGCCCGAAGGTATCGCAGGTTTCCCACGCATGATCGAAGCCCGACTCCGGCACTTCCTGCTCGGCGGTAAAGAAATCGGCTTCCGGGGCCTTGCCGCGTTCGTCCTTGCCCAGGCGATCATTGACAAAGGCCAGTGGCTGCAGCTCGCGCACCACCTTCACCAGTTCGGCGGCCTTCCAGAAGTCGCGCGGGTAATCCCATTCCCCGTCGAACCATAGGCCGTCGATCGGGCCGTAATTCGTGCAGATCTCGCGCACCTGGCCATGCATAAACCCGATGAACTTGTCGTGGTTCGGATTGCTTTTCTTGTGGAACGGCAGTTCGCCAACATAGTCAGGATGATGCCAATCCATGAAGGAAAAATAAAAGCAGGGATGAATATTCTGCTTGCGGCAGGCGATAATGAGGTCTCCGACCAAATCGCGCTTGGCCGCCGTCTTAACCGCGTTGTAGTCGGACAGTTTGGTGTTGAACAACGCGAAACCTTCGTGGTGCTTGGACGTGAGGACGATGTAGCGGCTGCCGGTCTGGCGGGCGAGCGTGACCCATTCGTCCGGGCTGTAATTCTCCGCCGCGAACGAGTTGGCCAGTTTTTCGTATTCCTTGATGTCGATTTTCTCGTTGCTTTGCACCCATTCGGCGAGTTGATTCTGGCCGGAGCGGTGCAGGACCGAATAGCTGCCCCAGTGAACGAACAGGCCGAACTTCGCTTCGTTGTACCAGTGCGCGCGCGCGGCGCGCAGAGCGTCGCTGTCCGCCGCCCACGCCCCCGTGGCCAACCACAGAACCAGACAGCCCAGGAATGAAAGTCGATTTACTGAAATGATGGATTCTTGCATGGGCCTGATTGTCAGAGACGAGGGAAGCGGGTCAACGAAAAACGGAAAGGTGTCAGAGCAGCACGGGAGCTGGCCTGACGGCTCGGCATTGCAGGAATCGGTGGAGGCGAAGGCCGAACGATTGCTTGCGGCGGCGAGGCGGCGCCGGGGCTGGACGGCTGCACCTGGGGGCGCGGGGGCACTTGACGCCTCTGCTGTACCGGTATAACAAAGGCAAGACAGCGAGACCGGCCGCACGCCACTGATCAATATGCCAATACCATTGACTGACACCTTCTGCTTTTCGTCAAAAACCAAACCGTTATCGTTACTTCAACCGGCTTAACCAATTATGAAAACGAACTGGACTGTTTTTGGGATATCGCTGCTCGCACCCACCGTACTTCTGACGCTGACCTGCGCTTTTCCTCCTAGGCCTTTAAAAGTGAGCTGGTTCGTCGTCATGGTAGTTATCAGCATTGGAGGAAGTATTATTGCGGGTCTCGTCTGTGGCGCGATGCTGGCGCGGCGGATTGGGCGCATCAACTCGCGTTGGCCAGCGCGCATGGCGAGTCTCGTCTGTGGCGCGATGCTGGCGCGGCGGATTGGTGAAACTATATTAAAGGCGTTGTTATTCGTGGGATTCTCGATAGGGTGTGCCTTTGTCAGTTTTGGCTTTTGTTATGCCGCCTTCAGGCTCATTGGCGACATTCTGCGTCCATTTTTCAATCCTTAAAGACGTGTCAGTCAATGGTATTGGCATTTTTCTTAGCGTAGGCGCATGAGGCGGCATGGCTCGCGAGTTGCAAGTGCCGTGTCCCGGCGCGATGTATCCTGTGTGGAATCGCGGGGATCGACGCGAGCCGATCGTTTGCGACGATGAGGACCGGGCGCGGGTGGTGTCTGGGCGGAGGGCCGTTTCGCCGGCTATGGCTGATGCCAGTGGGGGAGTAGCACGGGAGCTGGCCTGCCGGGTCGGCATTGCAGGAATTGGCGGAGGCGAAGGCCGAACGATTGCTTGCGGAGGCGAGGCGGCGCCGGGGCTGGACGTCTGCACCTGGGGGCGCGGGGGCACTTGACGCCTCTGCTGTACCGGTATAACAAAGGCAAGACAGCGAGACCGGCCGCACGCCGCTGATCAATATGCCAATACCATTGACTGACACTTTTTCGCTTAATCGCCGCGCTTTACCAACGCGTCCAGTTTGGTCTGGAATAACTCCCGGAGGTTTGGGTTGAAACCAACATGACACTCGCGCACAACGCCAGCTTGATCAATGAGGACCATGGTGGGAATGCCTCGCACCTGGTACGCTTTGCCAACCTCACCAGTCCGGTCCAAAGGAACGGCAATACTCAACTTTTCCTGCGTCAGGTACTGCTGGACCTTCTCTGGGGTTTCCCGCAAATCCACGGCGAAGTATTGCACGCCCTTGTCCTGGTATTTCTTGGCCAGTTCCGCCAAGACCGGCATGGCCATGCGGCACGGCCCGCACCAAGTAGCCCAGAAATCCAGGATGATCACCTTGTCCCGGTGGTCCGACAATTTGAATTTCCCGCCGCTGAGCAGTTCCAGTTCAAAGTCCGGCGCCGGTTTGCCCAACAGCGCATACAGTTCGTCCTCCGCGCGTTGGATTCTCGAAAACGCAACGCTTGGGGGCGCAATGGACGGGGCGTTCACGGCCGGAGTTCCCTCAATGGTTACATGAAACTTCTGCATGAGCGCTTGCGGGGAAAGGTCTGATTCGTTGACGACGTTTGCAAACAGGCTTTCCCACGTGACGGGACTCTCGTAAAACTCGCCGTCGAAACTGATGTTCAACGCCCGGGTGCCGTGATTAAGACAGCGTACCATGGGGACTTTGCCGCCCAAGGTCGCCATCTGGAGCCGCTTCCAATCCTGCATCCGGAGCGGGCTGCCTCCCCAGATCAACTGGGGCAACGGTTGCACACAGAACTCGTAAATGTACGACAACTTCAAATCCGGATCCTCGATGCCAAAAGTCTGAGAGCGGCCGCTTCGTTGGCTCACGGGACAAAGGAACACGTTGGTATCCGCCAGATGTTCCGGGACCAGATGGGATAGCCAATCGGGCAGTTCTTTCTGGTCCCGCCGGTAGGCCTGGATGGCCTGATGAATCTGCTTCAGATTTTGCTCGCAGACGGCTTTTTCGTCTTCCGTTGCTGGCGCGGGTTCGGCACTCCAGCTTGACAAAGCGAACACCAGCACATTGGCCAAAACCAGCGTGGTGAATCCAACAGACGATTGAGGTATTTTCATGGCACGCTTCTTTTCTACTATGGTCGTTTTCATTGAATCCAAAGCCTCTAATCATTGTGATTCCAATTCGATCTATTGTAAAGATAACAAATTGGGGTCCTTACATGTGTCCAGGCCAAAACAGGTGAGACTGTCGCGGACGGGCGCCTAGCTATCTTACACGTTCGAGAACGGCACACTGTGTGTCCAAGTCGCGGCCCCATTAAAAACGGATGTGGAGGACACAGTGGCTGTGACGCTCTCCCGATCAATATCCCGGATGGGCACGGCTTACACGTCCGCCCGGCAGGGACACGCAACCTATTTAATCAGGCGATAGAACTGTCTGGCGCCGCTTACGCTGTTCGAAACGACGTTCTGTCCCCGACTGAAGGCCGGAGGAGCCGGCAGCACCTGCCACTGCACCGGAGGCGTGAGGTTGGTGGCGCTCTGTAAATGGTACCCGTAATAGGAGGCCGACCACGAGACGGCAGTCTGGGTCTCGGCTTTGCGTAATGCCAACTTGGGCGCTTCACGATTAACCTTAAGCGCCACCAGTTCAATCCCCACGTTGCTTCCCAGGTTGCGGCTATACTGTTTGTCGATGGCGTAGTTCCAATGCTCATGGACTCCCAAACTGGCCAAAGGCGAGCCTTTCTTGTCAGGATCGTAAACCGTGCCCGAGGGGGGCTGGTCGGCCGGGGCCGCTTCGTGCAGGTAGTCCTCGGCCGATCCGTTCAGAAAGTTGGCGGAATAACCGCCCGACTTGACGACGGCTGGCCACTCGTTCAACAGAAAGTCATACGCGACCGAATCGATGGCCACCGGGTCCTGCGACGCAAATAGGCTGGCGGGCCATTGGCCCGTTGTCCCAGCGCCGAATGGGGCCGTTTTCCATTTATACGGATGGCTGTCCCAGTAGTAGCCGGCGAACAATCCATCGATCAGAAAGAGCAGGTTCTTGCCGCCCAATTCACGGTGTCCCAGCAGGTCCACGATGGCCCGGTATTGACCCATGCTTTACGTTCCAAAACCCGGGGCGCTCTCGTGCATGCTCAAATAATTACGCGTGCCGGCCTGGTCTTTACCGTTGGCATCCCGGAAATAGCCGTCTGGACATCTGAAGTTTTCGACGAACTTTTTGATGGGGGCAAGGCTGGAAAGAGAAGCGATGAATCGCTTCAAGGCGCGGGGTACTTTTTCTAGGTTTTGTTGAGCGTGCTGGAGTTCTTCGCGCACGGTGGCGGGATCGATCTGAGCAAACAGAGCTTCCAGAGTGAGCTGGCCGTTGAGGAGGATGTTGAGGCAGTCCGGGTTTTGCAGGTTTTTTGACCAGCGGGGTGTCGGGCAGCATGGTGCGCAAGGTTCGCCCCAAAGCTTGCGCCCCGGTTTTGCGGCGGCCATCGCGCTTGAGGTCCCGAAAGAACCGTTCCATGATATTGTTGGTTCGCTGGGGTTGGATGGTTCGGGGGCCTTGCAGGGTGGCCACCACCAGCGGGGCGGCAAAGAGCTTGGGGCCAGAGTATTCAATTTGCTCGATCATTTTTTGGAAGGCGGGCGTGGTGGCATAATCGGGACGAGCACGGACCTGTGCCGCAAACTCCTGGACTTGTTGTTGGAGGGTGTTCATCTCGACGGGTTGGCCCTCCTGATTAAGTCCTTGGCCCCCGCTCACCGGGGCGATGCGCAAGGCTTGGCGCAGTTGCTCGAAGAGTGGGATAGAGGTTTGAAGCTGCTGGAGGGTGCGTCCCAGGGCGCGATCCGATGCCAAGGGTCGGAGATCCAAGTCCAAGTGGTGAAAGGGCAGATGGTGCCGCCAAAGCTCGCCCGGCGGCAGAGTTTTGAGGGACTGGAGGTGCGCGTGAACTTCCTGCGCGCGCTGGGCCAGCGCCAGCAGCGGGCGATCAAAGGGGAAGCCGTAGCCCCGGCTTTGCTGCAAGCCCGCCAAAACCCAGTGGGCCAGGAGATAAGCCGCCAGCAGTGGGGCCTGCGGCAGCGGCGGAGTGGGCAAGCCACCGGTCGGCAGTTGGTGGAGCGCCTGCCGCAGTTGCGGACCGGCGTCGATCTGCTTTTGCCAACCCCGCAACCGAGCGCGCAAATGGCTGGCGGTGCTGTGGGCTTGGAGTCGCTGGCGCACGGGGTCATATTCGGTCCCCAAGAGGTCTTGGCCCAGATCACGCAGGAAATGGAAGTGACAGATATAGTCGGGCAGGCCGGGGAACACTTGCTGGATGGCGCGCAGAATGCCTTTGGACAGCTCATGCACCAGGGCCAGGGGCGGGCCGAAACCCTGGTTGAGTTGGCGCAGGAAGGGGACGATCCCGTCCGCTTTTTCGCTGGGCAGTTTGATGTTGCCCAGGACGATTTCCATGACCGCATCGATGCCGGTCATCAGCAGGGGACTTTTATCTTCATAGGGGGCATCCAGGTGCAGGATGTAGCCTCCCTGCAGGACCATCGCCTCTTTGAGTCGGGGGGCGCACTGTCGATGCGCCAGGGCCAAAAGGGCGATGAAGCGGCGGCCCAACTCGGCCACGGTGCTGGCGCTTAACCCAAGTTCGTTTTTTCAGTCTGTAAATCTCTGGTAATCAACGGAAGACTTTTCTAGGCACTACAAAGTCGTCGGCGTTTTTACGGCGGCCGTGATTTTCCTGGTCGGCAGCTCTTGCCAGTTGATTCCGAATTTCTCATAGATTTCCTGATGGCAACCTTCCGGCGTGCCGGGCCGGCGCACATGCACGACGGTCCCGTGGCGCGTCGGCATACTGACGGTGGCGTAGCTGTGCGTCTGCAACACCCGCCGCAAGGTCGGCCAATCGCGGTCATCTCCTTTCTGTTCCAGGCTCTAGGTGATAAAGCGCAAAAGCTGATAGGCCAGGACCGTGAGGAAGATGTGCGCGTCCACCCGGCCCTCCAGTTGATGATAATTGGGGCGCAAGCCCAAATCGCCTTTGAGCGCGGCAAAGCCATCTTCCGCCCGGCTGAGCAAGACGTAAAGCTCCCACAACCGCTCGGCGCTCAACTCCGAGCGATCCGTGCGCAAGACATAACATCCCAGCAGTGGCTCGTCTTCGGCCCGGACCTCATCCTTGCGCTGCCAGGTCAGCCCCGCCCGCAGATGGGCGGGATCCTTCAACTCCACCTGGTAAAACCGTTGCACCCGTGCCGCCCGCGCCCTCAGCTTGCCCAAGGCGCGCTGGGCTTTGGCCAGGAGCTTCAAATTGCCCGCCGTCGCCACCCCCGCATCCACAATCACCAGTACCTTCGCCGCGGGCAGCAGTTCCGCCGACTCCGGGTAGCCCGCCGCCTGCCGCAAACTCTCGACCATCGTCACCAGACTGGTGCTGTCGGATTGGTTGCCCGCAAAGGTCCGGTGCGCCAATTCAAAGCCCTGTTCGTCATACCCCATCCCCACCACTCCTTGCGGGCCCATCACTCCGGCCTTGCTTGTTCTTGCCCCGCTTGGCCTTGGCCTTGCCCCGCGCATTCCCCTCAAAGTGCGTGTGGGTCAGATCAGCAGAAGGGTGCGCGGATAGTGGAAAGGCCGGGCTTGCGGCCCCACGCAGGTGCGCTTCCAACGCCACCTGCTTGCGCAGCAGCGCGTCACTCACATAAGAGAAGCGGTTGGAGTCTCCTTTGAGAATCCTCTCGCCCAGCAGCTCGGGCAACGCAGTGCCAGCCAGCCAATCCACCAGCGCATGTTCGCTCCACGGCTCCACCAACCGGTTGATGACTGCCGCCGCCGCCAACGCTGGCTGCGTCGGATTAAAACCCAGGCCGCCCAAGGCGGTGGACAAACCCAAAGCCTTCCAGGCGTGGTGGGCCAGTAACACCGGTCCGAGCACGGCGCTTTGACCATGAGTGACTTGGTCCACCAACACCCCGTCCAGGCTCTGGGCTTGCGGATCGGCGGCCGCTGGTCGCAAGGGCAACCATCGACCCTCCCCCGCAGGATCCGCCGGGTAATCGAATCCACCCACTGCTGTGCTCCAGGGGAAAGCTCCGTCGGCAGCAGCGGCGGCTGGCCATAGAGCTGGGCGCAGACCGTCACCGCCACCGCTTTCCAATCGGCTTGCGCAAAAGGCGCATCCCCCAGTGAGATCACCACGCGGTGGCGCGGTTGGCCTTGCGGGTTGCGGTAAGACTCCAAGAGTTGGAGCACCCGGCCCGAGGGCGAGTTCTTGCGGCGGAAAAACATTTTGATCTTGAGGCAACAATAAGGCGGGTAGCCAGGGCGGGTCAAAAGAATAGCGGCGGCGTTACACTTTATAGTCCCTACAAAACTAAACAACCATATTTCCGTTGGTAATCAAACGCTTACAAAAGAAAGACTGGCAAAAAATGAGGCGTTAACGTTAACTCTTAAACGAAGTCAGGCTAGTCTTTTAGTCATGAAAGCGAAAATAAATTTGCCCGCCTTGCCGCAAGCGGCGTCCTACGCCCGACTCCGGGCGCAACTGACGCAAACAGGCTGGATCAGCCAAGGGTATGTGCAAGATCGGGGCCCCGGAGCGGGTGGTCCCTGTTACCAGTGGACACGCAAAGTCAAAGGCAAGACCGTGAGCGTGGCCTTGTCCCAGGAGCAATATCAGTGGCTCAAAGAGGCGATTGCCAACTGGCGGAGGGTGCAGAAAATCCTTCAGGAAATGCAGCGACTCAGCCGCCAGGTTTTGTTTGAAACCGTGCCGAATCCTAAACGCCACAAGCAACTCGGCAAGAAAGTGTTAGACTTATTTAAGCGCCATTCGCCGCTGGCCTGTAAGGTCGTCAATGCACACACCCACCGTTTCAAACCGGCGCCTCGGGCCGCAAAACAACCGCGGCGTCATCAATCCGACTGCAGACGGAAAAAGCGGTTATGGCCGGCGGTTGCGGGCAGAGTCGCGGTGAAGACCGCGCCGGTGCTCTCGGCGGCGTTGGTCACCGGCAGCCAAACCGTCGCCGGGGTCAAGTTGGTTGACGTCATCAGTTTCATCCCCGCGCCGCTGAGCGGCCATTTCAGCGTCAGACCAGTTCCTGCCAAAGTCGCCTCCAATCTGAGCGGGGCGGTGAGTTGGCCCAGCGCACCCGCTACCGGCAGGGTGTTGCCTCCGTCATCAAAAAACGAGCGCGTGTCGAATCCGGCCAGGCCTGTGCCGGGCAGGCGCTGGTACTGATTCTGCTGAAAAACCCGCTGACTACTTTTTAGCCCTTGAAGAGGTCGGG